>OCPR01001475.1_pt1 | contig 13976 bp, 11 predicted proteins | sample 1538611 | NCBI WGS metagenome assembly OCPR01 (sample SAMN04571711, study PRJEB22368) | human gut metagenome | biome: human gut; material: stool | host: Homo sapiens | place: Luxembourg | collected 2012-09-28
ACCGGTAAATGAACGTCAGAAGCAGTGTACTGATATGTGCACCGTCCACGTCGGCATCGGTCATGATGATGATCTTGTGATAACGCAGTTTGGAAATATCGAAATCTTCATGGATCCCTGTACCAAATGCAGTGATCATCGCCTTGATCTCGGCATTGCCGTAGATCTTATCCAGTCTTGCCTTCTCTACGTTCAGGATCTTACCACGCAGTGGAAGGATTGCCTGCGTCGCACGGTCACGTGCTGTCTTCGCAGAACCGCCGGCGGAATCTCCCTCTACGATGTAGATCTCGCAGTTCTCCGGATTCTTGTCAGAACAGTCTGCAAGCTTTCCAGGGAGTGCCATATTATCCAGTGCTGATTTTCTACGTGTCAGGTCTCTTGCCTTTCTTGCAGCCTCTCTCGCACGCTGGGACATCACAGATTTCTCCACGATGATCTTACCAACGGCCGGATTCTGCTCAAGGAAGATTTCAAGCTGCTTGCTGACTACATTGTCAACCGCACCTCTTGCCTCGCTGTTGCCAAGTTTCTGCTTGGTCTGGCCTTCAAACTGTGGGTCCTCGATCTTGACGCTGATGATCGCGGTCAGACCCTCACGGATATCTTCGCCGCTTAAATTCGGCTCATTGTCACGCAGAAGCTTATTCTTTCTTGCATAATCATTAAATGTCTTTGTAATCGCATTACGGAATCCGACAACATGTGTTCCACCTTCCGGAGTCGTAATGTTATTTACAAATCCATACGTATTGTCACTGTAAGAATCGTTGTGCTGCATAGCCACTTCGACAGACACATTATTTACCATACCTTCACAGTAAATAATCTGCTCATAAAGCGGTGTCGCACTACGGTTCAGGTAAGTTACGAATTCTTTGATTCCGCCTTCGTAGTGGAATGTCCTTTCTTTCGGCTCTTCCTCACGGTCGTCCTTTAATACGATCTTCAATCCTTTCGTCAAGAATGCCATCTCACGGAATCTCTGTTTCAGAACATTGAAATCAAAGATCGTTGTCTCAAAAATGGTATCATCCGGCAGGAATGTTACTTTTGTACCGGATTTTCCTTCTTCGCAGTCACCGATCACGTTCAGTTTCTCCATAACTTTTCCGCGCTCGTAACGCTGCTGGTATACTTTACCGTCATGGTAGATCTCAACTTCCAGCCAGTTGGAAAGCGCATTTACAACAGACGCTCCAACGCCGTGAAGTCCACCGGATACCTTGTATCCTCCACCGCCGAATTTACCACCTGCATGCAGTACGGTAAATACAACTTCTACCGCAGGAAGTCCTGCTTTATGGTTGATACCAACCGGAATTCCACGTCCATTATCGATAACGGTCACCGAATTGTCCTTATTGATTGTTACATAAATCGTATCACAGAAGCCTGCCAAAGCTTCGTCTACGGCATTATCGACAATCTCGTATACAAGGTGATGCAAACCTCTGGCAGATGTACTTCCAATGTACATACCAGGACGTTTGCGGACTGCCTCAAGACCTTCCAATATCTGAATTTCATCTGCGCCGTATTCATGCTGTACTTTTTCTGTACCCATTCTCAGTCCTCCTAGTTTTCTTTCGTTACCTGCCCGTTCCGGACATGGAACACTTTGTTTATTGAAAAACGGTGATTTACAAAATCCTCAACACCCGTACAGGTGATCAGGGTCTGTATATCATGTATGCTGTCTAATAAATAGTTTTGCCTGTGTTTATCAAGTTCAGACAATACATCGTCAAGTAAAAGTATCGGTGTATCGTGCGTTGCCAGCTTGACCAGTTCGATCTCCGATAACTTCAAAGACAAGGCAGCCGTTCTCTGCTGGCCCTGGGAACCATATTTGCGGATGTCCATATCACCGATCAGAAATCCGATGTCATCCCTGTGCGGTCCCACCGTTGTACTCTTCATCCGCAGATCTCTTTCACGATACCGGTTCAGTGCCTGTTCAAACGAAAGATCTCCTGTACTCGGCTCATATATGATCTTAAGGCTTTCTTTGCCACCGGTCAGTCTCTGGTGAATCTCCGCAATGATCCCGTTGATCTGTTCGACAAATTCTTTTCTTCTGGCGATCAGCCTTTCCCCATATTGTACCATCTGCAGCTCCCATATTTCCAGTGTATCTGAAAGATCTTTCTTTCCACCGAAACTGATCTCTTTCAACAGATGGTTTCTCTGGTTCACGATCCGGTTGTAGTTCGACAGATTATTCAGGTACACCTTATCGAGCTGTGAAAGCTCCAGATCCACAAATCTCCGTCTCTCTGCCGGTCCGTTCTTGATAATATTCAGATCTTCCGGCGAGAAGAATACGAGATTCACGATTCCGAAAAGCTCACTCGCTTTTCGGATCGGCATCTTATTGATCGCAATCCCTTTCGGACTGTTCTTCTTCAGATGCATGTCGATCTGGTAACTGATCCCGTTCTTTTCCACCACAGTCTCTATGTGTGATTCATCCTCACCGAACCGTATCATGTCTCTGTCTTTTGACCCACGGTGGGACTTGGTCGTTCCGGACAGATATACAGCCTCCAGAATATTCGTCTTCCCCTGGGCATTGTTCCCGTAAAAAATATTCGTAGAACCGTCAAACTCCACATTCAGAAGATCATAATTTCTAAAATTCTTTAATTTCAGGGAATTAACCTTCAATTCTGATCTCTTCTCCGTCAAATAATACAATATCGCCGCCGTATAACTTACGTCCGCGGCGTGTATCTGTCTCACCATTTACCATGACAAGGCCTTCCTGGATCACTTCTTTAGCCTCTACTCCGGATTCCACCATTCCGGCAGCCTTTAAAGCCTGTCCAAGCTTGATATATTCACCTCGTAATATGATTGTCTCCATATGTCTCGCATTCCTCTCCCGGGATTTACCCGCATCTTATAAGTATAACTTATAACTAAATTTATATTTTATCTACCGCCACATCCGTCAACTACTGTTACAGACAGACGAATCGTCGGATTTTATATGCATTTCTTTGTATTTTTATGCACGTTTTTTCTCTTTTTGTTGTTTTATAATTATACTCATCGCTATATAGTTTTGCAAGCATTCCTGCATTTTATATTGTTTTTTATTTTATACTACAAAACGGAACCTTCCAGGTCTTCCGGCCCTGCCTTATGCTGCGGCATTAAAGTTAACCGGAAGAATCAGGTAAATATAACTTTCCTCATCATCCTTGATAAAGCAAGGTGCTTTTGCATTCATCAGGTAAATTGTCACTTCTTCATCGTCAATGACACGAAGTGCATCGATCAGGAATTTTGGATTGAATCCGATCAGCAGATCTTTTCCCTCTTTTGTGATCATGATCTCTTCATTCATGGATCCGATCTGGGATTTGATCTTTAATTCCATCAACTCATCGCCGATATTAATAATAATTGGTTTCTTATCTCCTTCTTTTACCAGAAGTGTCGCACGGTCGATACAGTTCAGCAGCTCTTTTTTGTTGATTCTGACTTTTGTCTCATAATCATTTGACAACATTTGATCGATTCTGAAATATTCACCTTCGATCAGACGGGATACCACGATGGTATTATCAAATTCGAACACGATATGATTCTTCGTATATGAAATCGATACCACATTTTCAGCCTCACCCGAAAGGATCTTACTGATCTCAATCAACGTCTTTCCTGGTACAACCAGCTTTCTGTCTGCAACACTCTTCTTCAGAGGAACCTTACGGATAGAAATTCTGTGTCCGTCCAGCGAAACAACTTTCAGAATATTATTGCTAATATCAAACAATTCACCCGTCATAAGTTTATTACTTTCGCTGTCAGAAATAGAGAAAATAGTTTGACGAATGACTTCTTTTAATGTGAATTGAGAGACTTCGATAGAATCCTCTTTTTCGATAATCGGTAAATAAGCAAATTCGTCACCAGGTTTTCCGGCAATATCAAATTTTGCTTTTTCACAGGTAATAACTGTCTGAAGATTATCTAAAGTTTCGATCGTTACTTCATTATCCGGAAGTTTTCTAACGATTTCCGAAAAAATCTTTGCATCAATTGCGATCATACCACGATCAATGATGTCTCCGGAGATCTCTGTCTGGATACCAAGTTCCATATCGTTTGCTGTTAATTTGATAATATCTGTTGTTGCATCAATTAAGATACATTCAAGGATTGGCATTGTTGTTTTAGAAGGAACTGCTTTGGAAACAATACTGACACCTTTGACCAGATTAGATTTACTGCAGGTAATTTTCATATGTGTATAACTCCTTTCGCACGTGTGTAATGGATAAATAAATAAAATAGTTTCCGCCTCAGCCGTCTTAGGGGATGTGGAAAAGAGGAAAAGTGCCTCAAGCCCACTGTTTGCAAGGAAAATCAGCTTTGAAAACTCTGTGGAATTCGACTGAATATTGTGTGGAACGGTTGTTGAAAACTTTTTTGTTTCTAAAGACAGGTGTAAAACTCCCAGGGTTTTCCCAAGGCTGTCCCGTGGTTATCCACATATGATACCCAGATTATCCACATAGTTATTCACAGCTAAAAACGGCAAAATAAGGCTAAGCCGGATTGATTTTCTTCTTTATAATATTAATAGTGTTAGAAAGAGTCTCGTCTGTCTGTAATTCGTTCTCGATTTTTTCAATACCATGTTTGATGGTAGAGTGATCCTTTCCCCCAAGAATGACACCGACTGCTTTTAATGAAGCGTCTGTCATGTTACGGATCAGATACATTGCAATCTGACGCGGAAATACGAGTTCTGCATTACGTTTTTTGCTTTTTAAGTCAGCAATAGACACACCAAAATGGTCGGAAACGATGTCCAGAATCAGTTCCGGTGTAACTTCTCTCTTATTATCCGAAGAAATAATATCTTTTAAGGCCTCTGCTGCAAGTGCAATATCAATAGAACCGTTATTGTTCAGTTTATATAGGGCAATGAGCTTATTAAGAGAGCCTTCCAGTTCTCGGATATTTGTCTTAACGTTCGTTGCGATATATTCAAGTACATCATTCGGAATGTTATATTTTTCCAAATGATCCAGCTCGATCTTTTTCTGAAGAATCGCCATACGGGTTTCATAGTTAGGTGATGAAATATCAGCGATCAGACCCCACTCAAAGCGCGTACGAAGTCTGGCCTCCAAAGTTTCAATATCTTTTGGCGGCTTATCAGACGATATGATGATCTGCTTTCCGGAGGTATGCAGATGATTAAATGTGTGGAAGAATTCTTCCTGTGTACTTTCTTTTCCTATAATAAATTGGATATCATCGATCAAAAGTACATCATTATTACGGTATTTATCGCGGAATTTCGACATTGCGGATTCGTTTCCTGCGGTTTTACCGTTCTTCAGAGCTTCGATCAGCTCATTTGTAAATGTCTCACTGGTTACATAGAGGACCTTTTTCTTTGGATTCTTGTCCAGAATAAAATGCGCGATCGAGTGCATCAAATGGGTCTTTCCAAGTCCAACACCTCCATATAAAAAGAGAGGATTGTAGACTTCTCCCGGAGATTCTGCAACAGCAAGGGAAGCAGCGTGGGCGAAATTGTTGTTACCGCCGACAACGAAGGTATCAAAAGTATACTTCGGATTAAGTCCGGCTTTTTCCGCAGCACTTTTGCTTTTTTTCTTTTGATTCGCTTCAATGGCCATGTTCTGAATCTCGTTCAGCCTGTCATCATCTTCCGAAATAAAGACAACGTCATATTCAGTTCCAGTAATCTCCGCAATACATACTTTTAATGGAAGCTGATATTTTTTTTCTATATATTCTACGCTCGCATTCATATTTACTAATATAAATACGGTGTTGTCTACGACATCGTAGACCTTTAACGGTTGTATCCACGTATTAAATGATACATTGGACAACTCGTGTTCTATCCTGAGATGTTCGATAATTTCAGGCCATTTTTCCTTTACTGTATTCATCATATTTACTCCTAATCTGTCTGATTCGCGGATTTTCACCTAAAAACCCACTCTTCTACATTGTACATCAAAAAGTTGCTTTAGGCAATCTTTAATCGTCATGCGTTGGAAAGAAGCTGCTATCGGTAAATCCTTTTGAATGTAATTGGAGGGATGTGGAAAACTCAATCCCAGTTATCAACACATACAAAATCCGCACGGAATGGGGGAAAAAACCGAAAAAATATATGATTTCCACATGTTATCCACAGAAATCCACAAAGTTTTCCACAAAATGTGGATAAATATATTTTAAAAATTTGCGGAATAGCTTGACGTAGAGAGGTTTTTTTAATATAATCAATACTGATGTCTTATGAAAATTAGGGGGCAAGCCCCTTGGAATAAAATAAGGAGGTGGATATCCATGAAAATGACATTCCAGCCAAAAAAGAGACAGAGAGCTAAAGTACATGGCTTCAGATCTAGAATGAGCACAGCAGGCGGAAGAAAAGTACTTGCTGCAAGAAGAGCAAAAGGAAGAAAGAAATTATCAGCGTAGGCCGCATATATGTGGCCTTTTCTTCTACTCAGAATAATTAGGAGAATCACACAATGAAGTATTCCGAATCACTGAAAAAGAATAAAGATTTCCAATATATATATAGAAAAGGAACATCTTATGCCAATAAATATCTGGTCATGTATGTGCTGGAGAATGGAACAAGTCAGAATCGATTAGGAATATCTGTAAGTAAAAAGGTAGGAAACAGTATAGTACGGCACAGATTAACGAGGTTAATCCGAGAAAGCTATAGACTGCAAGAAGAGCGGTTCAGATGTGGATTAGATATTATTGTTATAGCAAGAATAGGCGCCAAAGGAAAGAATTATAAAGATATTGTCGGCGCAATGCTCCATCTGGCCCATCTTCATAAGATTATAGATGAGGGGTAACGTATTATGAAGAAGATTCTGCTCACTGGTATCAGATTTTATCAGAGATATCTGTCTCCGATAAAGGGCGGTTCCACCTGTAAATTTTATCCGACCTGTTCTCAGTATGCGAAAGAAGCAATTGAGAAATACGGTGCGTTAAAAGGGGGACGGCTGGCGGTGTGGAGAATTCTGCGCTGTAATCCGTTTACCAGAGGAGGGTACGACCCTGTTCCTTAAAAAGATTACAACTACATATGGAGGAAAAAATTATGGTACCAAGTTTACTGACTGCCGCTAACTGGCCGATCGTCGGACAGCTTTGCTGGATTCTGGGTAAGGTAATGAACTTTATCTATAATTTTCTGGACAAATGTCTGCCGAGCGATAGCGGACTGGTAGGTCTGTCGATCATTCTGTATACGATTTTTGTGTATACATTATTACTTCCACTTACGATACAGCAGCAGAGAACATCGAAGATGTCATCTGTTATGAATCCGGAGATTCAGGCGATACAGAAGAAGTATAAGAATAAAAAAGACCAGGCATCAATGATGAAACAGCAGGAAGAGATTCAGCAGGTGTATGATAAATATGGTACATCGATGTCAGCAGGATGCCTTCCGTTATTGATTCAGATGCCGCTGTTGTTTGCTTTGTACCCGGTTATCTATAATATCCAGAATTACGTTCCGGAAATTAAGACAGCTCCAAAAGCAGTAAATGTATTCCTGACCCTTCCTGACCTGACCATCTCACCGATGCAGATGATCAAGAACAGCGGGGACTATGGATTTGCACCGGTTGTTATTATCATTACTGCAATCTTGCTTCCGGTATTATCTGGTTTGACACAGTACGGAAGTATCAAGCTTTCACAGGCTATTTCCGGACAGCAGCTTGACAAAGATAACCCGATGGCATCTACGATGAACACAATGAATATCACAATGCCACTGTTTTCGGTATTTATGGTATTCTCACTTCCGACAGGTATCGGTCTGTACTGGATCGTCAGTGCGGTAGTACGTTGCGTTCAGCAGATATTTATCAATAAGCACTTAAGCAAGATGTCTGTAGATGAGATTCTGGAACAGAACAAGGAAAAGGCTGAGGAAAAACGTGTAAAACGTGGCGAGAAGAATGAAAGAATCGCAGCAATGGCTCAGACGAATACCAAGAACATGAACAACCAGGCTCAGAAGAAAAAACAGAGTACATCAAACTTGAGCGAAAAAGAAAGAGAAGCCAGAGTGGAAAAAGCGCACCAGAAAGCAGACAATGCGAAGAAAGGAAGTCTCGCATCAAAGGCGAATATGGTGAAGAAATTTAACGAAAATGATTAGGGGGCGGCTGTAATGGAGGAATACATTACCTTATCGGCAAAGACACTGGACGATGCGATCACAGAGGCACTGGTTCAGTTAGGCGTAACAAGCGATCGTTTAGATTATATTGTTGTTGAAAAAGGAAGCGAAGGTTTCCTTGGAATCGGAAGAAAGCAGGCCGTGATCAAAGCCCGCAGAAAACCAGAGGAAAAGCCGGTTGAAGAAGTTGTAAAAGAAGAGAGTAAAGCGGAAGAACCGGTAAAAGAAAGCGTAAAACCAGAGAAGAAGGCAGAGAAAAAGCCGGTAAAAGAACATTCACATGCCAGAAAACAGGCAAGAGAAGAAAAGCCGGAAGTAAAATCTGAGCCAAAGAAAGAAGTGGAACTTGCAAAAGTTGAACCACAGACGATCGAGACATGTGAGAAGTTCATTTACGATGTGATGAATGCAATGGGCATGGATGATGTAAAAGTTACATCTGTTGTAGATGAAGAAGGTGCACTTTCCATTAACATGGAAGGAAGCAACATGGGTATCCTGATCGGAAAACGCGGACAGACACTTGATTCTCTGCAGTATCTTACAAATCGTGTTGCCAATAAGATGCAGGATGGCTATGTAAGAGTGAAACTCGATACAGAGGATTACAGAAGAAGAAGAAAAGAAACACTGGAAAATCTTGCAAAGAATATTGCAAGCAAAGTAAAGAGAACAAGAAAGACAGTTTCTCTTGAGCCAATGAATCCATACGAGAGAAGAATCATTCACTCTGCGCTGCAGTCTGACCCGGCAGTATCCACACACAGTGAAGGTGAAGAGCCTTACAGAAGAGTTGTGGTAACACTGGTAAGAAACAGAAATAACCGATAATTAAGAGACAGGGGTCTTTAAGCGGCCCTTGTCTTTTTTCATATCTATGTATCACCAAGTATCGAAGGGAACTGCCAGTGTCAGGCTCTGCAGATACCAAAGTATGCAAGGGAAGCTGTCAGTGGCAGGTTCGCTGTATTGGAGGAAATTATGGAACAATTATATAATTCCACGATTGCCGCAATATCCACGGCAATGAGTAATTCGGGAATCGGAATTGTACGAATGAGTGGTCCGGAAGCATTTGAGATTGCGGAACGGGTGTATAAAGGAAAAAAAGAGAAAAAATTATGTGAGCAGAAATCACATACGATCCATTATGGATATATGGTTGACGGGGACCAGGTGATCGACGAAGTGCTTGTCATGCTGATGCGCGGGCCGCACAGCTACACCGGTGAAGATACGGTGGAGATCAACTGTCACGGCGGAGTCTATGTAGTAAAGCGTATTCTGGAGCTTCTGATCAAAAATGGTGCGCGCCCGGCAGAGCCCGGAGAGTACACAAAGCGTGCATTTTTAAACGGCAGACTGGATCTTTCACAGGCAGAGGCTGTCGGGGATCTGATCGCATCGCAGAACGAATATGCCTTGCAGAGTTCGGTGAGCCAGCTTAAGGGAAATATCAAAGATAAGATCAGTGAGATGCGTGAAAAAATCCTGTATCATACAGCATTTATCGAGACGGCACTGGACGATCCGGAGCATATCAGCGTCGACGGATACGGGAAAACGCTGAAAAAAGTCGTGGATGAGATCATGGAAGCAATGAAAAGATTGCTAGATAGCTGTGATGATGGTAGGATTATAAAAGAGGGCGTGCGCACAGTCATCCTCGGAAAACCGAATGCGGGAAAATCATCCCTGTTAAATGTACTTCTGGGAGAGGACAGGGCAATCGTTACGGATATTGCAGGTACGACCAGAGATGTACTGGAAGAACACCTGAATCTGAAAGGCATTTCCCTGAATATCATGGACACAGCCGGTATCCGTGATACGGAAGATGTGGTAGAAAAGATCGGTGTTGACCGTGCGAAAGAATATGCAGACAAGGCAGACCTGATCCTGTATGTGATCGATGCATCCAGGCCGCTGGATGAAAATGATGCGGAGATCCTGCATCTGATCAAAGGAAAACGTGCGATCATCCTGTTAAATAAATCCGACCTGGATATGCAGGTGAAGAAAGATCAGGAAGAGCTGCCGAAGGAATTCCCGGTGATCGAGATCTCTGCAAAGAATGTACAGGGAATCGAAGAGCTGGAAGATACGTTGAAAGAAATGTTCTTCCAGGGTGAACTGACATTTAATGATGAAATCTATATTACAAATGTGAGACAGAAAACAGCGCTTCAGGATGCATATGCTGCACTGGAACGTGTGAATGACAGCATTGCCGCGGACATGCCGGAGGATTTCTACTCGATCGATCTTATGGATGCGTATGAAGCTCTCGGTAATATCACCGGCGAAACGATAGGAGAAGATTTGGTTAATGAGATATTCAGCAAATTCTGTATGGGAAAATAAAGATAAATATGACGTTGTTGTCATCGGAGCCGGACACGCAGGATGTGAGGCGGCTCTGGCAACGGCAAGACTTGGATTTCAGACACTGGTATTTACCGTAAGTGTGGACAGCATTGCGATGATGCCGTGTAATCCGAATATCGGAGGAAGTTCCAAAGGTCATCTGGTAAGAGAACTGGATGCCCTTGGCGGAGAGATGGGAAAGGTCATCGATCGTACATTTATCCAGTCAAAAATGTTAAATAAGTCCAAAGGTCCGGCGGTACATTCGCTTCGTGCACAGGCTGATAAGGCAGTATACAGCAGAACGATGCGCCGTGTGCTGGAAGCGCAGGAGAATCTTGAAATCAAGCAGGGAGAGGTGGCAAATCTCCTGGTGGAAGATGGACAGATCACCGGAGTGCAGACATTTTCCGGTGCAACGTATCACTGTAAGGCGGTTATCATCTGCAGTGGAACCTATCTGAAGGCACGCTGTATCTATGGTGATGTGAGCCAGTATACCGGTCCGAACGGGCTGCAGGCAGCGAATCATCTGACGGATTGTCTGAAAGAACTGGGGATTAAGATGTACCGTTTCAAGACAGGAACACCTGCCAGAGTAGATCGTAAAACCGTGGACTTCAGCAAGATGGAAGAGCAGTTCGGAGACGAGAGGGTAGTGCCGTTTTCATTTACTACGAATCCGGATGATGTGCAGATCGATCAGGCTTCCTGCTGGCTGACTTATACAAATGAGACGACACATGATATCATCCGTGCCAATCTGGACAGATCACCGCTGTATTCCGGAATGATCGAAGGAACGGGACCGAGATACTGCCCGTCGATCGAAGATAAAGTAGTAAAATTTGCAGATAAGAAGCGTCATCAGGTATTTCTTGAGCCGGAAGGACTGGAGACGGATGAGATGTATATCGGCGGTATGTCAAGTTCACTGCCTGAAGATGTACAGTATGCCATGTACCGCAGTGTTCCGGGGCTGGAGCATGTGAAGATCGTAAGAAATGCATATGCGATCGAGTATGACTGTATTGATGCAAGACAGCTGAAACCATCACTGGAATTCCGTAATATTAGCGGTTTATTCAGTGCAGGACAGTTTAACGGAAGCTCCGGCTATGAGGAAGCCGCCGCACAAGGGCTTGTAGCTGGCATAAATGCCGCCAGAAAGCTGCAGGGCAAGGAATCCTTAGTGTTAGACCGTTCAGAGGCTTATATCGGCGTTCTGATCGATGATCTGGTTACAAAGGAGAGCCATGAGCCGTACCGTATGATGACTTCCAGAGCAGAGTACCGTCTGCTTCTGAGACAGGATAATGCAGACCAGCGTCTGACAGAAAAAGGTTATGAAGTCGGATTGATCTCACAGGAACGTTATGACCGCCTGAAAGAGAAAGAGAGACTGATCGAATCGGAGATCGACAGATTGAAGAACGCTTATGTAGGAACGAGCGAAAAGGTACAGGAACTTCTGGAAAAGTATGAGAGTACGCCTCTGAATTCCGGAAGCAGTCTGGCAGAATTGATCCGCAGACCGGAGCTGTCATATGAAGCCGTAACGGATATTGATGTAACAAGACCGGAACTGCCGGAAGATCTGGCTGCAGAAGTGATTGAACAGGTGGATATTTCCCTGAAATATGACGGTTATATCCAGCGCCAGAAACGCCAGGTAGAGCAGTTCAAGAAGATGGAAAATAAGAAGATTCCGGAAGATATGGACTATGATGCGGTAAACAGTCTTCGTATTGAAGCAGTTCAGAAGCTGAAAGAGTACAGACCGGTGTCTATCGGACAGGCATCACGTATCTCCGGTGTATCTCCGGCGGATATATCCGTATTACTGGTGTATCTGAGTGGAAATCACAGATAATTGATATTGTCAAAGCGAAATGAATAACGGATCGCAGTACAAATATCCGGTTCTAATAAATTCTAATAAAGAGAATGTTCCATAAAGAAATGCCTGATACCAAAAAAATAAATGCATAAGTATTGAAAAATGACAAAAATATAATTATATAATAAATATAATAATAAGTATATAAAATGAATAAGCCGAGAAATTATACATTTTATATACTTATTGATTTTAGAGAGAAAAAGGAGAACAATATGGACCAGATTTTGAAAAAAAGCCTGGAAAAGATAGGGATAGAGATCACAGACCGGCAGAAAGAGCAGTTTGATGCCTATCATAAGCTTCTGGAAGAGTGGAATAAGGTGATGAACCTGACTGGTATCACAGAATATGAGGAAGTTGTGGAAAAACATTATGTAGACAGCCTGTCTATTGTGAAAGTAATGGATATGAATAAGGTAAATACGGTGATTGATATTGGTACAGGGGCAGGATTCCCGGGATTACCACTTAAAATCGCATTTCCACACTTGAAAGTAACATTGCTTGATTCACTGAATAAAAGAATTAAGTTCCTGAATGCAGTGATAGAGGAACTTAGTCTGGAAGATATCCACACAATACACGGAAGAGCAGAAGATTATGCCAAAGATGAAGCATATAGAGAACAGTATGATCTGTGCGTGTCCCGGGCTGTTGCTAATCTGGCAACACTAAGTGAGTATTGTCTGCCATATGTAAAGGTAGATGGCATGTTTGTACCTTATAAATCAGGTGAGATCGATGTAGAAGTAAAAGGATCGACAAAAGCAGTAAAGGTCCTTGGTGGGGAAATTAATGATGTGGTGAAATTCGAACTTCCAGGAACTGATATTGGAAGATCGTTTGTAAAAATCCACAAAGTGAAGAATACAGCGAAGAAATATCCGCGAAAGGCTGGAATGCCTTCAAAAGAGCCAATCCGGTAAAAAGTAAAAATAAGATATGGTCAATATTTAATGAATGATTTATTACATTCTGCGTTTGTAGATTTTTGTATCTAATATAGAATGTGCAGTAAATAGGGTTCAAAACAGAAAAAAATAAAAGGGATAATGTTTCACGTGAAACATTATCCCTTTTTGATGTATATTTAAAAGAAAATGTAGTTTATTGTGAATATCGTATTGAATTTGTTAATTGGTAAGTACCAAGTGTCTAGCAATTATCACTCAATAATATATCTATCTGCTCTAAAAATGCATTGGCATTTTCACGTTGTGGCAGTAATCCACAGCCTGTAATTTCAACATGTTCGATGGATGGAAGAACATTACAATATTCAATGGCTTTTTCAGCGGTTTCAGGTGCGTTTTTGCCCGAAATCACTGCAATAGAGGTTGTAAGTCCTTCGAGACAGTGTGCAATATTTACTGTTGTGTAATGCCCCAGAATGCTGGCGTAGAGGTACTTACAATCGGATGAATCCGAGAGTGCAGTATTGCGCGCACCGACATTATAGATGAATGTTCCGTA
>OCPR01001494.1_pt1 | contig 13851 bp, 10 predicted proteins | sample 1538611 | NCBI WGS metagenome assembly OCPR01 (sample SAMN04571711, study PRJEB22368) | human gut metagenome | biome: human gut; material: stool | host: Homo sapiens | place: Luxembourg | collected 2012-09-28
TCTCCCGCCGAAAAAACTTCCGCCCCGCATACTGTTAACGGAGCTGCTGCTGTCATAATTGCCGATAAAAAAACTGCTGTAAAAATTTTGTAATTACTTTTCATTCTTCTCCTCCAGATAATAAAATATAAAAGTATCAATTTACCTAATTAATATTAATATACCACTGGACGGGAATGTTTCTGTAATTACGGAATGACATGTTGTCTAATGGTCATGAATATCAGAAAAGCCCTGTCCGCCGGAAAAATTCATCCCACAGAGAGAGCTTCTGTTTTCTGTCCATATTTTTTAGTTTCTGGTTTATAAATTTGATCAGTCGCTTGTCATTTATTGCTTATACATATTTTTTTCTATAGCAATCCTCGTAAATAATGCATTTAAGACAGTTCAGCAGAGTGCGAAAGACAAGGAAGATATCTGCAGGCGTGCTGACGCACGGCAAAGATATCTGACGCAGGATTTCACACTCTGATGGGCTGGATTAAGATGCATTATTTCAAAGGATTGCTATAATAAAATACATACAATTCGACATTTTTCGTATAATCTTATAATACCTTCACAGTTATAACATTTCTATCAGAGCCGCAATACGTGTATTTAGCTGTCCAACATCAGACTGAGAATAATCTGTCTCCACATGCAGATAAGGAATCTTTTTCTCTTCTCTTACAAATCTGCCAACTTTACCGGCTTCCACATTATAAGTATGACAGGCCTGAAGAGTCATTTCCACAACAGCTTCTACCTGATACTCATCGATCAGTTCATTTAACAGTTCAAAACGGTTCGGATTCGGAGTCATAACAGAACAGCCGATATTCAGATAACGTCTTGCAATTGCTTCGTAAATATCCGGATCATTTTCATCAATCAGTCTGTCTACGCTCTTTGCACCGGAGCAGTTTTCAAAAGCAACTACCACACCGCCATTTTCTTCAATTGCTTTTACTACTTTCATGGTAGCTCCGCCCATTGGACATCCGGTGATCAGAATACGATGTTTCTTTCCTTCGTTTTTGCCTGCTGCATATTCTTCTTTCAGCTTCACTGTCAGTGCATCAATCTCTGCCGGGACTTTGGAACGGTCAAACTTAAAGGTAGTTCCATACAATACATTATAAAGATTCTCACCCTTCATTGGAGCCGGATCCTGTTTCATCAGTTCATAGAAATCTTTCAAAGCACGACGTCCCTCATTGCTGATGCGGACTGCCTCACGAAGCTTCTCCTCTGTGATCTCCACCTCAAATTTCTTCTCCAGATATTCTTTGAAACGGATAATCTCACTCTTCCAGTACTGAAGTGCAGCCTCTGTCTGTTTATGAGGAAGCTCCAGAATAAATACATCCTTAAATTCGGACATAAATTCATACATTTTTTTCTTTCCGTCACAGGTAGTTTCACCAACTACAACATCTGAAAAATAAAAGAATGGACATTTATCTGTCACTGCAAACCCATAACTGGCCTTGATCAGTGGACAGAGATTTTTCGGCAATGTCTGCTCGGCTACCGGGATTGTTTCATCAGACATGGAACATAAACCTACAGAAGCAGCTCCCATGGCCATTGCAATCTCCTGTGGAAAATATGTACAGTAAGAACCAATTACCGGGATATTCTGATCCTTAATCTTCTTGATAGCAAGAAATGAATTCTTCCTCTGCTCCGCAAACTCCTCAAATACTTCTGGTAAATCTTTAATTATTTCCATCTTTGTACCTCATCTTTCTATCGTTTTTATATTATTTTTTACTTCTTTCATACCATTCGCCAACTGTTGCAGTCCTTATTATCCTCTACAGTTGATTATTTATTTCTTTTTTTCTCCGGCAAGCAATGATGCCCCAAACGCTCCTGCATATCTTCCGTCTTTCATAGCTTCAACAGCACATCCAAGTTTTTCCGAAAGAATTTCTGCAAAATACGGACATTCACTCAATCCTCCCGTAAGGAGCACTGTCCCCGGAAGCTGCTTTCTTCTGGCAAGCTGCGCAACTTTCTCCGCTACAGAATTTACCACTCCCGCAGCTATATCCTCTCTGCTTCGCCCTTCACCAATCATGCTGATTACCTCAGATTCCGCAAATACCGTACACAACGAACTGATCGGTACCACAGTTCCCTGTTCTGCCAGGTCAAACAGTTCCGCAATGGTAACTCCCAGTCGATTCGCCATAATCTCCAGAAACTTCCCGGTTCCGGCAGAACATTTATCATTCATAAGAAAATCCTGGATCATTCCCTGATCTATCAAGATTACTTTCGTATCCTGACCACCTACATCAATAATTGCACATTCATTTCCCGCCAGTTCTCTGCCACCTCTTCCATGACAGGTAATCTCCGTAATCACAAAATCCGCATAATCCACAGCTACACGCCCATATCCTGTAGCTGCTACACGAACCCCTTCACTCATTACATCAATCCCCTGATCCAGAAGCCTTGAAGCAATCTCCGAAGCCGTCTCCTTACTGCTCCACCCTGTAGGCAGCACAAATTTCATTTCCCTGTCACCAGTCACAACTGTCTTCGAAGCAGTCGAACCAATATCAATTCCAACATAATACAACTTTTCTCACCTGCTTTTTTGGGTATTTTTATCCATTCTGTTTACTGTAACTTCTATTATACCCTTTCCCATTAATAATCAAAAATTCAAAAATACAATAAAAGCAGGAGATTTATTTAAAAAAGCTATAAATGATTTTTACCCCACGAACAAGCAATGACACACGACAGATAATGATAAAATCCTCTTTATAAATTTATCTGGTAAAATCAAGACACAATAAATTTTTTTGTTACATTTCCATTATAGCAGAAAAGAAAAACCAGTAACGTTTCGGGTATATGTCAAAACATTACTGGTCTTTTTTATAAGATTATTCCACACTTTTTATTCGATACAGGGAATCTCATAATTCCAGGATTTACGGATGTCGTCCATGATTTTCATGATCCTTATTGTTTCCGCATGAGGCATTTCCGGACACTCCGTTTTTCCCTCATGAATTGCTTTCATGCAGGATTCTACCTCATATTCATATCCTGAGATCTGTTCCGGCACAACATAAGAAGCCACTTCTTTATGTTCGGTATCAAACACTGTAATCTTTTCCGGATTATTGATATTCTGCACCTGCATATATCCTCTGGTTCCGAAAATACTTCCCATTCTGTCTGAGATTTCCCTTGCTCCACACTGAAGGGTTGCCATGCGGTCTCCCTCAAACACCATGGCAATGCTATCCAGAATATCCACTCCATTCTGAAAGATTGCAGTAGCCTTTACATCCTTTACCTTATCGCCAAGCACCATGGAGGCAAAATTGATTGGATATACGCCTACATCCAGAAGAGCACCTCCTGCAAGCTCCGGTTTACGGATACGTTCCACATGACTTATTGTATAGCTGAGATTCGCCGTAACTGCGGTAACTTCGCCGATCACACCACTTTCAATAATATCGTTGATCATCTTTCTGGACGGCATATATCTCGTCCAGATTGCTTCTGTGATCAGAAGCTTTTTCTCTTTTGCAAGGTCAAATAATTTCTGTGCCTGCTCTGCATTTACAGTAAATGCCTTTTCACAAAGCACATGCTTTCCCGCTTCCAGACACATCTTTGCATGCAGATAATGGTGTGAATGAGGAGTTGCGATATAAACCAGTTCAACCTCATCATCTGCCAGCATTTCCTCATAGGATCCATATGCTTTTTTTACTTCATATTTCTGTGCAAATACCCGGGCACGTTCCAGATCACGGGCAGCAACCGCATACGCCTCCACATCTTCCATTCCTGCCACTGTTTTTGCCATAGTAGAAGCAATGCCTCCGGCCCCCAAAATACCTAACTTCATTTTACTGTCCTCCCATATTTAGTATTCAAGCAGATAAAATTATCCACTTAACTATTTGCTCTAATTTTACAACATCATTGCCCGGAGAACAAGTTTATTCCGTTATATGTTTATTTTATTTTTTATTTCATATCACTTATTTTTTCAATTTCTCTTTTTTCCGTTTTGTCATCAATCCTCCGATCCGTCCAGTCTCTTTTGCAGACAGACTTTTCCATCCATTACTCAATACTCTGTCCAGCAGGCCCATTTCCTCTGCAATTTCATACTTCATTCTGACCTCCGGCAATAATTCTCCATCAAGATAAGCTTTTATTTCCTTCTCTTTATCCAAAACAGCCCACACTCCTTTTCTTTGGAGTATGGGCTGTTTTCTTAATTTTTATACTGTATTTCATTCAAACGGATATTCGCAATCCGCTTCGCTGCCTGCCTGATTCGGTTAAACTTCTGTCTATTGCAGATTGGATTCTGTTATCTTTTGGGAATAATAATTGCCGCAATGATATATGCCCAGATTCCCGCACCGCCAAAGCAGGTAAGGATCACCCATGCCAGACGCACCAACGTAGGGTCAATATCAAAATATTCTGCGATTCCTCCACATACACCGCAAAGCATACTGTTTTCTGATGATTTGTATAAACGTTTGTCACCCATGTCCATTTCCTCCTTAAATCCAGATTAGTCGAGCAGATAAAATCATCCGCTTCGCTACTTACTCTACACCGAATAACTTCCTGATTCGGTTAAATACCACTTTTATTTCTGCACGTCAGAGTACATGCTCTTCAGGATATCTGCAAATCTCTGTGCTCTTTCCCGGAGAAATCTACTGATATATTTCCCATACCGCACTCCAGATCCAGTTTCCTGTCTGCACCTTTATTGGAAATGGTTTTCTCCCGTCCAAGTCCACTGTAGGAATCAGAACCTACATCCAGATTTCCCACTCCACATTCCAGATCATAATTATAATCCTCCTGCATACCGGTCAGTGTCAGATCCAGTTCACCCAGACCACATTCTCCATCTGTCTTCCTGGCGCTCAGATCTGCAAATGTCATACTTCCGGTTCCGATTTCCAGATCTGCCTCCCTTGCAGTCACCGGATTCTTACTTTCAAATTCCCCGGCTCCCATCTCCACACTCAGCTTCTCTGTCTCAACATCTCTGTTCAGATAAACAGTACCTGCACCCATCTCAATCTCCAGCTCCTGAAGCTTAACATCTTCCGGATAGGAGATACACACCTTTCTGTTTTTAGACAGTTTTTTCGTGCTTCTGACCTTAAGAGTATCTGAACTCTCCTTCACTGTCACATTCTTCCCACTGTCATCATAAACTCTGACACAGAAACTGTCGCCCTCTTCCAGAATCAGCTCATCGTACTTCAGCTCTATATCCAGCTTTGTGGGCTGATACTTCAACTGATATACAGTGCCATCTTCCTCATTCTCATCAACAGCGCGGGCATAATCCTCACTGTCGTCACAGTCGTCGCTGTCGTCATAATCATCGCTGTCATAGTCATCGCTGTCATCATAATCATAATCATAATCGTCATAATCATCATCGTCATCATAATCATCGCTGTCATCATAATCATAATCCCCGTCTGCCACCAGAAGCACCCTTTTCAGACTTTTCACCCCTGTCAGTTCCGACATACTGGCTCCCATAACACCACCGGCAGCTGTCAGCCCGATTCCCACAGCACCAAAAATCCCCGCTGCGATCAACATTCCTTTTGTAAACTTCTTCATTTAACCTCCTCCTTTCTCTTTCTGTAGAGCAACCTGTTAAAAAAATCGGTAATCTTCCGAAACCATTTCGGCACAATGTGTACTGCGATGCTGATCAGTCCTAATATCATAAGGATTGCCAGAGCAATCATCAGACATCCAATTCCTATGGTCAGGATCCCGGTTCCGGTCATTACAGCCAAAAGCCCTGCTCCAGCCACAACAGCTGCAATTCCGCCAACCAGTAAAGCCATAGCGCCTATGCCCAATCCAACGATCAGCCAGAACGGAAGCAGTAAGATTCCAACTGCAAATGTCAGAATCCCACCAACAGCCCCCTTAACAAAAGGAGAAATAAAAACCAGCAGGATCACCGCAAGGATCAGCACCGCCTGATTCCCCTTTCTGAAAAAACGCTTCCCTGTTCCCGACTCTTCTCCATATTTCTCAGGCATCTGTCCTCTCTCTTTAGTCCGGGCATCCTCATAGCCATGCTCCGTATATTCTCCATACTCATAGCCTCCTGCCGAACCTTTCAGATCCGCCTTGATGATCGCTGCAACTTTCTTGGGACTTCCAAGTTCCCTGAGCACCGAAGCTTCATTTTCAGCTCCTGCATCATCGAAATAACTATTATAAAAATCAAGGGCATCCTGCCTCTCTGTCTCGGAAATATCAGCAAGCAGCTTCTCCAGCTCCTGCATAAACTGCGCCCTGTCCATCATCCTATTCCTCCCTCAAACATCCCGCTTATCTTGGATGCATAAATTTTCCATTCAGCTTTATAAAACTCCAGCTGCGCAGCACCTCTGTCCGTCAGCTTATAATAACGCCTGTTACGCCCTGCATACGCCATATCATAAACCTCCAGACAATCATCCTTCTGCAGCCTCCTGAGCACCGGATACAAAGTAGACTCCGAAACATCCAGAACTCCACGCACATCCTGCGTGATCTTATACCCGTAAGTCCCTTCCTTCTCCTTAGAAACAACCGCCAGAACAACCGCATCCAGAAGCGCAGCACCCGTATTAAAAACCATATGCTCACTCCCTCGTTTCAATTATGTTCTGTACAGACAGCATCATCTCTGCAATCCAGTCTTAGAGCGTGTCTGAAAAATGCTCCAGACTATACCAAAGGTAAACGCCATTTCACATCTGATACATTTATTCCATCCTGTTCACATACTATACAGAACATCAATATTGTTTTGTTAACGATATTATATGATGTATAATATGATTTTGTCAATACTATTTAGCAAAAATCATTTATACTTTATAATCATATTGATACCTTTACTGAAAATACCTCCTTAACGTCTTCCGGTTCACTATAGCGATCCTCATAAATAATGCATTTGAAAGTATTGTTACATATCAATTTCTTATTTCATAAATTACTGCAAACAATCCAGTCCATCATAGCGTGAAGTCCTGCTGAACTGTCTTGATTGCATTATTTTATGGAATTGCTATAATATTTCATAAACTTAATATTCCATAAACCTCACGTTATACTACAGTCATTTTCAGTAAACAGCGCAGGAAAATATATCTGTCTGAGTGCATTTGCAGGCATCTTAGATCTTCTTAGCCGGTAGAAATCTGCGTTATGGAGAAAAATCGCAACCTGTCTGAGCGAAGCCTGCAGCGGAGCGAGTTTTGCATTTTTCTCCATGCTTTTAGCAGATTTTTACCGACTTAGAAGATCTTAGATGCCGAAACCGCACTCAGACAGATATATTTTCCTGCGCGTCCCCCCACCAACCCAAAACTACAGCAAAGGAAACCTACCCAATTATGAACGAAAACACAACACCCCTCCACCCCGCCTTCCTCACCCGAATGAAAGAAATGCTCGGCAACGAATACCCCTCCTTCCTCTCCAGCTTCAGCGCTCCCCGAACCTACGGCCTGCGCATAAACACCTCCAAGATCACCTGCGAAGACTTCGAAAACCTGTCTCCATTTCCAACCCGTCAGATCCCATGGATCAAAAACGGCTACTTCTACGATGAAGACATCCGTCCTTCCAGATGCCCATACTACCAGGCCGGCCTCTACTACCTTCAGGAACCCAGCGCCATGACCCCCGCCTCCCGCATCCCCATCGAGCCGGGTGACAGAGTCCTGGACCTCTGCGCAGCCCCGGGCGGCAAGGCAACTGCAGCAGGCGCAGCACTTCAGGGACAGGGACTTCTGGTAGCAAACGATATCAGCACTTCCCGCGCCAGAGCCCTCCTTCGCAACCTGGAACTCTTCGGCATCCCAAATGTCTTCGTAGCAAACGAAACACCTGCAAAGTTAACCAAAGCATTCCCCGAATTCTTCGACAAGATCATCCTGGATGCTCCATGCTCCGGAGAAGGAATGTTCCGTAAGGAAGAAGCCCTTGCCAAAGACTGGACTCCCGAAAAATCCATGGAGCTTTCCGAAATCCAGAAAGAGCTTATCCTCCAGGCAGCCGATATGCTCCGTCCCGGCGGACTGATGCTTTACTCTACCTGCACATTCGCGCCTGCAGAAGACGAACAAACTGTTTCCTGGCTTCTGAAAAACCGTCCTGACATGGAACTGGCAGAAATGGAAGATTATGAAGGCTTCTCCCATGGAGTTCCTGAATGGGGAAACGGAAATCCTGAGCTTACCAAATGCATCCGGATTTTCCCACACAAAATGAACGGAGAGGGACACTTCCTTGCGCTCTTCCGTAAAAAAGGACAGGCAATCAAGGAAAGCTCCCGTCCTCACACAAAACCGGACAAAAACGCATTTCCACTAATTGAGGAATTTCTGAACGAAATCGGTCTGAAAACCCTCTGCGGTCAGCCATTTGACTGGGAACGTGTGGAAATCCGCGGTGATAAAGCCTACTATCTTCCCCCGGTTGCCCACAACTTCCGCGGCATCACCTTCTTAAGAAACGGTCTCTATCTCGGTGACCTGAAGAAAAACCGCTTCGAGCCGTCTCAGCCACTTGCACTGGCGATCCGCAAAGATGAAGCAGAAGCAGTCATCTCTCTCTCCGCTTCTGACGAAAGGATCACCAGATATTTAAAGGGCGAAACCTTAAATATCGAACCCGAGGAAGCAGCTCACAAAAAAGGCTGGCATCTCCTCTGTGCAGATGGATATCCCATTGGCTTCGGTAAACTGGTCAACCAGATCCTGAAAAACAAATATCCGGCAGGGTGGCGCGTATAACACGCGCTTATCCCTGCCGGATATTTGAATTCACAATAATAATATTTATTCCGCTTACAGCAATATCTCTTTCTGCAATGTAAACGAATAAATGATCTTTTCCTTCACTCTTTTCCCCGTCATCCGCTCCAATGCCCGGGCATAATCCTCAAGCTGCACATGATACAGATCGATCAGCTTTTGTTCCTGTCCTCTCTTCACTCTATCCGTTTTATAGTCTACAAGAACAATCTCATCCCCTTCCATAAAATAGGCATCAATAATTCCCTGCACCAGCACTGTTTCGTTCTTCCAACCATCATCGAGCATAGAAGCACTTCTCTGAATCACAAAAGGCTGTTCTCTGTAAAGATGTTTTTTCATGGCAGCTTTCTTCATCCTCTGCCCCAGTCCGGATTCCACAAACCTCCTGATATCCCGGATCCGGATACATTCCGCTTCCTGCTCTGTCATTTTCTGGCTCTCCAGAAGTCTCTTTAATTGAGCCCGAAGCTGTTCCTCTGTATCTGCTTCTGCATAATCCAGACATTCCATTACTCTGTGGTAAGCAGTACCTCTGGCAGCCCCCTTATACTCTTCCTGCTTCTCTGCCATAAATGCTGGAACCGGCGCTTCCTGTTCTTCTTCCTGCTCTTCGGCAGACACACTGATATTCTCTTCCAGTTCACTTTCATCATGCCAGCTTCTCTTTTTCAGATCCGAAACACTGACTTTAACCGGAATATCTTCCAGATATTTATACGGATATGCAAAGGAAAATCTCTTCTCTATCTCTTCCTTCACAGCCTCATCATACACTTTATTTTCATCCCAGTTCTTCAGATATTCCTCCTGCATCTGGTTTCCTGCCTGGATGAGAACTGCCTTTTCTGTCATCTGACGGACAGTAATCTTTTTTATCACAAACTCAGAGATATCATCGTAAATCCCCGGCTGTTTCTTCATGAGGATTCCATATTCCCACAAAAGTTCACTCATAGCCCGATGCCGCACCAGTGCAGGCAGTACAAAAGCCCAGTAATTCTTTGCTTTCATTCTGGTTCCCAGTGGGAGCAGTTCTTCTCCCTCATCCAGAAAACGCGACAGCGACAGCATCTGCTTTTCCAGCTTTCCGACCGTTCCTGTAAGGATCAGTTTCTCTTTTGCTCTTGTCATGGCAACGTAAAGTACCCTCAGTTCCTCTCCCAGACTCTCTTTCAGAAGCTGTCTTCTGATCACCTGCTTATTCAGCGAAGATGCGATCACCCGTTTCTCCGGTATGATAGCATCAGCCCCTATTCCCAGTTCCGGATGAAGCAAAAGACCTGCATTCATATCCTGAAAATTAAACTGTTTTCCCATACCGGCCACAAATACTACCGGAAATTCAAGTCCCTTACTCTTGTGGATCGTCATAATCTCCACTGCGGTATTGCCCGCTCCTGTCAGATTGACTTCTCCATAGTCCACCTGATATGCCTGTAGCTGTTCGATATAACGAACAAAGTTAAACAGACCCCTGTAGCTTGTCTTCTCATAGTCCATAGCTTTCTCCACAAGCATGGTAAGATTTGCAAAACGCTGCTCCCCTCCCGGAAGTGCCCTTGCATAATCTCCATACCCGGTTTCTTTCAGCACATAAAGGATCAATTCGTGGACCGGCGTATATGCAGCCATATTTCTTACCTTTTCAAGGAGACTCAGAAATCCTTTTAATTTAATATTCAGAGAGTTCTTTTCATCTGTTCGCAGATTACTGTTTAACAATTCAGATTTCAGCTTATCCGGATCCAGTTCTTTTTCGGGGATTTCATTTTCTCCTGCATATGCCGAAACACTCTCATAGAGCAGACCATCAGGATACTGTATTCTAAGCTCTGCCAGTTCCTGTGAAGTGCATCCGACGATCGGTGAACGAAGCACTCCCATAAGCGGAATATCCTGCAGCGGATTGTCACACACCTTCAGATAATTCAATACAGTCACAATCTCGGTTGCAGAGAAATATCCGGTTCTTGATGTACAATATACGGGAATCCCCTGAGATGCCAGCACTTCCCTGAAGGTTTCTGCCCATCCATAGGCAGTGCGCAGCAGGATTACAATATCCCCGTATTCCACAGGCCGGTATTCCTTCGTCTCTTTATCTACGATCTGTTCTTTTCCCACAATTTCTTTAATTCTCTGTGCAATGGCCAGCGCCTCCAGTTCCTGCCCGGTCTGATTTTCCATTTCCCTGCGGTTTCCCGATGCACCTGCGTCTTCATAGTCCTGTACATCAGACAGTTCTTCTCCGTCTCTCTCGACCAGAAGAACCTCTGTCTTTACAAATTCCTCTGACTCTCCTTCCGGAAAAGAAGCTCCGGGATAAAGGGCTGCATCTTTGTCATAGGTAATCCCTCCCAGGTCTTCCCCCATGATCTGTCGGAAAATAAAGTTTACACTCTCCAGAACCTGTTCCCTGCTCCGGAAATTTTTGTGCAGGTCAATTCTCTGCTCCTGTGCTTCTTCTGTGGAATAGCTTTTATATTTTTCCATGAAAAGCTCCGGCCTTGCCAGACGGAAACGATAGATACTCTGCTTTACATCTCCTACCATGAAGATATTTTTCTTCTGTTTGATCCACCCGGATACTGCTGTTGTCAGAAGCTCCTGCACTAAGTTACTGTCCTGATATTCATCCACCAGGACTTCATCATACTTTGCGGAGAGCTCTCTCGCAGCCTGAGACATATGGATTTCTTCCCCTTCTTTCGTCATCAGTATCTGCAGGGCAAAATGTTCCATATCCGTAAAATCCAGAATATTCTTTTCTCTCTTCGCCTCTCCGAACTGTTTTTTAAATCGTGCCGTCAACTCAACTAACATCTCTATTGGGCCTCTGATATATCTGATCACTTCCAGAAGTTCTTTCTCTGCACTCTGGAAATATCGCTGCCCCAGTTCCTTCAGAATCCCCTTTTCCTCATCCCGAAGATCTTTCACTCTCTGCTTCTTCTGTTCATCTACATCCGCAGCCTTCTTTGTGCTCAGCCGGGCAAATGAGGGTTTCATAAGTATTTCTGCAGTTCCATTATAATCTCTTTTCTCTGCCAGTTCCTGCAGACTTCTTATAAGAAGCAGATCACTGCTCAGTGCCTCATCATACAGATACGGACCATCCGGCTCTGAGCAGATTCTTCGAGCCTCCTGCACCAGAAGCTTCGCTTCCTGCAGTTCATCCTTCACTGCATCCCAGAGCATCCTCATCCACTCAGTCTCTCTTAACTCTTCCAGGGAATCAATCCTGTAATCATCCATACACCCGGACAGCCATTCCTGCGGAAAAGGATTGCTCATAGCCATTTCATATAATTTCTGTATCAGGTTTCCCAGATTTTCATCTGACTTTCCTGTTGCAAAGCATTCCACGAATTTCTGAAACTTTTCATCTTTTTTGGCATAATATTCTTCAAGCAGTGCTTTCACAACATCTCCTCGCAGAAGCTTCAGTTCCCCCTCATCTGCCGTCCGATATCCCGGATCCAGTCCGATCAGATGAAAGTAATTCCGGATAATATAGGCACAGAAACCATCAATAGTTGTAATCTGTGCAGTATGAAGCAGGGTTGTCTGTCTCTGCAGATGCTCATTATCGGGATCCTCACAGAGTGCTTTTTCAATAGCTGCCGAGATCCTCTCTTTCATTTCACCTGCTGCCGCTCTTGTAAATGTCATGATCAGCAGTCTATCAATATCCACAGGGTGTTCTTTATCTGTTATCTTACTCAGGATACGTTCTACCAGTACTGCCGTTTTTCCGGACCCGGCTGCCGCACTGACCAGAATATTTCTGTCCCGCAGCCGTATAACCTCCTGCTGCTCCTTTGTCCACTGTACACCCATCTTATTCTGCCTCCCTGTCAAATGCTTTCCATAATTCCTCATCAGAGAAGTTTTTCAGTCTGCGGAATTCATATCCTGACAGCCTGCGGTCAAATCCGCATACCGTCATATACGGACAATAAGTACACGCATTCTTTTTTCCGAGCTCATAGGGAGAAACCTCTGCATCTCCCTCCAGAATAGAACTTCTTATCTTCTCAATCTTCGTCCTTACATACCGTCCAAGCACTGCGAACTGTGTTCTGTCTGCCACAGAAGAATTTTTGCGAAAGCTTCCGTCCTTATTAAATGCGACAGGAATGGAGCCAAGACTGCTGTCCATCCTGTACACAAGCTCCGGATCTGCCTGAACCAGCCCATTCATCTTCAGTTCTTTCATAAGACCTGCACTGACTGCTTCCACATCCGCATCTATCTTCTCCTGGATCATAGGATCCTTGATATTGTAATAGAAAACTCCCGCAGGAATAATCTCCTTATCCGGATATTTCTTCTGCTCTACACGCAGAGCACCATCCAGATAGATCATCAGCTGTAACTGCAGGCCATGATACAGATAAACCAGGTCAAAGGATGTATTTCCGGTTTTATAATCAATCACCTTCACATACACCTTATTCTGATCTTCCATAATATCTACTCTGTCAATCCGTCCTCCCCCGAAGGTTACCTCAAAGCCTTCTGGCTGAAATTCTCCCTGTTCCAGCTGTTTCTGAAGTGCCCATACCGTCCTTCTGAGGATTCTCCTTGTTCTCTCGATCATATATTCATTTCTGGCACTGCTTTTGAGCACCGTGTTTCCATAATCTGCCACAATATTATCCAGACACCGGTCCGCAATCTCATTCCGTTCCTGTTCTGTCAGCTCTGTCCATTTCATGCCTCTTTTTCGCACTTCTTCTGCAAAGCTTTCCAGTGCTTCATGCATAACATTTCCCATATCCATAGGTTTAAACTCATATTCCACACGCTCGGTAAGCTTCATTCCATACTGAAGGAAATGTGCAAATGCACAGGCTGCAAAACGTTCCAGTCTGGTAGCACTGTAAGGTGAAACCTCTCCGTATAATGCCTTCGCCACACTCTGGCTGATAATGTCCTTTGGTTTTCCGGCAAAAGCCGACTGTACCAGCTTCTGTACTCTGCTTCTGTATTC
>OCPR01001521.1_pt1 | contig 13699 bp, 10 predicted proteins | sample 1538611 | NCBI WGS metagenome assembly OCPR01 (sample SAMN04571711, study PRJEB22368) | human gut metagenome | biome: human gut; material: stool | host: Homo sapiens | place: Luxembourg | collected 2012-09-28
CACAGTTCTCCACTGTCTGGTCGAGTGATTTTTTCAATTTGGTCTGGTCTACATCATGCTGGTATTGGCCGACACCGATGGACTTAGGATCGATCTTGACCAGTTCCGCCAGCGGATCCATCAGCCGGCGAGCGATGGAGACGGCCCCACGGACGGTGACATCATAATCGGGAAACTCGTCACGGGCCGTTTTGGAGGCCGAGTAGATGGAAGCACCCTGTTCACTGACAACAAACACCTGTACGGGACGGTCGAACTGTTGGTGCGTGACGAAGTTTTCCGTTTCGCGGCTGGCAGTTCCGTTACCGATGGCGATGGCCTCTATCTTGTAAGCTTCAATCATTTTGCGGAGTTTCGAAGCCGCTTCGGTTTTCTTGTCTACCGGCGGGTGAGGATAGATGTTTTCATTGTGTACCAGATTGCCTTGTGCATCGAGGCAGACCACCTTACAACCGGTACGAAAGCCGGGATCGATACCCATTACCCGTTTTTGTCCCAAGGGTGGGGCAAGAAGCAGTTGGCGTAGGTTTTCGGCAAAGACCCGGATCGCTTCGTCATCGGCCTGTTCTTTACTGAGGGAGGCAAATTCGGTTTCGATGGAAGGTTTCAGCAGACGGCGGTAGGCATCCTGTACGGCTTCTGCCACCTGGCGGCCGCATTCGTTATTGCTACGGACAAACTGGCGGTCGAGCCGTTCGAGGCATTCGTCATCGTCGGGGGTAATGCTGACTTTCAGCAAGCCTTCGGCCTCGGCACGGCGGATGGCCAGCAGGCGATGGGAGGTGCAGCGTTTCAAGGGAGAAGAGAAGTCGAAATAGTCCCGGTATTTGGCGGCCTCTTCGTCTTTACCCTTCACTACTTTAGCGCTGATGACAGCCTGGCGGGCAAAGAGATTACGCACTGCATTACGGGCACGTTCGTCTTCGCTCACCTGCTCGGCGATAATGTCGCGGGCACCTTTCAAAGCGTCCTCTGCGTCTTTGACATCGCCTTTGACGAACGCAGGAATACGGGAGCCCAGGTTGTTCTCGCGCTGCATCATCAGTAGCAGAGCCAGCGGTTCGAGTCCTTTCTGGCGGGCGGCTTCGGCGCGGGTCTTGCGTTTGGGCTTGTAGGGCAGGTAGATATCTTCAAGAGCGGTGGCATCCCAGGTGGCATCGATGCGTTGCCGCAACTCAGGCGTCAGTTTGCCTTGCTCGCCGATGGTGCCGAGAATGGTCTCTTTGCGTTTGGCGAGTTCTGAGAGTTTATCGTACTGCGTTTTGATAGATTCTATCTGCACTTCGTCGAGTCCGCCGGTGATTTCTTTACGGTAGCGGCTGATGAAAGGGATAGTGGCTCCCTCGGCTAACAGCCCGAGAGTATTACTGATCTGCTTTTCCGGCAGGTTGAGTGCTGCCGAAATCATTTTGTGAAAAATTTCCATAAACTATTTTTAGGACATTGAGCGACAAATGTACGCAATAAATCTGCTATAACCATCAACTTTTACTATCTTTGCGGGCATAAAAAAACGGATACACACACTCTAAAACAGATGAATATGCCGGTATCGTTCAAATATATTCTTTATTTACTTCTGTTAGTTATTGGTTGCTGTCCTCCCATGGCAGGACATGCTGCTACCGGTGAGAAACCCATACTGATGATCTGTTCGTACAATCCGGGAGCGTATCCGACTTCTGCCAATGTATCCGACTTTATGGACGAATATCAGAGGTTGGGGGGCAAACGGGGAGTGGTCATTGAAAACATGAACTGTAAGAGTTTCTCAGACTTTCCCCGCTGGAAGGGAGTGATGGAGAATATTCTGGATAAATATCGGGGAAGCCAGGAACCGGCGCTGATCATTCTGTTCGGACAGGAGGCGTGGGCGTCTTATCTGTCGCTGAATGACTCGGTGACAGGAGAAGTGCCGGTAATGTGCGCACTGACCAGCAGGAACGTGGTGCTTTTGCCGGACGACGGGAAAGATCTGGCACACTGGATGCCGGAATCCTCCGATTTTTATGAAGACAGTCTGAAGCACCAGGTATGCGGCGGTTTTCTGTACGAATACGACATCGCGTCGAACATCCGCATGATCCGGGCAATCTATCCCGATACGAAGAACATTGCTTTTATATCCGACAATACTTACGGTGGCGTCACTTTGCAAGCTCATGTGCGAAAGGAAATGAAACAGTTTCCGGATATGAACCTGATTTTGCTGGACGGGCGCGAACATACCATTTATACTATTGTGGATGAACTTCGGAAATTGCCGAAGCATACGGCCGTTCTGTTAGGCACTTGGAGAGTGGACAAGAACGAAGGCTATTTTATGCGCAATGCTACGTATTCGATGATGGAGGCGATTCCGGATGTACCGACGTTTACGGCTACTTCCATCGGTCTGGGTTATTGGGCCGTAGGCGGAGTGGTTCCCGTTTTCCGGACGTTCGGTAAGGAATTGGCGGAGGAGGCGGTCAAGTTGTTGGATAATCCTGAAGATCCGAATATGCGGGTAGAAGTAGTGGGTACGGAAGCGTTGCTGGACAGTAAGAAAGTGAAGGAACAGAAGATAGACGTGGCCGCTCTGCCGATGAAGGTAAAGTTGGTCAATGAATCACCCTCTTTCTATAAACAGTACCGGTATCAGATTTGGGTGGGCGTAGGTGTCCTCTGCATTCTGGTGATAGGATTGCTGGTTTCTATCTATTTCTATCTGCGGACAAAGCGGCTGAAAGACGATCTGGAGCGTTCGCAAGTTGCTTTGTATGAAGCGAAGGACCGGGCGGAGGAGTCGAACCGGCTGAAGAGTGCTTTTCTTGCCAATATGAGTCATGAGATACGAACACCCCTGAATGCGATTGTAGGATTCTCGGATGTGCTGGCTTCGGGTGGGAGCTCGGAAGAGGATCAGCGGAATTATTTCAGAATTATCCAGTCGAACTCCGACCTGCTGTTACGACTGATTAATGATATACTCGATCTGTCGAGGCTGGAGGCGAACAAGGTGATACTGACACCGGAAGACTGCGATGTGGTTCAACTGTGCAGGCAGGCATTATCGTCGGTGGAGATGTCCCGCAGGGAATCGGGTAACCGGTTTGTTTTTGAGACAAAGACCGACTCCTTTGTTCTTCAGACAGATATTCAACGCTTACAGCAAGTGCTTATCAATCTGCTGACCAATGCGGCGAAGTTCACCAAGAATGGTACGATCACATTGCAGTTTGAGGTTGAGAAGGAGAAGAACCGGGTGTTGTTTGCGGTGGCGGATACCGGATGCGGCATTCCGAAGGAGAAACAGAAACAGGTGTTCGAACGGTTCGAGAAGCTGAACGAGTATGCGCAGGGAACCGGATTGGGACTCTCAATCTGTAAACTCACGGTAGATAAATGGGGTGGCGATATCTGGATCGATCCGGATTATGAAGATGGGGCGAGATTTGTGGTTTCGCACCCGTTATAAGAAAAAGAGACTACCACAGGGTCACACAGAGTCTTACAGAGTTCATTCCCTATTTAAATTCTCCCGGTGGGACTCAGTGTTATTTGGTGGTGAATCAAATTTAAAACATGATTATGATGAAAAGATTGATTTGTATGTATGCTTTCTTGCTCTGCCTGGTATGTGTGTTGCCGGCACAAGAGAGAGAGGTGAAACTGAAAATTGTGCAGACCAGTGATGTACATGGTAATTACTTTCCATATAACTTCATTACACAAAAGGAGTGGGGCGGAAGTCTTGCACGTGTATATGCGTTGGTGCAAAAGAACCGGGAGGTGTATAAAGGAAACCTTATATTGCTGGATAACGGAGATATTCTGCAAGGACAGCCTTCGGCATACTATTATAATTATATAGATACAGTGGCGCCTCACGTATGTGCCGAGATGATGAATTTTATGGGATATGACGCCGGGAACATGGGAAATCATGATGTGGAAACAGGACGCGCTGTATTCGACCGCTGGATTGGTGAGTGCAATTTCCCGGTGCTGGGGGCAAACATCGTTGAAACGGCTACGGGAGAGACTCATCTTCCTCCTTATCGGGTGTTGGAGCGCGACGGAGTGAAGATTGTGGTGCTGGGAATGATTACGCCGGCTATTCCCGCGTGGTTGTCAGAGAATCTGTGGCAGGGACTGCGGTTTGACGATATGGAAGAGACAGCACGGAAGTGGATGAAAGTTATTCGTGAGAAAGAAAATCCGGATCTGGTGATCGGGTTGTTTCATGCCGGACAAGATGCTTTTGTGATGTCAGGCAAGTATAACGAGAATGCTTCGCTGAATGTGGCGAAGAATGTACCGGGATTTGATATGGTGCTGATGGGGCACGACCATGCGCGGGAGTGCAAGAAGGTGGTGAATGTGGCAGGCGATTCCGTACTGGTAATCGATCCGGCAAGCAACGGAATAGTAGTGTCGGACATTGACGTGACTTTAAAGTTGAAAGACGGTAAAGTGGTGAGCAAACAGATAGACGGTGTGCTGACGGATACGAAAGAATACGGAGTCAGCGAGTCCTTTATGAGACATTTCGCATTGCAATACGGGGCGGTTGAGAAGTTTGTATCTAAGAAGATCGGGGTATTTACAGAAGATCTGTCTACCCGTCCCGCCTATTTCGGTTCGTCGGCATTTATTGATTTTATCCATTCGTTGCAACTCGATATTTCGGGAGCGGATATTTCGTTTGCCGCTCCGTTATCTTTCGATGCAGAGATAAAGAAAGGAGATATTCGTGTGAGCGACATGTTCAATCTGTATAAGTACGAAAATATGCTTTATGTGATGAAGTTGTCGGGCAAAGAGATTAAAGACTTCCTGGAAGAGTCCTATTATATGTGGACGAACCGGATGAAATCTCCCGAAGACCACTTGTTGTGGCTGAAAGAAAAACGTAGGGCAGGTGCCGAAGACCGGGCTTCGTTCCAGAATTTTAGTTTTAATTTCGATTCGGCTGCGGGAATTATCTACACAGTGGATGTGACCCGACCGAAGGGAGAAAAAGTGACTATTGTCAGTATGGCGGACGGTTCTCCGTTTCGGATGGATCATATCTACAAAGTGGCGCTGAACTCTTATCGTGGCAACGGCGGGGGAGAACTGCTGACAAAAGGATCGGGAATCCCGCAGGAGAAACTGAAAGAGCGTATTATCTTTTCTACGGACAAGGACCTCCGTTTCTATCTGATGCAGTATATCGAGAAGAAAGGTACGCTTGATCCGCGTGCGCTGAACCAATGGAAATTTGTACCGGAAGAGTGGGTGAAACCTGCCGCAGAGAGAGATTATGAATATCTGTTTGGTGGAAAATAAAATAATATGGCTGAAGAACTGACATTTATATCGGGTAGCAAAGAGGAGCAATATCTCTCTTTGCTACCTCAGGTGAGATCCCTGATAGAGGGCGAGGTGGATTTAGTGGCCAATTTGGCCAATGTGGCTGCTGCCCTGAAGGAGGCTTTTGACTTTTTCTGGGTGGGTTTTTATTTGGTGAAGCAGGATCAGTTGGTACTGGGCCCGTTCCAAGGTCCGGTGGCTTGCACGCGTATCCGGAAAGGCAAAGGAGTTTGCGGTACTGCCTGGCAGGAGGGTGCCACGCTGTTGGTGCCGGATGTGGAAGTTTTTCCGGGACATATTGCTTGCAGTTCGTTATCCCGATCGGAAATAGTGGTTCCGCTGATAAAAGACGGTGAGGTATGGGGAGTGCTGGACATAGACAGCGATCTATTGAATTTCTTTGATGAAACAGATCGGAAATATCTGGAAGAAATGTGCGGCTATTTATCAAAATAATGACTATCTTTGCCGCCTCAAAATAAGAGTATAGTAGGTGGGACACATCAAAAAGATTCTATTATCGTTTCTGTTATTGACGCTGTTCGTAACGTACCAGGTAAGCATTACAATGTTTACTCATGTGCATTACGTGAACGGTGTGATGATAGCTCACTCTCATCCCTACAAAGGTACCCACTCGCATACTGCTTCCAACATTATTGTTATTGCACATTTTGCCGCATTCCATTCTTTGGAAGTCGATGTGCATTATGATTTTACACCCGAACGCCCGATTCTGTTCACCGTAGAGATACCGGAGAGTATACCGGTGACGGCCGGAACACATCTGCAGGTGATTTCTTTGCGGGCCCCTCCGGCAGAGTTAGCTTAAAAATGGGGATATGTCAAAATTCGCATTCACCACATAATCGGTGGTGGGCTATGCTCCCCTCTTTTCTTTTACTCATTTACATTTAAATATACTACTGCGAATCAGTATTTGGGAGTGAACATAATGCTTCCAAAAGGCGGGCACTGTGTGTAAGTGTGTTCATGTGGTACTGCTGATTCGTCTTTTATGGCTAACAAAAAAGAATGAAACATTATATAGTTATGCTTGTGCTTGCTTGTGTAAGCATGAGTTCGTATGCGGTCAATCCGATTAAAGAAGGTAATATGATTGCCGGACACGTTATTGTGAAAGGCACTGAAGAGGGTATCCCATTCGCAACAGTGATGATTCTGGGAACCAACCGCGGTGCGGTGTCCAATGAGGAAGGACAATTTGAATTCCGTAAACTGACTGCCGGTAAATATACGCTCCGTGTACAGGTGATGGGGTATAAAACACAGGAAAAAACAATTACGGTCAGTGCAGAGGCTACGTCCGTGGTTCATTTCCAAATGGAAGAAGTAAGTTTTACGACAGATGAAGTGGTGGTTTCGGCCAACCGGAACGAGGTGAGCCGAAAGGCGGCACCGGTGGTCGTAAACGTGATGAGCGCTAAACTGTTTGAGACGGTGAACTCTACCGATCTGGCTAAATCGTTGAACTTCCAGTCGGGTCTTCGGGTGGAGAACAATTGCCAGAATTGCGGTTTCCCACAGGTACGTATCAATGGCTTGGAAGGTCCTTATTCGCAAATCCTGATTAACAGCCGTCCTATCATCAGCGCTCTCTCGGGAGTGTACGGGCTGGAACAGATTCCGGTAAACATGATCGAACGTGTGGAAGTGGTACGCGGTGGTGGTTCGGCGTTGTTCGGTGCCAATGCCGTAGGAGGAACGATCAATATTATCACGAAAGACCCGATTAATAATTCTTTCCAGGTGGCAAGCACGATGTCTAATATGAATGGCAAGTCGTGGGAGCAATATATGGGAGGAAACGTTTCTTTGGTGGCAAAAGACAATTCGTACGGCATCGCCCTGTACGAGACCTATCGTAACCGGAATCCTTATGATGCCGACGGAGACGGTTTTTCGGAACTCGGTAAGCTAAATATGAATACATTCGGGATGCGTGCTTATTATCGTCCTAACTATTTTAGCCGTATCAATGTGGAGTATCACACGACAAACGAATTCCGGCGGGGAGGAAATAAGTTCAATTTGCAACCCCACGAGGCGGATATTACTGAACAAACGAAACATATCATCAATAGTGGAGGAGTGAGTTACGATCGTTACTGGGGCGAGAAGCATAAAATGTCCGTATACGGTTCTGTCCAGCATACGGATCGCAACAGCTATTACGGAGCACAGAAAGACATGAATGCTTATGGTAAGACAAACGATCTGACTTGGGTAGTGGGAGGTATGTATGTGGGCAACATGGACCGCTGTCTTTTTGCTCCGGCTACGTTTACCGGCGGTGTAGAGTATCAGAGCAACTCACTACACGATGTGATGACGGGATATCACCGCGACATGCAGCAGGATGTGCGTATTGCCGGAGGCTTTGTACAGAACGAATGGCGGTTGAACCGCTGGACGATGCTTGTAGGGGCACGTCTGGACAAGCATAACCTGATCGATCATCCGATTTTTAGCCCGCGTGTGAATTTCTTATATAAACCGAGCGATAATTTGCAGGCACGTCTGACATACTCTACCGGATTCCGGGCACCACAAGCATACGATGAAGACTTGCACGTAACGGCTGTGGGGGGTGAAGGAGTACAGATCCGGTTGGCCGACGGACTTCGTGAAGAGCGCTCCAACAGTTTCAGCGGTTCGGTGGATTGGTCGTTCCCGATGGGGCACTGGCAGTCAAATATTCTTCTCGAAGGGTTTTATACGGATTTACATCATGTATTTGTGCTCGAAGATATCGGTGAGGACCAAAACGGAGATAAGATAAAAGAGCGCCGGAACGGCAGCGGGGCCAAAGTATATGGTGTCAATCTGGATGCAAAGGTAGCCCATGGACGCGAAGCGCAGTTGCAGTTGGGATTTACGGTGCAGCGCAGCAGATATAACCGGGCGGAAGTATGGACCAGTGAAGGAGAAGAAGAGCAGACTACGAAACGCATGCCCCGTACGCCGGACTACTACGGTTACTTCACTTTTACGTCGGCACCATTAAAGAATTTCGATTTCTCGCTTTCGGGTACTTATACCGGTAAGATGATTGTGCCGCACATGGCCGGATACATCGAGAAGTCACGCATGGAGCACACTCCGCAATTCATGGATCTCAACCTGAAACTGAATTATACTTTTGTGCTGAAAGATCATATCAAAATGCAGGTAAACGGAGGAGTACAGAATATATTTAATAGCTTCCAGAAGGATCTGGACAAGGGAGAATTCCGGGATGCAGGTTACTTCTACGGACCGACTCAGCCGAGGACTTATTTTGTGGGGATAAAGATTATGAACTAAGTTTCTGATTTTATTCATATCTTTGTGATATCACATTTGAATTCTAAAAACAGAAGACCATGAATAAAGAAGTAGATCTTTCAGTATCCTGCCTTGGTAAGGTGAAAGAGCTGAAATATGATGTTATTATTTTGCCGTGGGGAGCTACGGAACCCCATAATTTACATTTGCCGTATCTCACCGATTGCATTCTCCCCCATGATATTGCCGTGGAGGCAGCCGAACTGGCACTTAGCCGTTCGGGTGTCCGTTGCATGGTGATGCCGCCCGTACCTTTCGGAGCGCATAATCCCGGGCAGCGTGAATTGCCGTTCTGTATCCATACCCGATATGCCACCCAGCAGGCTATTCTGGAAGACATCGTATCGTCCCTTCATGTACAAGGATTTCGTAAGCTGTTGATTTTGAGTGGACACGGAGGGAATAATTTTAAAGGGATGATTCGTGACCTTGCTTTTGAATATCCCGACTTTCTGATTGCTGCCGCAAACTGGTTTGAGGTGGTGTCGCCCAAAGGCTATTTTGAAGCGGAGATTGACGACCATGCCGGAGAATCGGAAACTTCCGTGATGATGCACTATCATCCGGAACTGGTGAATCTGGCTGAGGCCGGTGATGGCGAATCGAAACCGTTTGCCATTGCTTCGCTGAACGAAAAAGTAGCTTGGGTACCTCGTCATTGGGATAAAGCAACAGTAGACAGTGGTGTAGGAAACCCGAAAAAAGCAACAGCGGAAAAAGGAGAGCGTTATGTGAAACCGATCGTAGAGAAACTCGCCGGACTTTTTGAAGAAATGGCACAGCATGATCTATATGAATGATGGAAAGTGTCTGATAAAAAACAGGCAGCGTCAAATAGTTGACGCTGCCTGTTTTTTTAATTGTTACCTAAAAACTAATCTTTATTCCTATAAAAAACAACCTATTTATTAACTGCTGCAAAAATACAGCATGTAGTTGAATTACGTTTTGATATAAATCAAAAAATGTTTTTTACAGTACTCCCGAACGAACACGACTGAGTGTTTCCGGGGTCATCAGCAGGTAGGATGCAATGTGTGATAACGGAGCTCGTTTGATGATCTCCGGATGATGGTGCAAGAGTAGGTTGTAGCGTTCGCGTGCTGTTTCGAAACGCCATGAATCGGCCTTTATTTGCGATACGATGAGTGAGTATTCCAGTACCTTACGATAGAAAGCATTGATTTCTTTGGATTGTTCCAGCAACTTTTGCAGGACGTCATAAGGGAGCATATATACTACCGCCGGTTCCAATGCTTCAGCCATCAGGTGGGTAGGTTCTTGTTTTAACAGGCTTTCGATGCACATCAGGATACATCCTTCGTATGAGAAGTGCTCGGTGACATCTTTTCCGTTTTTATAATAAAATTGCCGCAACATCCCTTTACCGACAAAAACCATGTGGCGGCTTATTTGTCCTTCGTTCAACAACATTTCACCCTTTTCCAGCTCTTTGCGTATCAAGACCTGTGCCAGTAGTTCTCGTCCCTCTCTGTTCATCTCCGGATATCTGGAGTTTACAACAATATCCACTGTCTCTTTCAGGTTTTCCATTATGTTATATATTGATAAGTTATTATAGATTGCGGGGCAAAAGTACGAAAATCGGTTGATATAAATCAATTTTTCAAAGTAAAAAGATTCGTTTTACTCCGATGTCCGGCCGGAGGAAGAAGTGTATGAAAAAAAAGTTCTCTCCTTTAACATTTGAAACTTAGCTGGTTAACTTATTTCGCATAAAATCCTTGAAAAAAATGTTGCAGAAAGATTTGCGTAGTTCAAAAGTTCCCTCTATCTTTGCATCGCATTTGAGAGGAAATGCGGTTAAAAAGGAAGTTTGGGTGAGTGGCTGAAACCACCAGTTTGCTAAACTGACGTACGGGTAACCGTACCGGGGGTTCGAATCCCCCAGCTTCCGCACCAAATCTCAACTTTAAGATGACAAAGAAGAGCTGAGTTTATTGCTTAGCTCTTTTTTGAATCTAATTTTCAATTGGGTGGGTTCGTCTAACGGTTAGGACACATGCCTCTCACGCATGTAATACGAGTTCGATTCTCGTACCCACTACTGTCTGATAATAAGCCTTTTACGATAGCGTAGAAGGCTTTTTTATTGCATTATCTCTTTTTCTTGCGCCGTTTCTGGTGGCTTCTGACGGGTATTTATTATATTTGTGGTGCAAATCCGGTGCAAATTTTGCACCCTAATTTGCACCAAACTTCTAATATATATAGTATGGCAACAGCTAATTTTTATCTCGACACTCGTCGTTCTAAGAAAGACGGAACATTTCCTATAAAGATTAACGTGAGACATAATAACAAGTTTCTTGTTAGTACCGAGTTTTCTGCTACGCCTGAAACATGGACGGGAACAGAGTACTCAAAAGAGGCCAAAAACTACAAAGTTAGAAACGTAGCGATTAGGAACCTAAAAAACAAAGTCGATACTTTGATAATCCTTCTGGATGAAAGCGGGAAGTTAAAGCGGACAAGTGATAGGGCATTGAAAGAGCAAATCGAAAGGGCGCTTAAAAATAACTCTGCAACCGAAAAGAAGTTTGTAGACTACATAGATGATTTCATTGCTACGAAAACCAAAAAGAATACAATTGATTGCTATGTAGGAACTAAAAATAAAATCACTTCATTTGATGAGAATTGCACGTTTGATACGATAACCCGCAAATGGCTTGAAAATTTTGATAGATGGATGTCGGATGCAGGAACAAAGGTTAATACACGCTCTATTCATTTGAGAAATATTCGTTCGGTATTTAATTATGCGATAGATAATGAAGAAACTGAGCTTTATCCTTTCAGGAAATTCACAATAGAAAAGGAAGAGACCCGCAAACGGTCTATGTCGGTTGAGCAACTTGCATTATTACGTGACTTTGAGTGTGAGGAGTACCAGAAGGAATATAGAGATATGTTCATGTTGATGATTTATCTTATTGGCATTAATGGTATAGACTTGTTTAATGTAAAGGCGCTTGTAGGTGATAGAATTGAATATAAGCGTGAAAAAACGGGTAAATTATACTCTGTGAAGGTTGAGCTGGAAGCGATGGAAATAATTAGTCGATATAGAGGGAAAGAGTATTTATTAAGCGCTATGGAAACGTCGAGCGGGAATTATAGAAATTATATGATGGCGATGAATAGAGGCCTTCGGAAGATTGGAAATTTCGAACGAAAGGGTAGGGGAGGAAAAAAAGAAAGGGAGCCGTTATTTCCAGAAATTACGACGTATTGGGCGCGCCATACATGGGCGACTATTGCGGCAGGCTTGGATATACCCAAAGAAACCATTTCCGAAGCGTTAGGGCATGAAATAGGCTCTTCGGTAACATCTATCTATATTGATTTCAATAGGCAGAAGGTTGATGATGCAAATAGGAAAGTAATTGATTATATTAATAGCGTTGGAGGCTGGATTCGATTAAGTCAGATTATGGATAGTATAATAGGATTATTTAAGGATTTGAGGTAGTGGAGAAAATTCCAGGATTCAAATATAAAATCCGAATCCTGGAATTTTCTACTGCATAAAATAAAAAGTGATATTAAATAAGATAACATTCTTTATGTTGTAATGGATCAACAGAACATGTAAACAACCAATTTTTTGCTCCTTCATTTACACCTATTATGTTACAGTTTTTTTCTTGGCGATTTAAATAATCCACATCGTATAACTGAAACTGTTTTGGAAGTGGCTTCTGGTAATCTGTAGTTGCAATAGGAAAACAGCAATAGATTATATTATTCAAATCAAAATTTTCTAAAATATAATCACGCACTTCGCCGTCTTCTTTTTTTCTTGTAATTGTTATTTTATTATCTAATATCTCAATTCCGAATCTTTTGCTGTTAGGAAGTGCAGCGCTAAATTGATTATTAGAATGCACAACATGTAATTCACTCTTATCATTGTAAGCTAAAAACAGACATCCTGTTAACGTATCTGTTATAAAAATAGATTGAGCTTTAGGAATAGGCAATATATTATTAATAGTATTATTATGCTCGTATTTTAAAACATATAAATTGTACTTATTATTTGATTTTGACAAAAAGGGCTGTTCACATTCATGTAATCCTGGGGATATAGTAGGGTCTATTATCTTTTGAAACTCCGCTTTGATGGCATCCAATGTATCCATTTTAATCTTATTTATTTTCCTACTCTTTTTTAGGCTTTTCGGAACCCACCTGTAATTAACTATCTCTGTAAGCTTACATTGCAAAGATATAGAGATAGAGAGCCGAGGACAATTATAAATTTTAGATAAGGGAATCAGTTTTTCGGGTACAGAAAGATTTCTTTTGAATGAACAAGCCCCGACTCCGGTCAATTTAAGAAACAACAATAAGCCCCATATCAAACCGTGGGAGCCGGGAAATGAAGGGGAAACAGAAGCAATTCTAAAATAAAAGTAAGAAAAGCAACAAATTGTATTGATAAAAAATGTATCTTTGTAACGAATATGACAAAGGATAGAGGTTTTTACTTTTGAAACTTTCTTGATTTGCCCTTATTCCTCAATAAAATAGAAGATTATCATGTTTAACCATTAAAAAAATATTAATGGAAGTAGTTATTTCTCTATTGTGCATGATCATATGCCAAGTGGTAGCAAATATTATATCCTACTACATAGTCCAAAAAATAAAAGCTTAGAGGTAGGATAAGATGTAAAAACAGGAAGATTTTCTAAATTATGGAGATATTATAAGAGCTATTCATTCATTTGAATAGCTCTTTTTTATTACCACTCCCACAAATTATAACTCACCCCAACCCCGACATAGGGACTTACCTTATTCCCAGAAAAACCGTATCCAGCCTGCACACCCAGCCCGAACCGTTTCCGCTTTGCCCGCTCTCTGATAAATACAGTCCTCGTTTTACTGTACACCTCTATACTATCCAGCTTTGCCCGGTAGCCTGACACATAAGCCGTATAAAGGCTGTCTTTGTAGATTTTCTGCGTAATAGGCAAATACA
>OCPR01001550.1_pt1 | contig 13446 bp, 16 predicted proteins | sample 1538611 | NCBI WGS metagenome assembly OCPR01 (sample SAMN04571711, study PRJEB22368) | human gut metagenome | biome: human gut; material: stool | host: Homo sapiens | place: Luxembourg | collected 2012-09-28
CCATCTTTTCCCTTTCTTTCTCCGGATGTTCCCATGTCCGTTCTCTCACTGTCCGCATAAACTCTCCCAGATTCCTGACTCCTACGCTTCGAATCCCCTGGATCATCTGTGCCTCTCTCCGGTTTTCCCATGGAACAATACACCCCTGACATCCTGATTTCCTCGCCTCCTCAACCATCGCAAGAACTCCTCTCACTTTTTTAATCTGTCCGTCCAACCCCACTTCGCCGGTTACCATGACACTCTCAAGTCCCCCTTTCGGAAGCTGCCCCAGAGATTCCAGGATTGCCGCAGTAATCGGAAGATCAAAACCGGTTCCGGCCTTTGGTACATCTGCCGGAGAAAGATTGATGGTAATTCTTCTTGGCGGAACCGGTATCTCCAGATTATGTAATGCTGTTCTGACCCGATCCTGTGCCTCCCGAACCTGACTGTTCACTGTCCCTACCATGGAAAATCCGGGAAGCCCGGGACTCACATCCACCTCCACCTGTACCGGAATCGCCCTGATTCCCTGCATCGTTGCCGATAATATACTTGTATACATAAAATATTCTCTCCTTTCTCTGCGTTATATCACTGTAATAATGGTTAGCACTGCCATCACCGTCTTGTTTTTTACTGGTAACTGTTCAGCCCCTTCACAGCTACGGGGCAAAATACCTCGCGGGGCAGTGGTTACTGTATAGTTGTCTTTATTTTCTGTATGTTTTGGGATTGTATATTTTGATATGCTCTGATTCTACATTTTGGGAAAAGCACATATTCTTCCGCCAGGGCATAAATTAGAAAGAAAGCCCTTTGAGGTGTGTATGTGAAGACCTTTCTGAAACCCCTCACCACGCAAGAAGAAACTTTCTATCTTCGTAAATGCCGACAGGGTGATAAGGCTGCCCGAGATGTGTTGATCGAACGTAATCTGCGACTGGTTGCACATATTGTAAAAAAATACCAGGGGGTTGATGAAGATCTGGATGATTTGATTTCCATAGGAACGATTGGTCTGATCAAAGCCGTGTCCACCTATGATATGACAAAAGGCAGCAGACTTGCTACCTACGCTGTATTGATAATGAATTGTTGATGATGCTTCGCAGCCGAAAAAAATTTTCCAGAGAAGTTTCCCTGTACGAACCGATCGGTACAGACAAAGAAGGGAACGAGATTCATCTTCTGGATATTGTGGAAGCTAACGAACAGGATATCACTGATCAGTGTATCCATAAGGAACGAATTCTTCAATTGTATGGTTGTTTGAGGGAAGTTCTTTCACCATTGGAATATGAAGTAATTAAATACCGCTATGGGCTTTTCGGTGAAAAAGAATTGACACAGCGGGCACTTGGAAAACGGCTGGGAATCAGCCGTTCCTATGTCTCCCGCATTGAAAAAAATGCTGTATTAAAGCTCCGTGACCGGTTCTTTTCTACGTAAAATATCATATCGATCCAGTTTAATTCCCAGATCAATATAAAGAATCTGTTTCGGATGTGGTGCACTCTCCATCTGGTTGCCTTCTTCATCCTGAATACTTTTTACTGTCGCTTCGATGTTATCGCCATTTGGCTTCATAACTTCGATCTGTTCTCCTACAGAGAACTTGTTTCTCTGAGAGATACAATATTTTCCTTCTTCATTTGTCTCTCCCACAATACCCAGATAAGTATATTCTTTAATATACGTATTATTATCATAAATCTGTGCTTCCTGAGTTGGTTTTCCGTAAAAGAATCCGGTGGTAAATTGCCGGTAAGTACAGTTGGAAATCTGTTCCTGATACCACGACATATTTTCCTCATACAGTGCCGGATCTTTCAGATAGTCATCGATGGCTTTCCGATAGGTCCGGGCAACTGTTGCCACATACAACGCAGTCTTCATACGTCCTTCAATCTTAAAGCTGTCGATTCCGGCATTGATCAGATCCGGAATATGTTCGATCATGCACAAATCCTTAGAATTGAAAATAAAAGTTCCTCTTTCATTTTCATAGACCGGAAAATACTCTCCCGGACGACTTTCTTCCATAACAGAGTACTTCCATCGACACGGATGAGTACATGCTCCCTGATTGGAATCTCTTCCTGTCAGATAATTGCTTAACAGACATCTTCCGGAATATGAGATACACATCGCTCCATGAATAAAAGTCTCGATCTCCATATCTTCAGGAATTCTGCTTCGAATCTCGCGAATCTCTTCCAGCGACAATTCTCTCGCTGTCACCACTCGCTTGGCTCCCATCTGATACCAAAACTGGTATGTACCATAATTGGTGTTATTTGCCTGAGTACTAATGTGACGTTCGATCTCAGGACATACTTCTTTTGCGATCTGATAGACTCCCGGATCCGAAATAATCAGTGCATCCGGTCCGATTTCCCGGAGTTCTTCAAAATACTTCCGAACGCCCTCCAGATCCTGATTATGTGCCAGAATATTAGCTGTGACGTATACTTTTACACCATGTTCGTGGGCAAACCGTACCCCTTCTGACATATCTTCTTTTGAAAAGTTCTTTGCTTTTGCACGCAGACCGAAAGCCTCGCCTCCGATATAGACTGCATCCGCACCAAATATAACCGCAACCTGCAGTACTTCCAGGCTGCTGGCCGGAACAAGTAATTCCGGAATTCTCATGATTCTTTCTCCTATCGTTTCGTGCTGATCGCAACCCCATCTCCAAGTGGGAGCAGGGAAGTTACCAGCTCGTCATTGTGTTTCAATTCATACAGATACTCACGCATCCGCTTATAGATGGTCCGGTTTCTTCGTTCTACCGCAAACCGTGACTCAATCAGATCGCCTTCCTGCAAGATATTATCCGACACTAAAAGACCTCCACTCTTTAAGAGTCGCAACACTTCCGGTAAAAAATGAAGATACTGTCCTTTGGCTGCATCCATAAAAATAAAATCAAAGGGTTCGGTGAGCGTTGGAAGAATCTCTGCTGCATCTCCCTCCAGAAGTTCGATCTGCTCCTCTTTACCCGCTTTTTTAAAATTATCCCGGGCAATCGGGATCCTCTTTTCGTAATTTTCGATGGTTATGATCTGACAGGGTTCCGGATTATATTCACACATCAACAAGGCAGAAAAACCAACTGCAGTGCCCACCTCCAGAATCCGTTTCGGTCTGGCAGCTGCCATCAGAAACTTTAAAAAGCTCTGCATTTCCCTTCTTACAATAGGAACCGCATCTTCTCTTGCTTCTTTTTCCAGCTGTTCCAGGAATTCTGTATGACCTTCGTCCAGGGAATTGATAAAAGTCACCATACGTTCGTCTACGATCATGAGACACTCTCCTCTCCTGACTCTGGATCTTCCTCATCGGAACTACTGCTTTCTTCTTCCTCAGACGGCTGTCCCTCTGTGTTTTTCCCTGACAGAATGGCAAGCATCTCATCAACTGTCTCATGCGTATTCAAAAGATAAGTACCAGGCTTGATCTTACCACGATAATCGGAGAGTTTTTCCTGTGCCCAGAAGATAACCGGTCGTTCAATCAATCCTTTTTCCTGCAGAGTTTCCCCCACATCATAGACAGAATCGTCTTCATGAACAATCACAGTTACATCCTGCCCATCTGCCTGTGTATGAGCCTCCGGTTCCTGATAGAAGATCAGATACCCGAAACTGTATGCCGTTTTTCCAACAAAAATCAGGACACAGATCAGCAAAACATAGAGCAGAATCCGAATCGCCCCCTTGGCTCCACTTACGGCAACCTGATACGTTGCATCTTTTTTCTTTTTCTTACTACCCATCTATACTCCTTGCTTATCCTTCCCACATATAACGCGGGGATGTCCGGCAGTGTGATCATACATTCGGGATATTCAGATCAATCCCGTTTCGAAACTGTTCCTGTACCTGCTGAAGCATCCGACAGACATCCAGCTCCGCCTCCAGATATGCATTCACCTCCGGAACTTTCCGAAGCTTTTCATATCTGTTTTCTACTTCATCTGTAATATCGTACAAATCTCCCTGTGTATCGTCATTGTTCATATGAAAGACAGCTACACGGAATTCATCAATCTGTTTTTTCAGCTCCGGATTGGATTTCAGCATCTCCTCACATGCAAGGTACCTCTGATATGCGGAATCCTCTCTGATTACTTCCAGCAGTTTTTCCACGCACTCCTGTATCTTGTTCATGTATCTTACGCCTCCATTATAATTGGCAGAATCATCGGTTTTCTCTTGGTTCTCTTCCACAAAAAATCACCAAGCGAATCTTTGATCACGCCTTTCATTTTTCCCCAGTCAGAAATTCTTCGATCCAGGCAGGAATCAATAGCATCTTCTACAACACTCTTTGCCTGTCCCATCAGATCTTCGGACTCTCTCACATATACAAACCCACGGGATACAATATCCGGACCTGCCAGAAGCTGGTTACTGTATTTTTCCAGTGTCAGTACCACAATCATAATACCGTCTTCTGCCAGATGCTGACGGTCACGAAGTACGATATTTCCCACATCGCCGACACCAAGTCCATCTACCAGGATTGCTCCGGTATGCACTTTACCGGTAATTTCCGCGGATTCATCATTTAATTCCATCACATCACCGGAGTGCATGATGAAAATATTTTCTTTCGGAATACCCAGGCTCTCTGCAATACCTGCCTGTGCTTTCAGATGACGGAATTCTCCATGAACCGGAATCGAATATTTCGGTTTTACCAGAGAGTAAATCAATTTGATCTCTTCCTGGCAGGCATGTCCTGATACATGTACATCCTGGAAAATAACATCTGCACCTTTGGCTGACAGTTCATTGATGACACGGGATACTGCTTTTTCATTACCCGGAATCGGGTTGGAACTGAAAATAATGGTATCACCTGGTTTAATGGAAACTTTTTTATGAATATTTGCTGCCATACGGGACAAAGCTGCCATAGATTCTCCCTGGCTTCCGGTTGTGATCAGAACCATCTGCTCATCCGGGTAATTTTTCATTTCATCGATATCAATCAGTGTGTTGTCCGGCACATTCAGATAGCCAAGTTCAGACGCTGTTCCAATGACATTGACCATACTTCGACCTTCCACAACTACTTTTCTTCCGTATTTGTAAGCAGAGTTGATGATCTGCTGTACACGGTCTACGTTAGATGCGAACGTCGCAATGATGATTCTTGTATTTTTATGCTCTGCAAACAGATTATCAAAAGTTTTTCCCACGGTACGTTCTGACATGGTAAATCCTTTTCTCTCTGCATTGGTACTGTCACACATCAGTGCAAGAACACCTTTTTTGCCAATCTCTGCAAAACGCTGCAGATCAATGGCATCGCCGAATACCGGTGTATAATCTACTTTAAAGTCACCGGTATGCACAACGATTCCGGCAGGAGAATAAATAGCAAGTGCAGAAGCATCCTGAATACTGTGATTTGTTTTTATAAATTCAATCCGGAAACATCCCAGATTGATCGATTGTCCGTGTTTGATGGTTTTTCTTTTTGTGGTACGAAGTAAGTTGTGTTCTTTTAATTTATTTTCTATCAGACCGATCGTCAGCTTGGTTGCGTAGATCGGTGCATTAATTTCTCTCAAAACATAAGGAAGAGCACCTATATGATCCTCGTGTCCGTGAGTGATCACAAAACCCTTCACTTTTTCATAATTATCTTTCAAATAGGTAATATCAGGGATGACCAGGTCGATTCCCAGCATATCGTCCTCCGGGAACGCCAGACCACAGTCCACCACAATAATACTGTCTTCGTATTCAAAGGCAGTAATGTTCATTCCAATCTGTTCCAGTCCGCCCAGAGGAATGATTTTCAATTTTCCACCGTTACTTTTTTTCAAATAGCACCTCCGTCACTGCTTACATCTCAATATCCACATCATCCATCATCTGACTGAACACTTTTGACATGGCTTCCAGTTCCACGTCATCTTCCACCATCACATAATCCGCTTCCGGATCCGTCTCCTCAGAAGAGTCTTTCAGGATGTAGGCGTTAGCTTCATCATCCATGGAGTCTGTTACCAGCAGATAATCTGTACCGTTCACTCTGGTCTGCTCTTCTACATAGAATTCCACTGTTTCGCCTTCATCTGTCACAAATTTGATTTTATCCATAATGATTCTACCGTCCTGTTTCTTCATTCTTATTCGCAAGATAGTCCAGATACCCCTGCAGAATAAATACCGCAGCGATTTCATCCACATGTTCTTTCCGGTTTTCCCGGCGTACTCCCGTCTCCATCAATACACGGTTGGCAGATACAGTTGTCAGCCGCTCATCCCACATCACAACAGGCAGACCTGTTCGTCTCTCCAGCGTTTCTTTCAGCTCCAGAGATTTCTCAGCCCTGTCTCCCAGTGTATTATTCATATTCTTCGGTAAACCAAGTACGATTTCTTCTACCTGATACTGTGCAATCAGTTCTTCAATTCTTGCCAGCGTCTGGCGCATCTTGTTTTCTGATTTTCTGCGGATGATTTCCACACCCTGGGCAGTAAAACCAAGGGGGTCGCTTACTGCGACTCCCACTGTCTTTGAGCCGTAATCAAGTCCTAGAATTCTCATCAGCGATTCTCCCAGGATCTGTTTTTAATATACTCTTTCAGAAGTTCTTCTACCAGTTCATCACGTTCCACTTTCATGATCATACTTCTGGCACCCTTGTAACTGGTGATATACGTAGGATCTCCGGACATAATATAACCTACAATCTGGTTAACCGGGTTATAACCCTTCTCTTCCATCGCTGTGTATACCACATCCAGGACTTCTTTCACCTGTACTTCCGGCTCTGTTTTCACTTTAAAATACTGTGTATTGCTTAAATTTGCCATTTTTTCACGTCCTCGACTATACTTGATATCTATTCTATTCTAATACAGAAGATGCAAAAATTCAATCAAGTTTACAGTTTTTTTAAACTTTCCATTGCTATTTATCAGTTTTGTAACATTCTGCCGATTACTGTTATTCTGCCGGATCACCGATTTGTTCCACATAATTTTGCTATTCTGCAAGAATGAGATCCTGACCGATGATGTTTTGCAGTTGTACCATAACACGTTTATTTTCCAGACTTTCTTCTGATATTACCGCAACTTTCAGGTATTCCATCGTATGCCCCGTCCAGTAGGTCTGACCCTGAATCTTCTGTTGTTCTTCAAACAAAACTTCTTTTTTCTTTCCCAAAAACTGCTCCATATATTCTCTCTGGTGTTCTTGTCCGAGAGCGATCAAAACTCTGCTTCTTTCTTTTTTTATCTGTTCCGGAAGCTGATCCGGCATGACTGCTGCTTTCGTTCCTTCCCTCTTCGAATACGGGAAAATATGTGTCTCATAAAAATGAATACTGTCCACAAAACTGCGGCTTTCCTCAAATTCTTCTTCTGTTTCTCCCGGAAATCCTGTGATCACATCGGTAGTCAGTGCCGGTGCCGGATAATATTTTCTCAGGATTTCACATTTTTCCCGATACTCCTGCGCTGTGTACCGTCGATTCATTCGCTTCAGTGTAGCAGTACATCCGCTTTGCAGTGACAGATGAAAATGCGGACACACTTTCGGCAGACTGCTGATGGCTTTTGCGAATTCTTTCGTAATAATCCCCGGTTCGAGAGATCCAAGGCGAATCCTCTCGATACCGTCTACCTCATGCACTGCCTGAATCAGCGTCAGCAGATTCTCCTGTTCTTCCGGACGTTCTTTTCCATAAGAACTCAGATGGATCCCTGTCAGTACCACTTCCTGACAACCGGATGCCGCAAGCCGTTTCACTTCTCCTACAACATCCTCTGTTTTTTTACTGCGGATCCTTCCCCTTGCATACGGAATCATACAATACGTACAGAACTGATTGCAACCGTCCTGGACTTTCAGGTATGCTCTTGTATGTTCTTCGGTACGGTCGATCTCCAGTTTTTCATATTCTTTTGTATGATTGATATCCACACATTCCGTGGTTTTCTGCTGGCCTGATCGATAGTTTTCCAGTATGGAAATGAGTTCCTGTTTTTTATTATTCCCGATTATGATATCTATAGACGCATCTGCTTCTGCTTTTTTTGTATCCGCCTGGACATAACATCCGGCTGCCACCACAATAGCATCCGGATTCATCTTTTTGGCCTTATGAAGCATCTGTCTCGATTTACGGTCAGCGATGTTGGTCACAGTACAGGTATTGATCACATAGATGTCTGCCCCCGGTTCAAAGGGTACGATTTCATATCCTGCTGCCTCTAACATCTGCTGCATTGCTTCTGTCTCGTATGCGTTCACTTTGCATCCCAGATTATGCAGTGCAACTTTTCCTTTCATTGTCTACCTTCTTTCTTTTCTGCCAAATTATTCTTTCGTTTTCTTTGAATCTTTGTATGCTTTCACCTTGACTTTTACCATCCAAAACGGTAAGATAAATTTAGCTGAAATGTGCTGCCAGGAACTGTTATTGACAGATTTACCTCCGGCACAGCCAAAAAATAATCTGAATTTTCGGGAGGAAGTTATCATGAAAACTGTTAGTATTTCACTTAATTCCATTGACAAAGTAAAAGCATTTGTAAACGATATTTCCAAATATGATTTCGATTTTGATCTGGTTTCCGGAAGATATGTCATCGATGCAAAATCCATCATGGGTATCTTCAGTCTGGATCTTTCCAAACCGATCAATCTGAATGTTCATGCAGAAGGAAACAACCTGGATGAAGTATTAAAAGTACTTGCTCCATATATCATTGACTGAGTCTGAATTTTTAAATCGGGAGTCTGTTTGCAACAGGCTCCCTTTTTATATTTACTGTTCGTAACTGTTCAGCACCTGTGCAGTTACTAATACATCGTTTTCGAAATAACTGTATCATTCACGCAGGATACAGTTATTTACGAAACGGTGTACTAGTTAGAACGGAATGATATTGTACTTCTGCGTTTCGTCAGATTTTATGCCTCAATGTAAATGCGTTCTGCAGTATTGACTGCCTGATCCATCATCTCATCAATCTTCTCTTCCAGTTTTTTCTCTGATTTTTTGATCATCTGAATATTCGGTTTTGTTACCGGATGTTTTGCCACAAAGATCGTACAGCAGTCTTCGTATGGCTGTATGGATGTCTCATACGTATTGATCTTCAGAGAAATATCCACAATTTCCTGTTTGTCGAATCCGATCACCGGACGGAATACCGGCATCGTACATACTTCATTCGTTGCAGCAAGGCTCTGCACAGTCTGGCTGGCCACCTGACCGATGCTCTCTCCTGTGATCAGTCCCAGGCATCCCTGCTCTTTTCCGATGCGTTCCGCAATCTTCATCATATACCGGCGCATAATGATCGTCAGCTCATCGTGTGGGCACTGATCATAGATATACAGCTGAATATCCGTAAAGTTAACCACATACAGATTGATCGGTCCGCTGTATCTTGCCACCAATTTTGCCAGATCCACAACTTTCTGTTTTGCACGTTCGCTGGTATATGGCGGTGCATGGAAATAAACAGCGTCAATCTTTACGCCACGTTTTGCGATCATATATCCGGCTACCGGAGAGTCAATACCACCGGATAACAGAAGCATCGCTTTTCCGTTGGTCCCGATCGGCATACCGCCCGGTCCCGGAATAGACTCGGAGTAAATATAGATTTTTTCGCGGATCTCAACGGTGATCAGCAGCTGCGGATTATGGACATCCACTTTCATCTCCGGAAAAGCGTTCAGAATCGCTCCTCCAAGATCTGCATTCAGTTCCATAGATGTTCCAGGATAGGTCTTCTTTGCACGACGGACATGCATTTTGAATGATTTATTTTTATCCGGATATACATGATCCACATAAGCTACCACATCTTTTTCCAATTGTTCGTAACCCTGATCTTCCTTAATCACAACCGGACAGATATACGCGATTCCAAATACCCGTTTTAATGCTTCCAAAGCTTCTTCATAATCAAAATCACCCTCAGTCAGCACATAGATTCTCCCCTGCTCTTTGGTTACATGAAAGGTTCCTTCTACCGGTTTCAATACATATTCCATCTGACGGATCAGTGCATCTTCAAACAGATATCTGTTCTTTCCTTTGATGCCGATTTCCGCATATTTTACTAAAAATGCTTTAAACATCTCTTTTCTCCTTCTGCTACTTGCTGTGATTAATGTCTTGCATATCGACGCAGCATCGGTATGACTTCATTTAACACCTGTAACGTGTAATCCAGTTCTTCCCTTGTGGTTGTCTCACAGAAGCTGAACCGAACGGTTGCTTCCATCTGATTCTTCGGCAGTCCAATAGCTGTCAGTGTAGGACTTCCACTTCTTTTGTGCGTAGAGCAGGCACTTCCGGCGGATACGTAGATACCTCTTTCTTCCAGGGTATGTAATAAGACTTCGCTTCTCACGCCCACGAAGGCAGCACTTACGATCTGCGGTGCCGCTTCTTCTCCCTGTGGACCGTGTACCACGACCTGATCCATCTTTGCAAGTTCTCTGACGAAATACGTACGAAGCCCACGCATATGCTTATCATTTTCTTCCAGATGATCATAAACCATTTTGGAAGCCAATCCCAGTCCTGCAATTCCCGGCACATTGTCCGTACCGGAACGCATGCCTTTCTGCTGTCCACCACCGTAAATGATCGGAACGATCTTCATTTTTTCACTGATATATAAGAATCCGGTTCCCTTCGGTCCGTGAATCTTATGTCCGCTCGCGGAAAGCATATCGATATGCATCTTTTTCGGAAGGATGCGGAACTTTCCGTAGGCCTGAATCGCATCCACATGAAAATACGTTTTCGGATTTACCTGCTTGATCAGCTCTCCGATCTCTGCAATCGGTTCCACCGCTCCGATTTCGTTATTTACAAACATTACCGATACCAGAATCGTCTCTGGGCGAATCGCTTCTTTCAGTTCTTCCGGAGAAATCTGTCCCTTTGCATTCACACCCAGTCTCGTCACTTCAAATCCCTGGCTCTCCAGAAATTCTGCAGGAGCAGATACGGCCGGATGTTCAATACTACTGATGATAATATGGTTCCCCTGGCGTCTGTTCGCCAGAGCAGTTCCGATTAGTGCCCAGTTGTTGGACTCAGTTCCACCGGAGGTAAAATAAATCTCTTTTTCTTGTACTTTTAATGTAGCTGCAATCTGTCCGGCAGCTTCTTTCACGTATCGTTCACTCTCCACACCCTTCTGGTGCATGGCAGAAGGATTGCCATAGTCGTCCATCATGGTTTTCACGACGATATCCTTCACTTCTTCATAGCAACGGGTAGTGGCCGAATTATCTAAATATGCTTCCACTTGTTATTCCTTTCCTTCCAGTAAGAACATCAGAATCGAGAGCACTGTCATTCCTGCTGTCTCTGTTCTTAAAATCCGTTTTCCCAGTGTAATCGGCTGTACCTGATGATTCATCGCCAGTTCGATCTCTTCCGGTGTGAATCCACCTTCCGGTCCGATAAAGATACCGATAGACTGCCCCGGTTCGATCTGTTCAAACAGTTTTTTCGTGTGTGCCATATTTTCAGCAAGTTCATACGGAATGAACCGGATATCCAGCTCTTCGGCATAGTTTACTGCCTCTGAAAACTTCATAACAGAATGAATCTCTGGAATCACCATTCGTTTGGACTGTTTGGCAGCACTTTCTGCGATCGTCTGCCACCGTTTCTGTTTGGAAGCTTCTTTTTTCGCATCCAGTTTTACTACCGCCCGGGCCGTGCTCACCGGAATTACTTCATAGACACCGAGTTCCACAGCTTTCTGAATGATCATCTCCATCTTGTCACTCTTTGGAAGTCCCTGAAACAGATAAATCTTTGACGGCAGCTCCATGCCCACTTCCTGCACATAACTGATATCTGCAATTACTTCTTCTGCTTCCATCTCGCTCACCAGACAGGTGTATTCCAGATTGTCACCTGCACTGATCAGGATCGTCTCTCCCTGACGCATCCGAAGCACATTTTTAATATGGTTCACATCACTGCCTGTGATATGTATCTTTTTTTCTTTCATATCAATCTGTTCTTGTTTTACAAAAAAACGATACATCTTACGCCTGCTTTCTTGCGGTTACGGATACCCACTCACCCTGATATGTTACTTCCAGAATCTCCAGACCGGCTGCCTTTACGGCATCAACTACGGTCTGCTCTTTGTCATCAATGATACCGGAGGTAATGTATACAGCACCCGGTTTCATCTGGTTGACAATGACCGGGGTCAGCGGCACCAGAACATCTGCCAGAATATTTGCCACTACGATGTCGTAACATTCATAGCCTACTTTATCCTGTACTTCTTTGTCATCGATGATATTTCCGATCATCATATCAAAGCTTTCCGGTACGATTCCGTTTACTTCTTTATTTTCTTCTACTGCCGGCACTGCGCATGGATCCAGATCAGTTCCGACTGCATGTTTCGCCCCCATTTTCAGTGCAATGATAGAAAGGATACCACTTCCGGTTCCCACATCGAGAAGTTCTGTCTCCGATGTTACATATTTTTTCAGCTGACGGATACACAACTGTGTAGTCTCATGCATACCGGTTCCGAAGGCAGTGCCCGGATCGATATGAATGATCATTTTGTCTTTGTCTTCTTCTTTTACTTCTTCCCAGGAAGGAATGATCAGGATATCATCCACATAAAACTGTTTGAAATATTTTTTCCAGTTGTTGATCCAGTCAATGTCTTCCGTCTCGTCAACTGTGATACTTCCTTCTCCGATCTGGCAGAACATCCGCAGATTCCAGTTCTTCTTTCACCTGGGAAAGAATCTCTTCTTCGGTCTTTTCTTCTCCATTTACCGTAAGAGTTCCGTCTTCTGTCTCTTCCACAAAAAAACTCAGATAAGCGATTCCATCGTCTTCCGGTCCATCCGGCAGAATATCCACAAACATCTGCTCCTTTTCCATTGCAGTCAAAGGTACTTTGTCTTCAATCTGTGCGCCTTCCAGCCCGATATCATATAATGTACTGATGATAATATCTTCTGCATCTGTCACGGTTTTTATTTTAAATTTTTTCCATTTCATAAACTTTCTTACCTTTCTGTACAAGTACACAAGTGCATAGCTATGATAACTATACTAGATTCTGTTCAAAAAAGCAACAAAAGAGATTGTCCGGAAAACATTTCTGTTTTCCGGACAGTCCCTTTTTTCTGTAGCTGTGGTCTTTAATCTTCAAACGTTTCTTTCAATTTATCCATAAAACGTTTTTTCTTTTCTTTTTCCGGCGCCGGTTTTCCCTGACATGCCGCATCGAATGCACGAAGCGCATCTTTTGCTTCCTCGGAAAGTTTGGTCGGTACCTGAACAACCAGTGTAACATATTGATCACCGCGAACATTTTTGTTTCTCAGTGACGGTACACCTTTTCCGCGCAGACGGATCTTGGTGTCGGTCTGTGTACCAGGTTTTACTTCGTACTCTACTTC
>OCPR01001556.1_pt1 | contig 13410 bp, 14 predicted proteins | sample 1538611 | NCBI WGS metagenome assembly OCPR01 (sample SAMN04571711, study PRJEB22368) | human gut metagenome | biome: human gut; material: stool | host: Homo sapiens | place: Luxembourg | collected 2012-09-28
GTCGCAGGCAGACTGAATGCAATCGGCCAGATGAAGATCGCACCGATTCCGTGGAAATGTATGATATCCGCCGTCGTTCTTGCTGTAAGATCTGACAGATTATATGCCTTTAATATAACCGGCAATAATGAAAATATGAATAATACCATCGCCGTCATACTGACATATGTAATAACCATTAATTTTTTATTATAATATCCTGCCTGTTCATAATCACCAGCACCCACACATCTTGAAATAACCGGTGTGATCGCCAGCGTAACTGCCATTCCCGGAAGAATCTGAAACAATGCAATCGCATTCGACACTGCATTCGCCGCAATCGCATAGGTTCCGAATGTCGATACAAGACTGAGTACGATGATCTTGCCGAGCTGAAACATACTGTTCTCCAGACCATTCGGCACACCAATGCTCAGAATCTTCTTAACCATCTCCCAATTGATCCGGTAATGCCATGTCCGTTCTATATGAAGTATCCGTTTCTCATCACACAACATCACAATTACAATAACCGCCGCCGTCATTCTGGACACCAGTGTCGGAATTGCAACACCTTCCGTTCCACGGTGAAATCCATAGATTAGAATTGCATTTCCTCCTATATTAATAATATTCATAATGATCGATATCTGCATTGTCACTTTCGAATTCCCCATTGTACGAAAGATCGCCGCTCCTGCGTTATACAATGCCAGGAATGGTATCGATGCCGCCACGATCAACAAGTAAACGTCTGCATGATGCATTACATCCGGGTCAATCTTGCCGAATACCGTATGCAGGATAAATGATTTTCCTAAATATACAAGTACCGTAATACCGATTGCACATATGGTAATAAACCATACCATCTGAGTTGCCGATTTACAGGCCTCCTCCCTTCTATCCTGTCCCAGAAACTGTCCTGCAACTACTGCTCCTCCGGTCGCCAGTGCGGCAAATGCATTAATCAAAAGTACCATTATCTGATCCACCAGCGATACTCCCGACACCGCCGCCTCGCCAACGCTTGCGATCATAATGGAATCTGCCATTCCTACCAGAACCGCCAGAAGCTGCTCGATCACCAGCGGCAGGATCAACGCCAACAAAGCTTTGTTGTCGAAGAAATATGCCTGCTGTTTTTCTTTTTTACTCTTTCCCATTTTCCTCTCCTGTAATGTTTATATGCCGAAAAAATTCCCCAACGTATATTCTTATTATACGCTGAGGATTCTTCTCATACAATATCCAGTTACTGCAGAAGTAAACTTATGCAGCTAAAAATTTATCCAATTCTTCCCAGAGATTTTCACATTCTTCTTCATATACTTTCAGTTCGATTTTCTGGTCAAATCCAAGATTCATAAGACCTAACAGGGACTTTGCATCTACAATATATCTGCCCCGTTTCATATCCATGTCAAAAGGATATTTTTCAACGATCTTTACAAAATCTATTACATCATCTGGATTCGAAAAAATAACACTTTTCGTACTCATTATTGGTCCCTCCTTTTTTCTTATCGGAAATATCTTAACATTCTTCCGTATTTCTACAAGGGGGAAATATTTAAAAAAGGATGACTTTTTTTGACTGAATTTGTATTTTTTTAACGTTTTTTAGTCTAACTATTCTTTTTCCGGTATTCGAGAGGCAGCATCCCCGTCTCTTCTTTGAATACACGGCTCATATATTTAGGGTCTGTATAACCCACCATTTCAGCAATCTTCGTCAGTTTCCAGTTTGTAGCCGTCAAAAGTTTTTTTACATGTTCAATCCGGTACCCACGGATCGTCTCGGTAAATGTCCGTCCTGTTTCTTTGCGGAACTGGGTACTTAAGTACTCCTCCGTCACATGCAGTTTTTCCGCAATTTCTTCCAACGTGATCCCCTGGTCATAATATTCCCGGATATTCTCCAGTGCCTTTTGCACCAGAAGACTTATATCATTGTGGCATTCTTCTTTGCTTGTCAGATATTCGAAGAACTCATCTGCTTTTTCTTCTACGTCCGTCCATCCATTGGCTCTCGATATTCCCTGAAGAAACGCCTGTCCTTTTCTCTGCGCCTGCAGTGCCCCTGCTTCTGCCGCCATCTGGATCAGAACCAATGCGATATGTGTACATCCTTCCTTTGCCTCCTGTGGTGTACACGGAAGTTCCCTGCAGTACGCCTGATACCTGGAAAATATCTCTTTGAAGTGCTTCAAGTCCTTATTCATCAGCGCTTCTCTGGCTTCTATTTCAAGGTGCAGCGGATACTTATATGAATGCAGCGGAATTTCCTGTATCTTTTCCTTACAGATTAATGTTCCCTTCTTCAGAATCAGATTCCATTCTGCCGCATGATCTAGTTCTCTGACCGCTTCATGCATATTTTCAAATCCATCACTGACCGCCCAGGTACATATCACTCTTCCACGTGCAGCATTACAGATCATCGGAACAATTGTCTGTTCCAGATACCGATACGTCTCCTGTTCATTTCCCATATGATAAAAAAGAACCACAAAACTCTGACGTCCACACATTTCTATTGCATACGCACAGAAATCCTGTTTCTGATTGAAAATCTCCAGTTCTTTCAGGATCTGCTTCACCTGTTCTTTATATTTCTCGTAATTTGAGCTCATGCCGATTCCCAGAACGCCGATCCTTTCATCCGCTGCGATTCCATAACCTTCCTTTATGAGTTCTTTTACCTGCCGGTCATCTTTCAGCTTTCCTGTCATCGCATTCGGGAAAATGTAATCCAGATTCAGTATGTGTTTCCACTTTTTCTCGTTTTCCAGCTCTCTTCTCAATCTTCTCAGTACGTTACGGACTTCATAAGTTTTCAATGGTTTGACCAGAAAGTCAACGGCACCAAGTTCCATTGCACGTTTTGCATACAGGAATTCCGGGCAGGAACTTGTAATCACAATTTTGCAGGATATCTTTCTTTTCTGCAGCGCTTCAATCATCTCGAATCCATCCATCTCCGGCATCCGTATATCTGTAAATATCACATCCGGACCAGATTTTTCCCGGACCAGATTTTCCACCAGCGCAAGCCCTCTGGCTCCATTGGCTGCACTTCCTATGATCTCTATATCTGATTTTTCCTGCTCCAGACATTGTAACAGTTCATCTCTATACAGCTCATTGTCTTCTACGACAACTATCCTCATAAGGAAATACCTCCTTCCAGATTACACAAACATGTTCGTATTACAGCATGTTCTACTTTAACTGATATGCATCCAATGCTTTCCCAAGATATCCGACCGTCTTCCTTACCGCTTCTTCTACCGTCGGCTTATCGTTGTCACTTTGCATGATCACAAGCATTCCCCGATAAATCAGAACACTCATCTCATTCAGTCCCATGATCTCCTGTTCGGATATCTCATAAGCTCTTTCTCTGATTACATCTCTAAGCAATGCTTCGTTGCGCCTGAAGAAATCCCCTTCTTTCAGGAATCCCTCATAGTCTTCCATCTTTTCTGCTTTTTCATGCGGATAAATCTCATAATATCTTCGAAATACTTCATTCAGATTTTGTGATCCTTCCGGACTGAAAAATAAGAAATTATAAATCCGTGGTCTGGCAAATGAGTGTCTGCAAAAGCAACGCCACTGTTCCAGATACCATTCCCGGAAATTCTTTTCTTCTGCCTTATGCATCGGTGTCTCACGCATATATTCATCCAGACATTTCACACTGGCGAATAATTCCAGCTCGTCCAGATTGGAAAAATAATGATATAGCGTTGCACTGTTGTACTTCGCCCGCTCTGCGACTTTTCTGATCGTCAGATTCTCTATCCCTTCTTTTTCCATTAATTCAATTGCTGCATTGATAAAATATGACATGATTCTTTTTCTTTTTTCCTGTCTCTTCCTTTCAACTGTCGTCACAGTCTGCTGTCTCCCTTCCATTCATATACATTTTTATCTTAGCATTTCAATTAATTTTTTGCAATTATTTGCAAATCAACACTTATTTTTATCATTGCTATACCGTCTTCTACAGGCACTTTCCAGGAAACGCAAAGTGCCTGTTCATCTCTCTGATCGTTATCCTGCATGCCGGTGCTGGTGCAGATATTTTTCCCTGGTGGCAAGTCCGCCACGGATGTGGCGTTCCTGCTTGTTCACGTCAAGAACTTTACGGACGCTCTGCGCCAGAGTCGGATTGATCTGCTCTAGCCGATCGGTGCAGTCTTTATGTATCGTACTCTTACTAACTCCAAATTCCTTCGCAGTCTGACGCACAGTGGCTTTATGTTCGATGATATAATATGCAATTTCTACTGCCCTCTCCTCAATGTAATCTTTCATAAAAATAACCCCTGCATAAATTGTTTTTTACAATCTATGCAAGGGTATTTTGATGTATGTCTGCATTTTCTTGTACTCTCAGACTTTCCTCAGGTGGTGTGGCAGCGCTCTTGTATCACAGAAAATCATACTCCCCGTCGTCATCACCTTCCAGCCAGTCATTCATCATTTTATCGTCTATATAATCATCATATGCTTTAATAATCTTATCCAGTTCCTTCTGTTTTTTCTTATTCCCTACTGCTCCATAATATCTTGAAGCAGCAATAAACATAATTTCATTCTCTTCCGAACACTCTGTATCATCATCTAAAAACATTTCAATTATCTGCTTTGCTTTTTCATATTCCTTTGCATCGATCAAAGCATACACATAGGCCGTTCCAGCCATAATGTTTTCCGGCTCTTTATTCATCCACTGATCACAAAATTGTACCGCCTCGTCTATGCGTTTTAACGTCCTTAATGCGCCGCTTTTTCGAAATTTCATGTCTGATCCTGTATATCCGGACCAGACAAAATTTCCGATAAGTTCATTACACATTTCCAGTAATTGCTGATACTCTTCTTTCATATCTGTTTCGTCCAGACAATCTTCTACCCACTCCACTATATCATGCATATAATCTGTTTCATCATCCAACAAGTACAATTCTTTTGCAAAATCCGGATCTTGTTTACGTTCTTCTTTCACTATTCCCATCAATAAATCAAACGCTTGCTTCCAACATGTATCATCGCTATCTAAACCAGCCATATTGTTATAACATCTGTATGTTAATTTATCAAATTCTTTCCACTTCTTATTTTTCATCATTCGTTTCTCCCACAACATTTTTTGTATTTCTTTCCGGAACCGCATGGATCATTTCTTCCTATTTTAGCTGCAGCTCTTACATATGGCTGTTGTAATCGAATTTCCAGTTCTCTGACCTCTTTTTTTCCAACTGAAGAATTACGTTTCAATTGCCTGATTAATTTTTCTGCACTATCCGTTTTACTAAAAGTGATACATTTTTCCCAATTTCCATATCTATGTTTCTCCTTTCGGGAACATCTTTCCACATTGCGTGTCCAATGTCTATCAAACTTCCTTTACATGACCGTTTTTCGCATCAATTTTCATGTCAAAATTATTTTACACAGCGTATTTACACAGCTCGTCACCGTGGGCACAAAAAAGCCACATTCCCCGTCCCCAATGGCACCTTTCACAAATATCTCAATCCCGATTCCGATCAGGATCACACCCCCCAGAACATCTGCCTTTCCTGACAGCTTTGTTCCAAGTGTCTTACCAAGATACAATCCGGTCTCACATATCACAAATGTCACCACTGCAACGATTAATGAACAGACTACAGCCATAACCAGACCATATTCGGCAATTGTAAATCCTACAGACAATGCATCAATTGACGTTGCAATTCCCTGCATCATAAGAACTGCAAAGCTTAATTTTTTCATTTCTTTATTTTCTTCTTCGCCTTGCATGGATTCCTTAATCATGCTTCCTCCGATATACAGAAGCAGGATCAATGCGATCCACGGAATGAACTTCTGAACCTGTCCAAAGACCTGTACGATCGTATGCACACATATCCACCCTATCATAGGCATCAGAAACTGAAAGAATGCATATACTCCCGCAATATAAGCCATTCTTGATTTTTTCATATATTTTTCATTCATTCCATTTGCCAGTGAGACCGAAAATGCATCCATTGCCAGCCCCACTCCAAGTAAGACACTGTTCATAAAGAATAAAAAATTCCAATCCATTATCATTTCCTCCAAAATTAATTTCAAACGCATGACAACAAAAAAACCAGATATAGCAGCTGCCTGCCATACCTGGTCTATACTTTCTTATAGATAGAGAGAGTCCACGCATAGATATTACAGCTACACATGAGTCTCACAAATTAAAACAAGCCAGATCCATCGATCAGTATGTTGACTTGTTGCGTTATACGCCTGTTACTCCCCCATCGGTCATTTATCATCTAAAAGAAAATATCATAATTAATAAATTTTGTCAATAAGCAATCATTTATTCCTTGTTCTGTGGTATGCTTTACACAGAGATTTTCCCCGGAACAACTCTGAAAAGAACCAATAAAGGAGTCACAACAATGCCTCACTACTACATGTTTCACAAACCTTTCGGCTGTGTCACTGCCAGACGCGATGACCGCTATCCGACGGTTATGGACTATTTTGAAGAATTGCAAAATGACAGGCTTTCTCCGGTCGGACGCCTTGACCGTGAGACGACCGGACTTCTCCTGATCACGGATGACGGTATCTTCAACCAGAAGCTCACTCATCCTTCCTATCACAAAGAGAAAACTTATAAATTCACCCTTCTCGGCAATCTGACACCGGAACTGGTACACAAGCTGGAAACAGGTGTCATTCTGAAAGGCGCCGATACACCGACCGCCCCGGCTGAAATTACCGTAACAGGACATGCGGTAATGTCCGATATTCTTTCCACATTACCGGTGGAGATCCAGAAAGATATCCACAAAAACCGTCCTGAGCACCCTGTTACCTATGGGATAATTACCATTTCCGAAGGGAAGAAACGTCAGATTCGGCGCATGATGAAATCGGTCCACTGCTGCGTGATTGAATTGAAACGCATTTCCGTCGGAAATATTGTACTTGATGAATCGCTGCGTCCCGGTGAGTGGAAAGAAATATTTCCGAACACATGACGATACAAAAAAACGCTTCTGGAATCTGTCACATAACAAAATTCCTGAAGCGTTTTTATTCTTATTCTATTCTGGTTCTATCCACCTTAGTTACCTGAGCTTGATGAACTACTTGAACTTGATGAACTACTTGAACTTGATGAGCTGCTTGAACTTGATGAGCTGCTTGAACTTGATGAACTGCTTGAGCTTGCCTCAACCTGAATGCACTGGTTAGCCAGCCATTCTTTTACAAGATCATTCAGTGCGATCTCTTTCAGGTCTGACTTGGATGCGGCTTTCTTCAGAGCCTTCACACTGTCGTATCCGTATGCATCCGCAATCTTCTTAAGCTCTGTCTTATAAGTCTCATCATCTAACTTAATGTTCTCTTTATCTGCAATTGCCTTTGTTACCAATGTCTGCTTTACACTGGATTTTGCAGCTTTTGTTACCTGCTTTTCGAATTTCTCAACGGTTGTTCCCATCTGCTGTTTGATCAGATCCTCATATGACATATTGTAAGCTTCTGCAACAGATTCGTACTGAGAGATCAGGGAATCTTCAATCTTCTTTACATCTTTCTCAGGGTATTTCTTAACTTTTGTATTATCAAGAACCTTCTGCCATGCTGCCTGCTGTAAAGAATCATTATATGTCTTCTCTTTATCTTCCTCGAGAGACTTTTTCACTTCTTCTTTATATTCTTTTACTGTCTTAGATTCCTTTGACACCTTCTTTACAAACTTGTCCGTAAGCTTTGGTGTCTTCTTTTTGGAAATAGATTTTACTGTAATTGTAAATGTAACATCTTTTCCTGCCAGGTCAGAACTTCCGTAATTCTCCGGAAACTTTCCGTTCCAGTCAAAGGTATCGCCTACATTATGTCCGATGATACTGTCTTCAAATCCATCGATGAAAGAGTTTGAACCTATCTCCAATGGATAATCTGTGGATGATCCGCCGTCAAATGCTTCTCCGTTCATCTTTCCGACAAAATCAATTGTCGCTGTATCACCTTTCTTTACTGCACGGCCTGTTACTTCTTCTGTTGTTGAATTTTCATCCAGTACCGATTGAATCTGTGTATTCACATCATCATCCGTTACTTCGCTTGGTTTGTCAACCTTATCTACTTCAACGCCTTTATAAACAGAAATCTTAATATTCTCTGTTTCCAGACCTTTGGCAGACTGGCAACCAGTCATCATAAGAGAGACTGCCATAACACCTGTTAATAACATTGCCACTTTCTTTTTCATAGTGCACCTCGTTTTATCATTCATTTTAAGGTGGGCATCATAATCCCATCTGATTTCTTGGTATACGTTTACGCATACCACTTTGTTATATCACATTTAGAAAAACTTTCATAGCATTTTCACATATATTTCATTCTTTTATCAAATTTTTCATTTTGAAATCGTCTACTTTTCCCGTATACTTCTTGCACTCCCACCAAAACAATGTTAGAATATCTGTTATGGAATATAGAATATAGGAGGTTTATTGTGAAGACATTTACAATTGTATTATTGGTAATCCTTGTGATTTTGATCGTTGCATGTGTTGTATTATATTTCGTTGGAAAGAAAGCCGAGAAGAAACAGGCAGATCAGCAGGCACAGCTTGATGCAGTTGCACAGACTGTTTCCATCCTGGTTATCGATAAAGGTCGTATGAAATTAAAAGAAGCCGGCTTACCGGATATCGTAATCGAAAATACACCAAAGTATCTTCGTCGTTCTAAAGTACCGGTAGTAAAAGCCAAAGTCGGACCTAAGATTATGACACTTATGTGTGACGCACAGGTTTATCCTTTGATTCCTGTTAAGAAGGAAGTAAAAGCTACGATCAGTGGTATTTATATCACAGCTGTCAAAGGTGTAAGAGGTCCTCTGGACGTACCTGAGAAGAAAAAAGGATTCTTTGCAAGATTAAGAAACAAATAAGCGTACTTAAAAAGTGAAAAACAGCATTGGAACTTATCGTTCCAGTGCTGTTATTTTTATGTCTATATTGCAGTCGGCAACAGGATCTCCGTTAATGTCCAGTGCATAATTCACATGCACCGTGATCTTTTCATCCTGCTCCTCGAACTGGATATCTTTGGTAAAGACTCCGATCATCATCTCTCCATATGGTGTCTCGTACTGTGTCATATTGATCTTGTCTTTCTCGAATACCATATGTGTATTCGTGATACCACTTTTGATGATTTCAACCTTCTGGTCATCCATAATTCTGACCTTGTTCTTGATGGTTCCCGGAATTCCTTCCACCAGTTCATCATAGATTACATAATGTTTTCCATTTTTCTGATAGTAACTCGCAGGTGCGATCACTTCGATTGGTTCACTTCCCGGCTCGTCGCCCTGTGCCTCAATCCCGGTCACATCCTGATGCAGACCGGATATACTTAATAATACGTCTTTTGTCATATATTCTCCTAATAATCTTCAATATCAATTGCCTGTGTCTTATCTACATCGTACGGCAGGATCGAATTGGCGAATTTCTTAAACTTCTCTGCCGCATCACTGACGTAGAAGTCATATGTTGCCGGTTCTCCTGATGTATTGGCAATCTTCTGTTCTTCCAGTATCTTCTTCAGATCCATCGCCGTCTCGTACGCCGGATTTACAATATGTACGGACTCTCCAAAATATGACATGATCCTAGATCTGAGAAGTGGATAGTGCGTACATCCCAGGATCAGTGTATCAATCTCTGACTTTCTCATATCTGACAGATAGATATCGATCACTTCTTCTGTGATCTTATGCTTTGCAAATCCTTCTTCTACCAGCGGAACAAATAACGGGCACGGTTTCCCTATAACTTCCGCTTCCGGCATAAGTTTTCTGATCTCTTTGGTATAAGTCTCGCTCTTGATCGTTGCCTCTGTACCAAGTACACCGATCTGACCGTTTTTCGTCTCTCTTACGGCAGCTCTTGCTCCCGGTACGATCACACCGATGATCGGAATATCAAATTCTTCCTGCACCGTATCCAGTGCCAGTGCACTGGCCGTGTTGCATGCGATCACGATTGCCTTTACATTCTTTGTCTTCAGGAAACGGATGATCTGTCTGGAAAAACGGATAATGTTATTCTTTGACTTACTTCCGTATGGAACTCTTGCTGTATCCCCAAAATATACTACATTTTCATTCGGCAGCTGACGCATGATCTCTCTTGTGACGGTCAAACCGCCAACTCCCGAATCAAACACACCGATTGCTGCAGTGTTCCTGTTTTTATTTTCCACGATATTAAATCTCCTTTTATGAATACTCCACCATATTTTACTATTGTACCGTCTTGGACGTGCATTTTCAAGAGATTTTATGTCGAAACCTCCCTTGTATACTTTACTATAAAAAAAGTTATCTGCCATAAAACAGATAACTTTTTATTCTTTATTCCGGTTCTAATTACAGAGCCAGCTCTTTTGCAATCTCATACTGGTAAGCAGGAATTCCTTTTGTCATTCCAAGTGCTTCATCAATATCGAAGTCTACATACTCACCATGTTTGTAACCTACAACACGGTTTGTCTTTCCTTCAAGCAGAAGATCTACGGCTTTTGCTCCCATGATAGAAGCGTATACTCTGTCTTTACATGTCGGGCTTCCACCACGCTGCATGTGTCCGAGAATAGTTGCTCTTGTCTCCATACCGGTTGCTTCTTCAATTCTCTTAGCCATGTTCATAGAATCTCCAACACCCTCTGCATTGATGATGATGTAGTTCTTCTTTCCACGTTTTCTTGATTCCTGAATATCTTCAATGATCTTATCTTCGTCATAATCATGCTCTTCAGGCATCAGGATCTTCTCTGCTCCGTTTGCAATACCGCACCACAGTGCAAGGTATCCTGCATCTCTACCCATAACCTCGATGATAGAGCATCTCTCATGAGATGTTGATGTATCACGTACTTTGTCAATAGCCTGCATAGCTGTATTAACGGCTGTATCGAATCCGATTGTATATTCCGTACAGGCAATATCCAGATCGATCGTTCCCGGAAGTCCGATTGTGTTGATTCCAAAGTTAGCAAGTTTCTGAGCTCCGGCAAATGATCCGTCACCACCGATGACTACCAGACCATCAATACCATATTTTTTACAGATAGCTGCTGCTTTCTGCTGACCTTCCTCTGTACGCATCTCTGCACAACGGGCTGTCTGAAGAATTGTACCTCCGCGCTCAATTGTATCGGATACGTCTCTGGCTGACAGATCGATAATTTCCTCGTTTAAAAGTCCCTGATATCCTCTTCTGATACCTCTTACTTTCACTCCTTTACCCAGTGCTGTACGAACAACGGCACGGATTGCTGCGTTCATTCCAGGAGCATCTCCACCACTTGTCAATACACCTATTGTACGAATTACTTTTTTGTCTGCCATGATTCATTCCTCCATTGTATTAGTTTGTTCCAATTATCTTCTAACCATTATCATTTCTCTCCGATGATATTGTACATGAATTAATGCACGCTTTCAATGGGTTTTTCTATAACTTTTACACAACTTTCACCAAGATAATTCGTCAATCTGCTCAACAACACCTCATCTGCTGTCACATTCCAGCCCTTTGGCAGGCGTTTTACTGCTTTTTCTTTTTTGCAGTAAATGATAACTTCATCCATTCCTTCAGAGACTTTCAAAATATCCTGCAACATTCCTTCCTGCTGAAGATATGTCTCTTTATCCGGATACTGCAGCCACAATTCCTTTCTCGTCTGAGCAAATGGAATCACCTGTTCGCAGATCAGTTTGCTCGGTGCATCATCTTCCTCTGATACACGGCCCTTGATGAATACCTTGGCTTCCTCATTCAGATACATCTGATTCTTTTCAAAATCTCTCGGGAAGATCACGACTTCCAGCGATCCGACCAGATCTTCCAGTGTGATAAATGCCATCACTTTATTTGTCTTGGTATACTTGATCGTCTTATTCGTAATCATACCTCCGACAATCTCTTTTGCGCCGTCATGCACTTTCGTTCTTCCGGTCTCATCATCCAGCTGGAAATCCAGCGTTGTTCTGGAGATATTTTTTCTCCATTTTTCTTCATAGTCTTCCAGTGGGTGTCCGCTCAGGTATACTCCGAGCACTTCTTTTTCGAATGCAAGCTTTGTCTCTTTTTCATACTCACCAACATCCGGAAGTGGTATATCGAATTCTGATTTCTGATCATCACTTACGATATCGAACAGTGAAAGCTGTCCCGTCATGGAATATTTCCGTTCCCGGTTCACCTGATCCAGAATCTGCACATAGACCACCATGAACTGCTTTCTTGTACCACCCAGACTGTCAAATGCTCCGGACTTTATAAAGCTTTCTATCGTACGTTTATTGACCTCTTTTCCGGACAGCCGCTCGATAAAGTCTTTCAGGTTGCTGAATTCTCCGGCATTCTGTCTTTCTTTGATGATCGACTCGATCACCGGTTTTCCGATACTCTTGATTGCCGCCAGACCATATCGGATGTTACCGCCGTCAACAGAGAAGCTTCCCTCGCCTTTGTTAATATCCGGCGGAAGGATCTTGATGCCCATCTGTCTGCAGCTGTAAATGTATTCCGATACTTTTCCCGGATTATCGATCACGGAAGTCATAAGCGCTGCCATGAATTCTACCGGATAGTAATATTTTAACCAGGCTGTCTGATAAGATACCACCGCATATGCCGCAGCATGTGATTTGTTAAATGCATATTTAGCGAAATCGATCATTTCATCATAGATCTTATTCGCCGTCTTCTCATCAATTCCATTGGCGATACATCCCGGTACGCCTTCGTCTGGATTCCCGTATACGAAGTTCTGGCGCTCCTTCTGCATGACATCGCCCTTTTTCTTGGACATGGCTCTTCGTAAGAGGTCGCTTCGTCCAAGTGTATAACCTGCCAGGTCACGCACGATCTGCATAACCTGCTCCTGATATACGATACAACCGTAAGTCGGTGCAAGGATCGGTTCCAGCTGTGGGCAGTCATAGGTAATGCTTTCCGGGTTGTTCTTGCCTTTGATATACTGCGGGATGAAATCCATCGGTCCCGGACGGTATAATGAGATACCGGCAATGATATCTTCCAGATTCTGTGGCTTCAGCTCTTTCATGAAGTTCTTCATACCGGCACTTTCAAGCTGGAACACTCCGTCCGTCTTGCCTGTTCCGATGGATGCAAGGACTGCTTTATCATCATAATCTATCTTATTGATATCAATCGTCTTTCCACTGCTGATACTTGCCAGACGTTCTGCATCCTGGATAACTGTTAAGGTACGAAGTCCCAGGAAATCCATCTTCAAAAGTCCCAGTTCTTCCAGGGTGGTCATGGTAAACTGTGTCGTCACCGAACCGTCTGATCCCAGTGA
>OCPR01001569.1_pt1 | contig 13271 bp, 11 predicted proteins | sample 1538611 | NCBI WGS metagenome assembly OCPR01 (sample SAMN04571711, study PRJEB22368) | human gut metagenome | biome: human gut; material: stool | host: Homo sapiens | place: Luxembourg | collected 2012-09-28
ACCGAAATATTTCGGTTTGCCGCAAGGTTCTCTCCCCCACCGCCTGCGGGCGGAGCCCCCTCGCAGAGGGGGCCAAGAGAAAAACTCCCCCCGGAGAGATCTGTGAAAGGTAAACCTTGCGAAAGGAGCATTTACAAATGGAAAAGATCAGGAAGAATTTCGGCTTCGGCTGTATGCGCCTGCCCATGATCGGCGATGACGTCGATATAGAGCAGACGAAACAGATGGTGGACTGCTTTTTGGAGCAGGGCTTCAATTATTTTGACACGGCCCACGGCTACCTTCAGGGCAAGAGCGAGCTGGCCCTGAAGGAGTGCCTGACCAGTCGTTACCCGCGGGAGGACTATGTCCTGACCAACAAGCTGAGCGGGTCCTATTTTAAAAAGGAAGAGGACATCCGCCCGTTCTTTGAGAGCCAGCTTGCAGCCTGCGGCGTGGACTACTTTGACTTTTATCTAATGCACTCCCAGAGCACGACAAACTACCAGCACTACAGGGACTGCCGCGCCTATGAGACGGCCTTCGCCCTCAAGGCCGAGGGCAAGGTCCGCCATGTGGGCATCTCGTTCCATGACCGCGCCGCCGTGCTGGAGCAGATTCTGACCGACTATCCGGCCATCGAGGTCGTGCAGATCCAGTTCAATTATCTGGACTATGACGACGTGGCCGTCCAGAGCCGCAAGTGCTATGAGGTCTGCCGCAGGCATGGCAAGCCCGTGCTGGTCATGGAGCCGGTCAAGGGCGGCAGCCTTGTCAACCTGCCCGACGACGCAAAAGCCGTGCTGGACGCCCTGCACGGCGGCAGCCCCGCCAGCTATGCCATCCGGTTTGCCGCGGGCTTCCCCGGTATGCTGATGGTGCTGTCCGGCATGAGCAGCATGGAGCAGATGCAGGACAACCTGAGCTACATGAAGAACTTTACGCCGCTGAACGATGCCGAGCGTACCGCCGTTTCCAAGGTGGTGGAGATCTTCCGCAAGCAGGATCTGATCCCCTGCACGTCCTGCCGCTACTGCACCGACGGCTGCCCGAAGCATATCTCCATCCCCGACCTGTTTGCCATCATGAACGCGAAGCACACCCACCACGACTGGAACGCGGACTACTACTATGAGGATGTCCACACCGGGCCCGGCTCCCGCGCCTCGGACTGCATCCGCTGCGGCCAGTGCGAGCGCGTCTGCCCCCAGCACCTGCCCATCAGACAGCTGCTGCAGGATGTGGCGAAGGAGTTTGAGAAGGGGTAAAATAACATATCAGAAACAACGCCGCCTTCATTCGGAATTCTCCCGAATGAAGACGGCGTTTGTTAATATGGCAAATGTATGTTGCACAACAGTGTCATAAGACTGCAACATATAAACAAAAAAGGTCACTTGCAATCGCAAGTGACCTTGGTGCGCCGGAAGGGACTCGAACCCCCGACCTTCTGATTCGTAGTCAGACACTCTATCCAGCTGAGCTACCGGCGCATATTCTCTTGGCGTTCTCGCCGGAGAACGTGTTTTATTATAGCGCCCGCCGCCCGGAAAGTCAAGCGTTTTTTTCAAAAAACTCAAAAAATTCTGTAAATGGGCATCTTTCACGAAAATCCGTAGCCCGCGGGGCAGGTTTTCAGCTCTTTGCCGTTGTCTGAAAACGAACATCGAATTGACAAATACTTTGCAACATTTTATAATATAGAGTAGATTTCGGATTACGAACGATGGCGTTTGCAATCGCAGCCGCCATCGGCTTTTTTATTCTCCAGTCTGTCCGCCTGTTGCGCACAAGCGTGTACGCACGGTACAGAGCGTTAAACGAATAAACCGAAATCGACCTCAATTTGTATTCCATTAAGAAACGGAGTGGCACAAAACCATGGCGAAGTACATCGTCAAGCGCGTGGCAATGGGCATTTTCAGCGTGTTCATCGTCGCGACCCTTACCTTTTTCATCATGAACCTGGTCCCCGGCGGCCCGTTCGTGGCGGAAAAGTCCATCAGCAAAGCAGCCCAGCAGGCTCTGGCCGAAAAATACGGCCTCGATAAGCCCCTCGGCGTGCAGTACCTTAATTATATGAACAGCCTGATCCATGGCGATATGGGCCTGAGCCTGAAACAGCGCGGCCGTACCGTCAACCAGATCATCTTCTCCAAGCTGCCGGTCTCGGCCCGCACCGCCGGTCTGGCTGTGGTCGTCGCGCTCTGCGTCGGCATTCCGCTGGGCTGTCTGTCCGCGTATAACCGAGGGAAGTGGGCCGATAATCTGATCATCGTGTTTGCCACCTGCGGCATCGCCATCCCGAGCTTTATCTCAAGCGTTGTGCTTTTGTACACCTTCGGCATGAACCTGAAGCTCCTGCCCACCGTCGGCCTGAATGAACCGGCGGCCTACATCATGCCCGTGACGGCGCTGGCGATTTATCCCACCGCTTACATCACCCGCCTGATGCGCTCCAGCCTGCTGGACGTCATGGGTCAGGACTACATGCGCACCGCCCGTGCCAAGGGTGTTTCCAGTGTGAAGATCCTCTTCAAGCACGCGCTGCGCAACGCGATCCTGCCTGTCATCACGTATGTCGGCCCCATGCTGGCAGGTCTGATGACCGGTTCCTTCGTCGTGGAGAAGATCTTCTCCATCCCGGGTCTGGGCCGCGACTTCGTGTCCGCCATCACGAACCGTGACTACATGATGATCATGGGCACTACGATCCTGCTGGCGACCCTCGTCATCGTTGCGAACGTCGTTGTTGACATCCTGTATAAGATCATCGACCCGCGCATCAAGCTGAAGTAAGGAGGAGCAGACACATGGAAAATCTGAAAAAGAATCCGTTGAGCCTGCAACTCAACGTTGAGGACTTTGCCCCCGCGTCCAACGACGAGAAGAAAAGCCTTGTCGTCATGCGCGAGAGCGTCAACTTCTGGAAGGACGGCATGCGCCGTCTGCGCAAAAACAAGATCGCCATGGTCAGCCTGGTCGTCATCCTGCTGATCGCCTTCATGGCCTATGTTCTGCCCAGCTTCTGGCCCTACAGCTATGAGCAGCAGATCAAGGGCAGCAACAACCTGGCTCCGTTTGAATATTCTGCCGCCGAGCAGAAGCTCATCGACCAAGGCGAGAACGTATTCCCCCACATTCTGGGCACCGACCGTATGGGCCGTGACTTTGCCGTGCGTGTCATGATGGGCACCCGCGTCTCCCTGTCCGTCGGCCTGCTGGCCTCTGTGCTGGTCCTGCTCATCGGCGCGACCTACGGCGCCATCTCCGCGTTTGCGGGCGGCTGGATCGATAACATCATGATGCGTATTACCGATATTCTCTACACCATCCCCGACATCCTGCTCATCATCCTGCTGGCCATGGCCATCAAGGAACCGCTGGAGAGCCTGGCCACCAAGCCCGGCTTCGGCTGGATGCAGAAGCTCGGCCCCAACATGGTGTCCATCTTCATCATCTTCGCCCTGCTGTACTGGGTCGGCATGGCGCGTATCGTCCGCTCCCAGGTCCTGACGCTGAAGGAGAGCGAGTACGTCACCGCTGCCCGCGCGCTGGGTGCCTCCGGCGGGCGCATCATCAAGAAGCACCTGCTGACCAACTGCATGGGCACCCTGATCGTCACCACCACCCTGCAGATCCCGTCCTCCATCTTCACCGAGAGCTACCTGAGCTTCCTCGGCCTCGGCGTTGCAGCCCCCATGCCGTCCCTCGGCTCGCTGGCGACTGACGCCGTCAAGGGCATGAACACCTACCCGGTGCTGCTGATCGCCCCCGCGCTGATGATCAGCATCATGATCCTGGTTTTCAACCTGTTCGGCGACGGTCTGCGCGATGCGTTTGACCCGAAGCTCAAGAGCTAAAGAGGGAAGGAGGAGCAACATGAGCGAAAAAATTCTTGAAATCAAGGACGAACGCCTGTCCTTCTTCACCCCCGCGGGCGAGGTCAAGGCGCTGAACGGCGTGTCCTTCAGCATGAACCAGGGCGACGTGCTGGGCATCGTCGGCGAGTCCGGCTCCGGCAAGTCTGTCACGGCCTACTCCATCATGGGCCTGACCGCCTACCCCGGACGTCTGGTCGGCGGCACGGTGTGGTTCAACGGCCACCAGATCGACAAAATGACCGAGAAGGAGTTCCGCAAAATTCGCGGCAACGAGGTCTCCATCATCTTCCAGGACCCCATGACGAGCCTGAACCCGGTGTACACCATCGGCAACCAGATCGTCGAAGTCATCCTGCTGCACACCAAAAAGACCAAGCAGGAAGCCTGGGCCCGCGCTAAGGAGCTGCTGGAGCTGGTCGGCATCAACGAGCCGGACCGCCGCCTGAAGCAGTACCCGCACGAGCTGTCCGGCGGTATGCGCCAGCGCGTTATGATCGCCATTGCGCTGGCCTGTGAGCCGAAGCTGCTGATCGCCGACGAGCCGACCACCGCGCTGGACGTGACGATCCAGGCACAGATCCTGGAGCTGATGAACGACCTGCGCCACAAGCTGGGCATGTCCATCATCATGATCACCCACGATCTGGGCGTTGTGGCCCAGATGTGCGAGAAGATCGCCGTCATGTACGCCGGTCACATCGTCGAGTACGGCACGACGGACGAAATTTTCTACAACCCCCAGCATGAGTACACGAAGGGCCTTATCAACTCCATCCCGAAGCTGAACGCCGAGGAGAAGGAGCGCCTGGTGCCCATCGAGGGTCAGCCCGTTGACCTGCTGAACCCGCCCGCAGGCTGCCCGTTTGCGCCGCGCTGCAAGAGCTGCATGAAGGTCTGCCTGAACAAGATGCCGCCCAGAACCGAATTGAGCGACACCCACTACACCTATTGCTGGCTGCGCCAGAAGGAAGAATTTGAGAAGGGGGGCAAAGCCTGATGAGCGAGAATCTCGTTGAAGTAAAGCATCTGCAGCAGTATTTCCCCGCCGGCGGCATGGGCAAGAACAAGCAGTACGTTCAGGCCGTGGACGATGTGAGCTTTGCCATCCGCAAGGGCGAGACGCTGGGCCTGGTCGGTGAGTCCGGCTGCGGCAAGACCACGACGGGCCGCACCCTGCTGCGCCTGTATGAGCCTACCGACGGCACCATCATCTACGACGGCAAGGTCCTGTTTGACAAAAAGGAAAAGATCGCCGTTGATATGCTGCCCTACCGCCGCCGTATGCAGATCGTGTTCCAGGACCCCTACGCGAGCCTGGACCCCCGTATGACCATCGGCGACATCGTCGGCGAGGGCATCGACATCCACCACCTGTGCGCCAACGCTAAGGAGCGCCATGACAAGATCATCTCCCTGCTCGAGCGCGTCGGCCTGAACAGTGAGCACGCCAACCGCTACCCGCACGAGTTCTCCGGCGGTCAGCGCCAGCGCGTCGGCATCGCCCGCGCCCTGGCTGTGGACCCCGAGTTCATCGTCTGTGACGAGCCGGTCTCCGCGCTGGACGTTTCGATCCAGGCGCAGGTCGTCAACATGTTTGAGGACCTGCAGCAGGAGATGGGGCTGACCTACCTGTTCATCGCCCACGACCTGAGCGTTGTCAAGCACATCTCCAACCGCATCGGCGTTATGTATCTGGGCAAGCTGGTGGAGCTGGCCGACAGCTTTGAGCTGATCGCCCACAGCGTCCACCCCTACACCCGCAGCCTGATCTCGGCCATTCCCGTGGCGGACCCCGTCACGGCCCGCCAGAGCCACCGTATCGTGCTGCAGGGCGATGTGCCCAGCCCGCTGAATCCGCCGAGCGGCTGCCGTTTCCGCACCCGCTGCCCCTACGCCGACGAGCGCTGCGCCGCCGAGGTGCCGGAGTTCAAGGAGGTGAGCAGCGGCCACTGGGCAGCGTGCCACCATCTGGACAAAGTAAAGTAATGTAGGGGGGCGCTGCCGGGCGCGGCGGACGCTGTTTGTCCGCCCCTCGACTCCACCCGACATATAAACTCATACTTATACAGGGCGGCTCACCGCAGCCGCCTTGTGCTTGACCCCAAAATGTGCGTGCAAGGCAAACATTCATCCACAGAACATAGAATTGTGCGCGGTAGAAATACAAAAGGACTTTCTATCAAAACAGTTACAAAAGTTACAGACCACTTGAAATTTCGGATTCAGAGTGGTAAAGTATAAATATTCATTCCGTTGGGGGCTTGTCTCCCGGGGGGATTGGGTATAAAGTATATTACATTTGGAGGGAATATTCATGAAGATGAAGAACATTGCTGCCGTGGCTATGGCCGGCTGCATGGCTGCTTCTCTGGCTGCGTGCGGCGGCTCTGCAAGCTCCGCTGCCAGCAGCGCTGCATCCACTGAGGCTGCGACCAGCGAAGCCGCCGAGGCTACCGGCACTTCCGCCAACGGTTTCACCGTCCAGCTCGGACCTAACCCCGAGACCCTGGACCCCGCGCTGAACAGCGCTATCGACGGTGCCAACACCATCATCACCACCTTTGAGCCGCTGCTGCTCATCGACGAGAACAACGAGGTTGTTCCCGGCCAGGCAGATCTGCCCGAGGTCTCCGAGGACGGCCTGACCTGGACCTTCACCATGAAGGACGGCCTGAAGTGGAGCGACGGCTCCGACCTGACTGCGAAGGACTTTGAGTACTCCTTCAAGCGTCTGGCCTGCCCCGACACCGCCGCCCCCTACGCCGAGACGGTTGTCGGCATGATCGACGGCTACGAGGATGCCATCGGCAACCCCGATGCGGACGGCAACACCACCACCGATCCCGACTGGGACGCCCTGAACGTTCACGCCAGCGAGGATGGCAAGACCCTGACCGTCCAGCTGGCCTATCCCTGCTCCTACTTCGATAAGCTCTGCGCCTTCGCGGCTATGAGCCCCGTGCAGCAGGCTACTGTTGAGGCCAACGGCGATGCTTGGTGCACGCAGCCTGACACCTTCGTCTGCAACGGCCCCTACATGATCACCGATTGGATCCCCTCCGAGCGTATTGTTCTGTCCAAGAACCCGAACTATAAAGGCGGCTGGGATTCCTCCAAGATCGTTTCCGACACCATCACCCTGCTCCTGCTCGAGGACTCCAGCGCTGCTTACGCCGCCTACAACAGCGGTGAGGCACAGCTCATCAAGGACGTCCCCACCGATGAGATCCCCAGCCTGACCAAGGCTGAGGACGGCGGCGACTTCTACGTTGACACCATCCTGGGCACCTACTACATCTCCCTGAACGATCAGAAGGAGCCGTTCACGGATGCCAAGGTCCGCAAGGCTCTGAGCCTGGCCATTGACCGTGACTACGTTGCCAACACCATCATGCAGGGCACCTACGAGCCCGCTTACAACTTCGTCGGCCCCGGCATCGTCGATGAGAACGGCATGTTCTACGACAACGCCAACGGCGGCGAGCGCTACATCAGCGACGACTACGACGCCAACCTCGAGGAGGCCAAGCAGCTGATGGCCGAGGCCGGTTACCCGAACGGCGAGGGCTTCCCCACCATCGAGTACAGCGCCAACGACATCGGCTACCACATCCCCGTTGCTGAGTACGTCCAGCAGGCCTGGGGCGAGCTGGGCATCACCGTCAACATCAACAAGGTCGAGTGGGCCAGCTTCCTGCCGATGCGCCGCGCCGGTGACTACGACGTCAGCCGTAACGGCTGGGTCATGGACTACAACGACCCCTCCAACATGCTGGAGCTGTTCACCACCAACAACGGCAACAACGACGGCAAGTACGCCAACCCCGAGTTCGATGCCGCCATCGACGCCTCCAAGGTCGCCGATAAGAGCGTCCACTTCCAGAAGCTGCACGAGGCCGAGGACATCCTGATGAAGGATGCCGCTGCGATCCCCGTTGCTTACTACACCGACTTCTGGCTGCAGAGCCCCTCTCTGAAGGGCACCTGGCACAGCCCCTACGGCTACTGGTACCTGCAGTACGGGTATATTGAGGAGTAATTTCCTTTATAAATGAAAAGGCACGTCCTGCGTTGGACGTGCCTTTTTCTGTGTCTGGCTTCCCCCTTGGGGAAAGCTGTCAGCGGCCCCGCCCGCTGACTGATGAGGGAAAAGCTTACCATTGTCGCCCGCAAGCGGGTTGCCACGGCAAACTTTGCCCCTCATCCGGCCCTGCGGGGCCACCTTCCCCCACAGGGGAAGGCTTGGGACTCACGCCCCCAGCGTTGCCGCCATGACCGCCTTGATCGTGTGCATGCGGTTCTCGGCCTCCTGGAACACGATGGACTGCGGGCCGTTAAAGACCTCGTCGGTCACTTCCATGGCGTCGCGGTCAAACTTTTCGCCCATCTCCCTGCCGACGGCGGTCTTGTGGTCGTGGTAGGCGGGCAGGCAGTGCATGAACACGGCGGTGCCCTTGGCCTTCGCCATCAGCTCGGCGTTGACCTGATAGGGGGACAGGGCGTTGATGCGCTCCTCCCAGACCTCGACAGGCTCACCCATGCTGACCCAGACGTCGGTGTAGACGACATCCGCACCGGCCACGGCGTCGGTGTCCTCGCTCAGCGTGATGCTGCCGCCGCTGACGCGGGCGAACTCTTTGCACTTTTCCACCAGCGCGGGGTCCGGCCAGTAGGCTTTGGGGGCACAGGCCACAAAATGCAGGCCCATCTTGGCGCAGCCGATCATCAGGCTGTTGCCCATGTTGTAGCGGGCGTCGCCCATGTAGGCGAATTTCAGCCCCTGCAGCTTGCCGAAATGCTCACGCAGCGTTAAAAAATCGGCCAGGATCTGGGTGGGATGGTACTCGTTCGTCAGGCCGTTCCAGACGGGCACGCTGGCGTATTTGGCCAGCTCCTCAACGATGGCCTGGCCGTAGCCGCGGTACTCGATGCCCTCAAACATGCCGGACAGCACCTGCGCGGTGTCCGCAATGGACTCTTTCTTGCCGATCTGGCTGCCCGTGGGGTCCAGATAGGTCGTGCCCATGCCAAGGTCGTGCGCGGCGACCTCGAACGAGCAGCGGGTGCGGGTGGAGGTTTTCTCAAAGATCAGCGCCACATTTTTGCCGCGCAGCGTGTCGTGCGGGATGCCCGCCCTTTTCTTGGCCTTCAGCTCGGCTGCTAGATCCAGCAGATAACCGATTTCCGCGGGGGTAAAGTCCAACAGCGTCAAAAAATCATGCCCTACGAGGTCCATAGTAAAGCTCCTTTTAAATATACGGTTTATTTGTATAAATATACATACATTATAGCACGTTTGGGGATGATATGCAAGTGCGGGTTTTTGTGGTATAATTAAAAAAACGGTGGCTTGCCGCGATTGCCCATTTGCCGTTGAACGGCTTTGTAGGGGCCGGGCATGCCCGGCCCGGAGGTGCAGGGCGGGCGGTAGTCCATGGAAAAGCCGCGGGCCGGACATCTCCGGCCCCTACAGGGCGGAAATCCCCGGCCGAGCATCTATGGCGGGCTTTGCCCTCATCCGGCCCTGCGGGGCCACCTTCCCCCGAGGGGGAAGGCAAGGGCGGAAAGGAGGTCCCCATGCCCAAAATCTACTTCCATGTGGACGTCAACTCGGCGTTTTTGTCCTGGTCGGCGCTCAAGGCGCTGCAAGGCGGCAGCACTGTCGATCTGCGCACGATCCCCGCCGTCGTCGGCGGCGATGAGGCCAAGCGCCACGGCGTTGTGCTGGCAAAAAGCACCCCGGCGAAAAAATTCGGCATCCAGACGGGGGAGAGCCTCTTTGCCGCCCGCGTCAAGTGCCCGGGGCTGACCGTCGTGCCGCCGGACTTTGATTTTTATGTAAAAAACAGCAAGGCACTGATTCAAATTTTGAACGATTATACCCCGGATGTTGAACAATACAGCATCGACGAGGCGTTTCTCGACATGACCGGCACCGAGGCACTGTTCGGCCCGCCGCTGACCGCCGCGCACACGATCCGCCGCCGCGTGCGCCGGGAGCTGGGCTTCACGGTCAACGTCGGCATTGCGCCCAACCGCCTGCTGGCCAAAATGACTTTGAAAAGCCCGACAGGGTGCATACCTTATATAAATACGAGGTCGAGACCAAGATGTGGCCGCTGCCGGTGGGCGACCTGTTCGGCGTCGGCCCCAGCGCGGCCAAGCGCCTGAACAGCTGCGGCATCTACACCATAGGGGATTTGGCCCGGCTTGAGCGGGATACGGCGGTCAAGCTGTTCGGCAGCCGCGGCGATACGCTGTGGAACTACGCCAATGGCCGCGAGGCCGACCCCGTGACCAAGCAGCGCACCCGCGACAACAGCTACGGCAACAGCGTAACGATGCCCAGGGACCTGGCCCGCCCCGAGGACGCCGACGCCACGATGCTGGCACTCTGCGATTCCGTCGGGCGGCGTCTGCGCGCCGACGGCAAGACGGCCCGTGTCGTCACGGTACAGCTGGTGGACAACGCCTTCCGCCGCACGAGCCACCAGACGACGCTGCCCAACCCGACGAACTCCACGGACCGCCTCTACCATGTGGCAATCGAGCTGATGCGCCAGATGTGGCCGCAGCGCCCCGTGCGGCTGGTGGGTGTCAGCGCCGAAAAGACCGGAGAGGACAACTTTGAGCAGATGGACTTTTTCACCGATGCCGCCCGCATCGACAAGCAGGAGAAGCTGGACCGCGCTGCCGATGCCCTGCGCCGTAAATTCGGCGGCGCGGCGGTGACACGGGCAACGCTGTTAAGCCCCGACACCCGCAAGCCCGAGGCGCTGAGCGCTGCGAAGGAACGGGAAAAAGACAAAAAATGACCCATGGAGACGGTGGCTGCCTCTCATGGGTCATTTGTACTTGGTATGAGCATGGCTTCCCCCGAGGGGGAAGCTGTCAGCGGCCCCGACCGCTGACTGATGAGGGGCTGCCTTGCCGTTGCCGTCCGCTATCGGGGCGCCACGGTACACGCGCCCCTCATCCGGCCCTGCGGGGCCACCTTCCCCCAAAGGGGAAGGCGAGTAGAACCCTCAATTCGCCTCAAACTCGCAATATTCCCCGTCTATCTCCACGATGACAACGCCGTCCCCGGTCACCCAGTAGGAATACCCGGTGCCAAAGTTCGAGCACCCGTCCGTCTCCGGGAAGGCGTCCCGGTCAACGCTTGTCTCAATGACCCCGTCAGCCCCGCGGTCCGGGGGGCTGTCCACTGCGCTGCCCGTATCAAAATACAGTACGCCGTCGATCTGTACGCACTGCGCCAGGCCCAGAGCGATGCCGGAAGCGGTGCTGTCCTTTTCGACAGCAGCTCCCTCGTCGGCGTCCGCTGCCTGGGGCGCGGCGTCATCCAGCATCGGCATGTCCGGCGCGGGGGCGGTCTCGGCAGCGGCCTCCGGGACGTCGGCGGCCATGGCGGCTTCACTGGCTATGCTGCTCTTGCGCAGCGCGCCGCTCCGCCACACGGCTGCGCCGCCCAAAACTATACAGGCGCACGCGGCCACAGACACGACCTGCTGCCAGTGCAGATGCACCACCCGGCGGCGTTTTTTCACCGGGGCGTCGGCGGCCAGGATCAGGTCGTCGTCCACATGGCCGATGGCCTCAAATAATTCGCGTTCTGTCACAGTGCAGCACCCCTTTCCTGTAAGTAGGCGGCCAGCTTGCCGCGCGTGCGGTGCAGCGTCACCCGCACCTTGCTCTCGGTCAGGCCGTACCGCGCGGCAATGTCCGCCGTCGCGTCGCAGTACCAGTACCGGCGCAAAAATATGCTGCGCGTTTCCTCCGGCAGCGTGCGCAGAAACGCGCTGATGAGCCGCCCGGTCTCGGCAGCGTCAAAGCTGTCCTCCACGCTGCCCGGCGCGGCGACGCATTCGGCCAGCTCGTCCAGCGGCGCACAGGTTTGCCCGCTGCCGCGCTTCTGCGCCGCCTCCCGGTCAAAGCGGTCCAGCGCGAGATTCCGCGTGATGCGCCCCAGATACGGAGCCAGCCGCGCAGGTCGGTTGGTGGGCATGCTGTTCCAGGCGGCCAGCCAGGTGTCGTTCTCGCATTCCTCGGCGTCGTGGGCGCTGTGCAGAATGTTGTCGGCGATCTTGCGGCAGTACGCGCCGAATTTCGCCGCCGTCTCGGCCAGCGCCTGCTCGTCCCGCGCCCAGTACAGGGCCACGATTGCGGCGTCCTCCATGATTTCAGCCTCCTTTATTATATAAGGTAGGGATTTTTTTGCGGATGTTACAGAAAAAGTCTGCCGACGGGGCAGACTTTATGTAGAGGCGGGCATTGCTCGCCCGGTATAGCTCACAACATGTGCTTCTTGTGCAGCACCCACGCCGAAAACACACAGAGCGCCAGCGTCAGGCCCAGCACAATGGCGAACCCGGCGGTGGTGTTGGCAAAGGGCATGCCGTCGGACTGCACGTTCATGCCATACAGACCGCTGATGACGGTGGGCACGGCCATCAGCAGGGTGATGCTGGTCAGGTACTTCATGGCGTTGTTCAGGCGGTTGTCCAGAATCGAGCTGAACAGCTCCCGCGTGCCCTTTATATCGTCGCGGTAGATGCTGGTCATCTCGATGGCCTGACGGATCTCAACGATGACGTCGTCGAGCAGCTCGCGGTCATCGGGGTACTGCTCCAGCCGCTTATAGCGGGTCAGGCGGTCCAGCACCGTAGCGTTGGCGCGCAGACTCGTGGCAAAGTAGACCAGCGTTGATTCCAGGCCATGCAGCTCCATCAGGTCGCTGTCCTTCAGCTCACCGGCCAGATTTTTCTCAATGGCCTGGCGGCGGCGGTCGATCAGGCGCAGCTCCTGCTGGTACATCGTGGCCGCGCGGTAGAGCAGCTGGTAGACGAACCGCATTTTCTTGCGGGTCGAGAACCCCTTGACCCGGCAGGCGGCAAAATCCCCGATAACGGCGGTATCGGTGGAGCAGACCGTGACGATCAGCTCCTGCGTCAGCAGGATGCCCAGGGGGATAGTCGTATAGATGCCCTCGCCGGCACCGTCCACCTTGACGGGGATGTCCACGATGATAACCGTATAGCCGTCCTCCAGGCTGATACGCGCCGATTCCTCGGGGTCCGTCGCGGCCACGATGTCCGCGGGCTCGATGTCCAGTGTTGCCGCTACCCGGCGGACCTCGTCGTCGGTGGGGTTGGTCAGGCAGATCCAGGCCCCTTCGTTCATATCGTCAACGCGCGTCAGCTGCTTATCCTGTGTGCGGTAAATCTTCATCATGGCTATTCCACCTAATATACTATTATAATAGTAGTATACGGCTTTTGCAGAGGATACGCAAGGAGATTTTACTGCGTATGCGGCAATAAACGCAGCAATGTCCCGTCAACTCTCCGACTTCCACCTCCACCAGCACCCGCTCACCCTTCCACCCCCCCGTAGGGGCCGGGCATGCCC
>OCPR01001573.1_pt1 | contig 13227 bp, 10 predicted proteins | sample 1538611 | NCBI WGS metagenome assembly OCPR01 (sample SAMN04571711, study PRJEB22368) | human gut metagenome | biome: human gut; material: stool | host: Homo sapiens | place: Luxembourg | collected 2012-09-28
CCGTCATTTCCGTATCACAGAATTTTTCGGCATTGAGATGATCAACATTCCGATGTCTCCGGAAGGCCCGGATATGGATATGGTTGAGAAATACGTCAATGAAGATCCGGCAGTAAAAGGTATCTGGTGTGTTCCGAAATACTCCAATCCACAGGGTTATACCTATTCAGAGGAAACAGTTAAGCGTTTTGCACATCTGAAACCAGCAGCACCGGACTTCCGTATTTACTGGGATAACGCTTACAGCATTCATCATCTCTATGATGACAATCAGGATTTCCTTCTTGAGATCCTTGATGAGTGTGCGAAAGCAGGCAATCCGGATATTGTTTATAAATTTACTTCTACCTCCAAGGTAAGCTTCCCTGGTTCCGGTATCGCAGCAGTTGCTGCATCCAAAGCGAACCTGGATGACTTCCGCAAATATATGACTGTACAGACTATCGGACACGACAAGCTGAACCAGCTCCGTCACGTTCGCTTCTTCAAAGATATCAACGGACTGCATGAGCATATGAGAAAACACGCAGATATTCTCCGTCCGAAATTCGAGCTTGTTCTTGCAACACTGGATAAAGAACTTAACGGACTTGGAATCGGTGAGTGGACGAAACCTCACGGTGGATATTTCATTTCCTTTGATGCAATGGAAGGCTGTGCGAAAGCCATTGTTGCCAAAGCAAAAGAAGCAGGTGTTGTCATGACTGGCGCCGGAGCAACCTATCCATATGGAAAGGATCCGAAAGACAGCAACATCCGTATTGCACCAAGCTATCCAAGCGTTGAGGAACTTGGCAAGGCAGCAGAGGTATTTGTTCTCTGTGTGAAGCTTGTAAGTGTGGAAAAACTTCTGGAGAAATAAATCGATCACATCAGACTGCCCGGTATTTCAGCGTACGTAATACCGGGCAGTCATAACTATCGGAGAGAGATCATGGGTGAGGAAAAAGAAAAAATGAAAACCGGCAAAAAGGTGATCATTGCACTGATCATAATCCTGCTGATCTTTACAGCAGCAGCTTATGGATACGGTGTGCATTATTTTACAGATCATTTCTTACCGGGATCACAGGTAAACGGTTTTAACTGCTCCTATAAAACTGCAGACGAAACTGAGAAACTTCTTGCAAAAGAAGTGCAGGCATATGTCCTTACTGTGGAAACAAGAAACAACGGAAAAGAGAGCATTACCGCAAAAGAAGCAGGTTTGGTCTACAAACCGGATGGCGGAGCCAGGAAACTGATCAAAAAGCAGGACCGTTATAAATGGTTCCTTGCATTTAATCAGAAGAAAAAATATACACTGGCAACAGATACCACTTATGAAGATCAGAACAAGCTGACAGAAACCGTAAAAAAACTGAAATGTATGCAGAAAGACAAGATGGAGAAACCTGTAGATGCATGCATTAAAGACACTGGCGAGTCTTATGAGATCCAGCCGGAAAAAGAAGGAACCACACTGGACACCAAGAAAGTGCAGAAAGTGATCCGAAAAGCAGTTTCTGCCGGAGATGTAACAGTCAGCCTGGAAAAAAACAACTGCTATAAAAAACCATCCGTATATAAAGACGACAAAACCCTGAAAAAAGAATGTGACCAGATGAACAAGCTTACCAGCTGTGTGATCACATATGATTTTTCAGACCGTTCCGAGCAGCTTGACCGGAATACTATTAAGGACTGGCTTGTTAAAGACGCAAACGGAGATTATTCTGTAGATAAAAATCAGGTTGCGGCATATGTAAACAGCCTGGGTTATAAATATGATACGTTTGGATGCACCAGGACATTTACTACTTACGATGGCCGTCAGAAGACCATCCAGGGCGGTGATTATGGTTGGGCTATCGACCAGACAACAGAGACGGAATGGCTTTATAATGCAATCCTTGCGGGAACTACAGAAGTAAGACAGCCTGCTTATGCTTACAGTGGCCTTTGCAGAGATACCAATGATATTGGAAATACCTATGTAGAAATTGACCTGACCAACCAGAGAATGGTATTTTATAAAGATGGACAGCTTCTGGTAGATACACCGGTAGTTACCGGCTGTGTGCGAAAGGGACATGCCACACCAACCGGATGCTTTGCGCTGGATGCCATGCGTTCACCGGCGGTCCTCAAAGGACCTGGATATGCGTCGCCGGTTACATACTGGATGCCGTTTTCCGGGGGAGTTGGAATCCATGATGCAAGCTGGCGTTCACAGTATGGCGGACAGATCTATATAACCAATGGTTCTCATGGGTGCGTAAATACCCCGAAGGATCAGGCTGCAATCATTTACAATAATATTAGCGTAGGAGTACCGATCGTAGTTTATGAATAAGAGACTAAAAGAAATATTAAAAGAATACGAAGAAAGAAAACATAAAATTATCAAGGGAGATGAAAGTATGAATATCGTTGTATTGGCAGGTGGAACCAGTACAGAGAGAGAAATCTCCATCGTAACCGGAACCGGTGTATGCAAGGCACTTCGTCAGAAAGGACACAATGCCATTCTCGTAGATATTTTCTGTGGCCTGGAGCCGGTAGACTGGGATGAACCTTTCGGAGATAAAGATTATGAAGTAGATTCCGCAGCGGAATATATGAGAAGCTTTGACGATGATATCGAAGAGATCAAACGAACAAGAAGAAGCTTTTTCGGACCGAATGTCCTGGAACTGTGTCAGGCTGCTGACATTGTATTCATGGGTCTTCATGGCTCTAACGGAGAAGACGGAAAGGTTCAGGCAACTTTCGATCTTCTGGGAATCCGCTACACAGGAACCGGATACTTAAGCAGTGCCCTTGCCATGGATAAAGGCCTCACCAAGAAGATCTTTCTTATGGACCAGGTACCGACACCCAAGGGTGTTTCCATGCTGAAAGAAAACTGTACAAGAAATATCCAGGATCTTGGCATGGAATTTCCTGTTGTTGTAAAAACATGCTGCGGTGGTTCCAGTGTAGGTGTTTATATTGTAAACAACCAGAAAGAATATGAGGATGCCATTGACGGTGCCTATTCTTATGAGGATGAAGTCGTTGTTGAGGAATACATCAAAGGCCGGGAGTTTTCTGTTGCAGTTGTAGATGGCAAAGCTTATCCAATTATCGAGATCGCACCGAAGCAGGGCTTCTACGATTATAAGAACAAATATCAGGCAGGTTCCACAGTAGAGACCTGTCCGGCTGAGATTTCTCCGGAACTGACAGAGAAGATGCAGCACTATGCGGAGGCCGGTGCAAAAGCTCTCTGCATCGAAGGCTACGCACGTTTTGACTTCATGATGAAGGAAAACGGCGACATGTACTGCCTGGAAGCAAACACACTTCCGGGAATGACACCGACCAGCCTGATCCCGCAGGAAGCAAAAGTTCTGGGAATTGATTACCCGGATCTCTGTGAAGAGCTGATCCGCATTTCTCTTAAAAAATACAGCAAATAAAATATCTGACCATAACTCCTCCTGTTGACCGAAGCAGTTTCAGAACATGTTGATCTCTGAAATGCTGTAAATACAACAGGAGGAGTTTCTGGCAAAAGAAAGGATTTTATTCATGAAAAATCTTACATTGGAAAATATCACAAAAGTCTGCAATGGTACTTACCATGGCCCGCAGGAAAAACTTCAGGAAGAAGTGACTGCCATCACAACAGACAGCCGTAAAGTAGAAAAAGGCGGTCTTTTTGTTCCGGTAGTAGGAGAGCGTGTGGATGCCCACCGCTTTATTCCCCAGGTGATGGAAGCAGGTGCACTTGCAACCTTATCCGAGAGGGTTCTTGAAGGTGCTGACTATCCGTACATTCAGGTAGAATCTTCCCTTCAGGCAGTGAAGGACATTGCGGAGTTTTATCTGGAGCAGCTTGATATTCCGGTTGTGGGAATCACAGGAAGTGTTGGAAAAACCAGCACAAAAGAGGTGATCGCCTCTGTCCTGAAAGAGAAATACCGCACCCTGAAAACCCAGGGGAATTTCAACAATGAACTGGGACTTCCGCTGACTGTATTCCGTCTCCGTAACGAGGATGAGATTGCGGTCCTGGAAATGGGAATCAGTGACTTCGGCGAGATGACCCGCCTTGCAAAGATCGCGAAACCGGACACCTGCGTGATCACAAACATCGGAACCTGCCATCTGGAAAATCTTGGAGACAGAGACGGTGTCCTGAAAGCAAAAACAGAGATCTTTAAATATGTGAAGAAAAATATCGTACTCAATGGTGATGACGATAAGCTTTCCACAGTAAAAGAATACAACGGTATCCGGCCGGTATTTTTTGGAAACGGAGAAAATGCTTCTGTCACCTGTGAAAATGTGGAGAGCCGTGGACTGAAAGGAATGAGCTGTGACATCTGTCTGAAGGAAAAAATGACAGAGAACGGAGAGTTCCAGAAATTCCATGTAGATATCCCAATGCCAGGACGCCATATGGTTTCCAATGCGCTGGCAGCAGCAGCCATCGGCAGACTTTACGGACTGAATGCAGAGCAGATCAAAAAGGGTATCGAAAGCCTGGAGCCGGTCAGCGGAAGATTCAATATGATCGAGACCGACAAGTTCCTGATCGTAGATGACTGCTACAACGCAAACCCCATGTCCATGAAGGCATCTCTGGATGTTCTGCAGGACGGACTTGGAAGAAGAGTTGCCATTCTTGGAGATATGGGCGAGCTTGGAACCGACGAAGTTGCACTTCATGAAGGCGTTGGCGTTCATGCAGGTCACTGTAAGATCGACGCCTGCATCTGTGTTGGACCGCTTGCGGCACACATTGCGAAAAAGGCATCCGAGACCAATCCGGACCTGACAGTTATCCAGGAAAACGATCTGGAAAGCCTTCTTAAAAATCTGAACACCTATGTAAAAAAAGGAGACACCATCCTTGTAAAAGCTTCTCATTTCATGAAATTTGAAAATGTAGTCAAAGCACTGCAGGAAATGTAAAAAGACCGAAAACCAGGCGATCATTTGACGAACGAAAATTCTTTCCAGCCAGGCGATATAGAAGTATAATATTCCTAAAGCAATGAGCAGTGCGTCCGGAACCGGTATCCGGTGCGTTGTAAAGCAAAACAGAATGACGTGTGGGTACTGCGGGCAGTGAAAAGGGAGGGGCTTATGCTGGAGATGATCATGAAGCTGAACATTCCGCTTTACGTCATGACATCCATGGGATGTATCGGTGGCCTTGGGATGCTGGCAACAAACCTTACCTACAGAAGAATGATCCGAAATACACAGCGATTACAGAATCTCAAAGAAAAATGGCTGAACCTGTGGAAGTCAAGAGACAGGCTCTGGCACAGAATGAACCGTTTTGTGTGGTATCCGTCTCTGCTATGTACGTTTCTTCTGGTCCTTTCTGTGATCCTTAACAGCAGGCTGGAACCTGGGGAAGGTCTGCCTATGCTTTATCTGTATATTGGTGCAGCTGTGCCTGTGACATTGCTGCTTCTGAGACAGGGACTGGATTTTTCCTACAAAGAAGAACTTGTGATGGCTTCCCTTGCAGATTACGTGGAACAGGTACGGACCTGGGTGGAAGAAATTCCAGTTCCCCAGAAGACAGATCCCGTTTTGCAGGAAGAGATCGTGGATCGGATCACAAGGAGCATCCGTCAGACTGCGGCAACAGGAAGCCATTTCAGCAAGATGCTTTCTCCGGAGGAGGAAGAGATCATGAGGGAGATCATAAGAGAATTTATGAAGGAGTAGAAGTGGACGCCGGAAGTTCAGAGAATGACACACGGCGATACCGGAATTACGGTGTGATATATAATATGATGAAAAAATCTCCGGCAGATACGGTTCCTGGTATCCTGCCGGAGATTTTTTTGTGTATTTGTGTAAGATAAGGATTCTTTGGCTGTCTGACTCTGCGGACTGGTTATCAGCCCATGGAGATCGGGCCGCCGCGGAGTTTGCCTGCAGTGGTGATTCTCTTGATGGCAACCATGTATGCAGCCATACGGAGCGTTACGTTCTTCTCCTGGCTGAGAGCATAAACTTCGTTAAATGCGGTAAGCATGATCTTCTGAAGCATCTTGTTAACTTCATCAAGATCCCAGGTAAGGTTCTGGATGTTCTGAACCCACTCGAAGTAGGAGACAACAACACCGCCTGCATTGGAAAGGATATCCGGGCATACGATGATTCCTCTGGAATTCAGGATCTCATCTGCCTCAACAGAAGTCGGTCCGTTGGCTGCCTCGATGATAAGTTTAGCCTGGATGCGTCCTGCGTTATCTTCTGTGATCTGGTTCTCAAGGGCGGCCGGGATCAGAACGTCGCATTTGCATGTGATCAGGCCGTCGTTGGTAATATGGGAAACGCCCTCTGCCTCGTATTTATCGAGAGTATTTCCTTCGGAAATAAATTTACGGATCGCCGGAATATCAAGTCCGTCCTCACAGTAAAGACCGCCGGTGTAATCACTGACCGCAACAACTTTCTGTCCATTCTTATAAAAGATCTCAGCGGCAGTTCCGCCGACATTTCCCATACCCTGAACAGCGATGGATGCTTTTGACGGATCAATGTGGTTTTTTTCCATGCACTGGTAGGCGATGATGGTAACGCCACGTCCGGTAGCTTCCACACGGCCTACGGAGCCGCCGATCTCGATGGGTTTTCCGGTAACAACACCTGGAACCGTATGGCCGGTAAACATGCTGTAAGTGTCCATGATCCATGCCATAACCTCACCATTTGTATTAACATCCGGTGCAGGAATATCCTTATCTGGTCCGATGATCGGAAGGATACGTGTGGTATAACGACGGGTAAGACGTATAAGCTCCGCTCTGGAAAGCTTGGACGGATCAACTTTGATTCCACCCTTGGCACCGCCGTAAGGAATATTTACAACCGCACATTTAAAGGACATCCAGGCTGCAAGCGCTTTTACTTCGTCCATATCGGAATTCTGATGGTAACGGATGCCGCCCTTGCACGGTCCACGTGCGCTGGAATGCTGAACACGGTATCCCTCGAATACCTTAATGGAGCCGTCATCCATACGGATCGGGATAGAAACCTTAAGTTCACGTTCCGGGTAGCAAAGTGTTGCGTAATCTTCGTAGCTGAGACCAAGAGCCTCTGCAGACTGCTTCAGGACAGAGAGCATATTGTCATAAGGATTATACTTTTTATCTGCCATTGTTACCACTCCTTTGAAAATAAATATTTTTTCTCTTTGATTTAAGAATAATATTATTCATCTGATGAGGTGAGTATATCATGCTATATCTGAAAAGTAAATAATTTTATTCATAAAAATATATACAAAAATATTTATATCTTTTTGGGCGTTTTCACATAAGCCTGTGATAAAATAAAAAAACTGAAACATGCAGGTTTCCCAAACTGCTGTGACCAGTGATAATTATGACGGGGAGGATATTTCATGGAAAATCGGTTACAGAATCTGATCATTTCAGCACAGCTGACACCAAAGGAAAAAGAGGTTGCGGATTACGTCCTTGAGAATCTGCAGAAATGCTGTTTTATGACATCAACAGAGCTGGCCGGAGAATTGAATGTGAGTTATTCCTCCGTGATCCGGCTTACCAAGACGCTGGGATTTACCGGATATCCGGATTTTCAGAATTTTTTGCGGGAAACTTATGCAGAACAGTCCAGAGATGTGGACACCGGAATTCTCATCCCCGCGGAGCGCATTGAGGCGATCAAGAAAAAAGAGCACAAGGCAACAGTCCAGGATACGGTATGCGCCTATACCCTCAGCAATATACAGAGCACCATTGCCAGTAATACCGAAGAACAGTACCGTAAGGCCAGCAGTATTCTCATCAACAGTGGGGTGAAATACATTTTTTCTTCAAGAGGATCTACCTGTGTGGGGGAATTTCTGAATACGATCCTGCGGCAGACGCTTCCCCACGTATACAATTACGGAAGCCACGGGCAGAACATGTTTGACTTTGCCAGCGACCTGGGGAAAGGCGATGCGGCGGTTTTTATCACCTATTCCCGGTATTCCAGGCTGATGTATCTCACTGCGGAGATGGTACATAAGCAGGGGGCTTCCATTATCCTTCTGACAGACAAACCTACCTGCGAAGCAGCCAAGTTCGCGGATGTGGTACTGACTGCCAGAGGTGACAGCAGTGAATTCTATAATTCCTATGTTGCAGGAATGTTTGCCGCAGAAATGCTCTGCGCCTATATATGCAGGGAAACGAATTACTCCAATCAGGAGCTTCTGGAGCGCATTGATGAATATACTTCCCAGATCGGAAACTTCTGAAAAAAGAAAACGCAGGATAAGCATTTGTAGCTTTCCTGCGTTTGCTTCAATCTTCCTCGATCACCTGGATCTCCAGATAATCAAATTCAATATGTTCAATGAAATTATCCTGATAAAAACGTGCCTTGTCATGTTTCTTGAAATCCCGCACCGTGGCATCCAGCCAGATCGGGTTTCCCAGATCCATCTGATAGCAGATTTCCTCAAGTCCGTGAAAAATCTTGTGTGTTCTGGTATCATCGCTGTCATCACAGACTACCGTGTCCTGCAGCATATGATTATCTTTCCATATTTTTCCCCATAAACGAAACATAAATATTACCTCCGTATCGTAACTGCCCAGGCCGGCAGAAGTTTTTGGATCGATCGTCTGACATGCCCTTCAGTATAGCGGATTTTGCAGGGAAAGTAAAGTTCAGGGCGGATTCCTGTTTTGTACATAAAACAATGCACCGGGCCGCTTCACTTTTATTGACTAATGTGTAAAAATCCTCTATAATAAACAAAATTGTGAAAAAAGAATTATTATAGATTGGAGGAACCGAAATGAAACTTTACGATACCGGTGTCTATCTTCAGAACGGCCAGGAAATCATTCCTGAGAACCAGGCGAACCTGCCTGTAGCGAAAGAAGAGGCTGCCAGGAATACCATCGCATATTCTATTCTCAAGGCTCACAATAAATCGGATAACATGGAGAAACTTCAGATCAAATTCGACAAACTGACTTCCCATGATATCACATTTGTAGGAATTATCCAGACTGCAAGAGCTTCAGGACTTGAGAAATTCCCGGTACCATATGTACTGACCAACTGCCACAACTCTCTCTGTGCAGTAGGCGGAACCATCAATGAAGATGACCATATGTTTGGACTCACCTGTGCCAAGAAGTACGGCGGAGTTTACGTACCGCCTCATCAGGCAGTTATCCATCAGTTTGCAAGAGAAATGCTTGCAGGCGGCGGAAAGATGATCCTCGGTTCCGACAGCCATACAAGATACGGAGCACTTGGAACCATGGCTATGGGCGAGGGCGGACCGGAGCTTGTTAAACAGCTTCTCTGTCAGACTTATGACATCAATATGCCAGGCGTTGTAGCTATCTACCTGAAAGGCACACCACGCCCGGGCGTAGGACCGCAGGACGTTGCACTGGCCATCATTGGAGAAGTTTTTGCCAATGGTTATGTGAAGAACAAAGTTATGGAGTTCGTAGGACCAGGCGTTGCCAACTTAAGCGCAGATTTCCGTATCGGAATCGACGTTATGACAACAGAGACCACCTGCCTTTCCTCCATCTGGCAGACAGACGCGAAGATCGAGGAGTTCTATGCGATCCACGGAAGACCGGAAGATTACAAAGAACTGAAACCAGGCAATGTTGCATACTATGACGGCTGCGTGGAGATCGACCTCAGTGAGATCAAACCAATGATCGCAATGCCGTTCCACCCGAGCAACACCTACACCATCGACGAACTGAAAGCGAACCTGGACGACATTCTCGCAGACGTGGAGAAGAGAGCACAGGTAAGCCTGGATGGAAAAGTTCCGTTCACATTAAGAGACAAGGTAGTTGATGGCAAGCTTTATGTTGAGCAGGGAATCATCGCCGGCTGTGCCGGTGGTGGATTCGAGAACATCTGTGCAGCAGCAGACATCCTCAAAGGCAAAAACATCGGCCACGATGCCTTTACCTTAAGTGTATATCCGGCAAGTACCCCGATCTACATGGAGCTGGCTAAGAATGGTGTCCTTGCAGAACTTATCGGAACAGGTGCAGTTGTCAAAACCGCATTCTGCGGACCATGCTTCGGTGCCGGCGATACACCTGCAAACAATGCGTTCAGTATCCGTCACACAACCAGAAACTTCCCGAACCGTGAAGGCTCCAAAATCCAGAACGGCCAGATTTCCTCTGTTGCACTTATGGATGCACGTTCCATTGCAGCTACAGCAGCAAACAAGGGCTTCCTTACATCTGCAGAGGAGTTTGACGGAAGCTATTCCGAGCATAAATATTACTTTGACAAATCTATTTATGAGAACCGTGTATTTGACAGCAAGGGCGTAGCAGATCCGAGCGTAGAGATCCAGTTTGGACCGAACATCAAAGACTGGCCGGAAATGGCTGCACTTGCAGACAATCTGATCCTGAAAGTTGTTTCCGAGATCCATGATCCGGTTACCACAACCGACGAGCTGATCCCATCTGGTGAGACATCTTCTTACCGTTCCAATCCGCTCGGACTTGCAGAGTTCACACTCTCCAGAAAAGATCCGGAGTACGTTGGCCGTGCGAAGGCGATCCAGGCAGCACAGAAGGCGATCCAGGCAGGCAACTGTCCGGCAGAAGCTGTTCCGGAACTGAAACCGGTGATCCAGACCATCAACAAGACATATCCGGATGTAGACAAGACCAACCTTGGTGTAGGAAGCACTATTTTTGCAGTGAAACCTGGCGACGGTTCTGCCAGAGAGCAGGCAGCATCCTGCCAGAAGGTACTTGGCGGCTGGGCAAACATTGCCAATGAGTATGCAACCAAGAGATATCGTTCCAACCTGATCAACTGGGGTATGCTTCCATTTTTGATCCCTGCCGGAGACCTTCCGTTTAAGAACGGAGACTTCCTGTTCTTCCCGGGAATCCGTAAAGCAGTTGAGGAAAAAGCAGACGTGATCAAAGGCTACACCGTTGACGGAGACACCCTGAAAGAGTTCGAGGTAACACTTGGCGAGCTTACGGACGATGAGAGAGAGATCATTCTCAAAGGCTGTCTGATCAATTACAACCGTAAATAAAATACAGAATATTTTTCGAAAGGCCGACGATGCGAAGATCGTCGGCCTTTTTCGACAAAATGTAATAAAAAATTAAAAAACAGACTCACCACAGGTACGTTTGCCCTTCTGATCGCTCTTCTTGCGGTCGTTTCCGCAACGTATGCGTGGTATGTATATAACACAGGTCGCCATACAACGAAAGTCCGTATGGCAGCAGGTGCCGTAGGAGAAGTAAGCGAGATCGCACCGGAAGACATAAGTGATGGAGAAGATGTGGGCAGTCAGGAAGCAGAGGAGATTCTGAATGATGGGGAGACCAGCGTGGAACAGCCGGACAGTGCAGATGCATCGGATACATCGAATCCTCAGGTAGAAATTGTTCTTCCGCAGAAAAACGTTTTTATACCGGTTTCAGAATTTCTTCCTGTTCAGGAGCGGGAAGAATTGCTTTCGCTCATTTCTCATGATGAGGTTTATCTTGTTCATATCAGGGACGATTCAGAAATGCAATATTCCATTTTTTTTAATCAGGCCCTGGAACAGAAGGATGTGTGCTTATATCGTTTTGATTCAGAAGAAAATAAAGTAGTGGATGCTGATTCGGTACAGGATGTAATGAGCTTTGATGAAAATAATAGGACTCTTGTACTGAATACAAAGGATTCCTCAGATTATGTTCTTGTGATTTCAAATGCGGAGAAATATAAGGAACTGGGGTATACTGCGTCGATTGCTGCTGCACAGCAGCAGACTGAACCATCTAAGACCGGGGAAGAAGAGACGGAAAACAAAGCAGCAACAGAAGTTGCTCTTACTTCTGTGATTTTGAAGCCAGATTCGGAGCTGGAGACTGTACCGGTCGCATTTTTGGAGTATTTAAGTGATCTGGATGTCTGCTCTGTGACGCTTGTCTATGCGGATGGTTCGGAAAAAATGCTGGATAAAGAGGATGGGCGCTATGAATGCTCTGCAGAGCATGCGGATGAAGAGGATGCAGAAGGGACCGTTCGAAGAACTTATCATGTTGTGGTAAAAGAACTGGCAACCGGAGCGGTGTTTGAAGATACGGAAAGTGTCGAAATCGGAAGAAAGGATCCGGTTGAGATAAAGACGGAGGATATGACTACCGTAATGCTGGAGGGCAGAAAAAAGTGGATGATGGTTCAGTCTGTTCCGGATGTTTCCGGTCGTTATGCTATGAACTGCGATAAAGGAATTGAGAAGATTTACTATGTTTCAGATGACGGTGATCTGACCTGCGCAGAAGATTCTTTCCAGCTCCAGGCAGGCGAGAAGTATACGTTTCTGATTAAACTTCAATAGGGACGGTGTTTTCCGGTACTTTTATTATCACCGGTGGCTGTTCTTGATGGAAGTAAGTTGCTTCAGGCAATTTGACTTAAAGTTAATGTAATAAATGTAGAAAATAAAAAACAAATCCCCAGTCAGGAGAAATGTCATTCAGACAATAACCTGCCTGGGGATTTTTATCGAAAAGATTAAGTTAAAGCCAGTTATCGGACATGTGCTATCCTATAAACAGACTACCGGTAAGCGCTCTGTTAAATCAAACCAGGAAATTTACGACAGGATCAGAGGGGAGGATAATGACAGATAACACAAAATGGCTACTGGGAAGTTACAGACCACAAAAAACCGTCTGTAGGCTGATAAAAAAAGAATTTACAGAAAATAATAAAAAATATAAATAAATAATAAAATATATATACATAAAACGAAGAATGACAAAAATATTAAAGAAAAAATTTAAAAATGTATTGACAAAGCGAACTAACGATGGTATTATAAGACCATCAAAAAGAACAAGAGAAAAAACAAAACAAAGAAATTAAAAAATCAGAAATTCATTCAATTCATAGCATAGATGCACATGAAAGGATGAAGAAAGGAAAAGGTGATTCCAGTGGGAACATAACAATCACATCCATCAATATGAGAGTGACAGGAACCGGATTTCCTGCAAGAAAGACCTGATACATATCACATAATGATAACCCTTAAGAACACAATGATTTCTCTCATAAGATATAAATAAGAACCTCTTAAATCTTACTTATATTTTAACTGAAGTTAAGATGAGAGAAATAAGAAAGTTAAGGAAATCAGTATTTCAGGTAATATAGAATCGGTAACTCATATTGAACAACTGT
>OCPR01001577.1_pt1 | contig 13201 bp, 20 predicted proteins | sample 1538611 | NCBI WGS metagenome assembly OCPR01 (sample SAMN04571711, study PRJEB22368) | human gut metagenome | biome: human gut; material: stool | host: Homo sapiens | place: Luxembourg | collected 2012-09-28
CGGTAAACTCCACTTCTCCGTATCTTACACTTGGTGTCTCATCTTCTTCCGGTATTCTGCCTAGCAAATTTTTATTATATACATTTACTATAATCCTCTTAATAATTTTATATATTTAATTATATCACTTTGGCTATATTTTGTCTATAAACTACTTTTATTTACTATATTATACATCAAAAGCCCGGTTATTCACCGAGCTTTAATGCGTAGAAAAAATATTTTGTGCTTTCTTATAATATTTCAGCTTTCGCTGATATTTACATTATATCACATATTTTTTACATAGTCAACACTATTTCATCATTTTATTAGAAATTATTCTTACCACATAATATACAACTGGTAATTTCCATCGCAAAGTTTGGAGGTATTTATCTTCCTTATTTTCTAAAAATAAGGAAGATAACAAAAGTGAGTTTATCGATGTAAAGATTGAAAAGTTAATTGAATGGAATGAACCAAATGTCCGGATTCATACATGGTATATCTGTCTTTTCTTTTGCAATTAAAATAATAGGCTTATCATAATTGAAAATGGCTCCTAATTCAAACCAAACATTAGGATTGTATCCAATATCGTACATATCAAGAAGTACAATAAAAGAAAACTTTCTTTTTTTCATTTGCCTTAAGTGTTCATTTCAAATACCTCCTTTTAAAAATAACTTTTAATATGATATATATCCACTTGCTATTGCAACTGGAGTACTTTCATCCAGCATCAATCTCATATTTATTGCAACTGATGACACTGTTGACATTTGCGACAAAGGAATATGATATGTACCAACTTTGTCAATGACAGTTTGCTTTGGATTTAAATTGGATGAACTTACTAATAATTGTGCTCCTTGAGTCAATTGAGATACACGAATATCTATTCCACCGCTATACGCTTGCAATGAAAAATTGTCTATACATGATTCGGATGACGGTGCTCCTTTTACATACCTCAATATAAATGATTGACTCCTGCTGTCAGCATATACATTAGTCACATTTAAAAGTAAAAATGCTATTACAGTAAAAATCGAAGTTACACATTTTCTCATATTTTACCATCCTTTCAACTTAGTCAAAACCCCCTTATCCATTTCGCATACCGTATCACAGAGAATTTCTATATCCTCTGCCGAATGAGAAGCGATAAGAATAGTTTTACCTTGTTCCTTCAAATTTAAAAGATATTTTCTCATATCCGAAACACCGTCCTTGTCGAGACCGTTCATTGGCTCGTCGAGAATAAGCAAATCGGGATTTTCCATAATTGCCTGAGCAAGTCCTAATCTCTGCCTCATACCAAGAGAATACTTCTTCACATGACGTTTGAGATCAGGAACAAGACCAACCATCTGCATTGTATTACGAATCTTTTCTTTGTCAATTTTCTTGTTAAGATCGGCAAGCAATTTAAGATTGCGATACCCAGAATAATAGGGAATAAATCCCGGAGTTTCAATGATAATTCCGACTGAATCAGGAAAATCACAGTCTTTTCCAATTTGTTTATCCGCAACAAAAACGGTTCCGTCTGTTGGCTTAACAAATCCACAAATACACTTCATAAGCATTGTTTTTCCGCTGCCGTTTCTGCCGATAATACCATGTATTTTACCTTTTTCAAATTCAACATTTATGTTTTTCAAAATATCATTTTTCCCAATTTTCAAATTTATATTTTTCATATCAATTATAGTCATTAAATACCATCCTGTTCAATATTTATAAACTGCAGATTGCGCAGTACAAATAAATTTGCAATAATTAATACTACTATTAGTATTAAAAAATACAAAAAAGAATTTCCAACAGGTGTTATTGGCTCTCTGAGTATTTCTTCATAATGAAGCCACATTAATGTATTTGCTGTTGGAAATATCCACATTACTCTAATTTTCAGTGAGCAAGATGCTGCTCCCAGTACAATAACCGTCAAAGCAGAAAACAATCCTGCTGCACGAAGATATAACATTTTCATTATGCATAAAATCAACGCAAGCGTCAACAGGTACATAGCAATAAGCAGAATTGTTCCAATTACTGCATTTATTATTGGAATTTGATTGTATAAATTTGATGGGAGCAATTTTGAAACAAATCCTCCAGCTTCGTCAGGAAAAGCAGCATTAAACTTTGTTATTGAATTACTCCATTGTGCACTGAAAACTCCTTTACTCATAAACATACAACTTATAAGAATAGTACCAATATATGCAAATATACTTATTATAATAAATACTATTTGCCCCAAAAACCAATTCAGTTTTCCCGTACGGTAAATGAAAAAAAGGGTGTTTCCTCCCATTATGGGAAAATCACTTATAAGTAAAAGGAACACTAAGGGCAAAAATAAAGCAAGCATTCCGGAGTTGCCTACTGCTATAAATGGTTCCAGAATATTAAGTGGCTCGCCGTATTTGTCTGCTTGTTCAAGCATCGGCAAAACTGCAAACGAGCGTATAAATACTATAAGGACTCCTGCTATGATTATTCGGGGATTTGTTATCCACTTAATAAATTCGCTTATAGCTACATTCCATATTGCACGAAATTTTATTTTATTCCCCATAATCAAGCCTCCTGTTCATTATTATATAGTAAATTATATAAGAACTCATTAACAGGACAGTATAAAACAAAAGATTTTTCCATTTATCCTCTCCATAGGAAAAGATGTTTTTTATTGCATCAAGATTTGTTATATCAAGAAATGACGCTAATTTTGCATTTGGATTTTCTATATCCTTATAAACACTCATATAAAGTTTTGAATATGTCTGCGTTATCATGTATTTAACAAAAAAGGGTGTGCAGATTATCAGGTATTTATTTTTCATAACACTGGTCAGAATAAATGCCGGAATTGCCGAAAAAGACCCGAATAAAAATATTTCCAAAAATTTCAATCCTATTAAATATGGATATCCAAATTTTGTAAAGAAGGGATAGTTTTCGGGAATCCACCATTCAAAGGATTCTCTCAGTGAAATATCAAAATTATTTATATCAGGAAATATTACGAAAACAATGACTGCAAATAGCAAAAAACCTGCCAGTACGGCAAGTCCTCCAGATATCATCGCTGCTAGATAACTGCCTGTGTTGTAACTGAATTTAGTTGTTCTGAAAGCAGTAATTCGGCGAAACTTAGAATTTCTCTCATCACATATAAGAGGAATAATTGGAAAGGCTGCCACTATTGGTATAAACATTGGAAACCAGCCTTCCATACCCTTTGTAAATACATTATATGAGCAAAAGTCAGTATTTGTCAGCATCTTTTCATGACTGAAATTCATAAAAACTTGTACCACAGAATAGCTTTCCTGAGCAGAAGTATCGTAATAAAGCTCCACAGAAAAACATAGCACAAAGGTTATAATTACACTTGCATAAAATCCATAGCTTGTTAAAACGTTTCTAAGGTTTGTACTTATTATACGCAATATCTTCATATACCACTCCTATTAATAAGTATAATAATCTACCTCGCCTGTTACAGCATTGACATAGAAAATATATCCTAAATTATCGTTTTGGTTTATAGCACTGAATTTCCATGCAGCCTCAACATTAAGTTGGGTGTTATCCGATTCGTTTTCCTGATATGGTGTATAAACAAACTCTGCTCGACTGATCTTCATACTTGCGATATCTGAAATAGAATCAGAAAGAATCTTAGCAGCATCATCAAAAGTTATTTTCATGTTATGAGATTGTATATTTTCAATATTATAAGCTCTTTTATAACCAAATGCCATAATAGAATCCAGCTTGTCATTTTCTATCATGAATGCATATCCGGGATATATGTCATAAGGCTTACAGGTGGACATATCATGGCTGAATCCCATGGCTTCCTTCATAGGAAATATATCAAACCTAATATCATTATAGGTTGATGTTAACCAAAAGTGATAGCCATAAATTCCATTATCCATATCAACTATCCAAGCATCAGTAATATCCGCAATTAAATCCGGATTCGCAATACCATTATCAAATTCATTATTCAGAAAAGATTCAGTATAGTCAATAGCATCTTTAATCTTTACATTTCCGTTAAAAAGATTGTATTCCATATCATTTTCAAATCCAGATGTAGTAATATGTATTTTTTCAACAATCTCATTACTGTCGGCTGCACAGTACATTCCAATTGTGTCAGTATCTGGATTATCAAGATTATAAGCTACAGATCCCGTAATAGTCTGAGTTGCACCGTTTGCTTCCATTTGAACCATTGCTTTTTCACTTGTAAACCAAAGAGAAGGAACAGGAACTTCACCATTCATAATTTTATCTTTATTTTCTATAAAATTACCCTCAAGAAAATTACCATTATAATCTATTCCATTAATTTTATAAAGATTTTTCTTTTCTTCATTGCTAAATATGTTTGGAAAATATTTTTCAACAGTTTCATCAAATCGGGTATAAAGCTCTTGACCTGATAAATCTGATTTTCTTTTTAACTCAAATGTTTCAAATGAATCAATATTAGGTGAATCAACAATAAAATTATTTTCAAAAGCTATATTCATATAAGAATTATCTGAAGGTGTATTATTATACATGTTTGATTTTTGACATCCTATATTAAAACATATCAACATACTAACTATAGATACAAATAATATTCGATTTTTTCTCATTATTAATGCTCCTTTAAGTTATAATATAATTGTAAAATTAAAGAGCTATATAACATTCAAGCATAACTAAAAATATAAGAGACTGTTATTTTTGGATATTGAAACAGTCTCTTTTTTAAATAACATAGAATTTTACAAGTTATACCCTATTGTTCCATTAGCTGTTATATCAGTTCCAATGCCTCTAAATGTAAATGTTATATTTCCGTTTGCACTTGATTTATATACCGAAGAGTATCCTTTACTTGTTATAGAATAATTTATACCAATTTCAGCAATTGATGAAACATTTACGCTACGATTATTTGAACCACTTATTGAAGAACAATATGACATGTATCCTCCGCCATAAGTCGGAATAGTACGAGTATATGTACGATGCTGGTTAGGAAGCTGTGGTGAGTTTGAAACAATCAAAATATCCCAAGAGCCCTTGCTTGTGTAAGCATTCGCCGTCATACCAACCGTGCCTACTGCCAAAGTCGCAACAGCCATAACAGAAGCGACTGCCTTTTTAAAAATTTTTCTCATAAAAAATTCCTCCTATTTTATATTATTTTTTCATTTAAAGCGATATTTATGTGTTGCCATAATGATAATTACTTTTATACATAGCTTTCATACATAGATATCAATTTATTATTATATTAGAATAATACCATATATAACAAAATAAATCAATTCGCAATTTAGAAGAAACAATTAATATATTTTTGTGAAAAAGCAACAAAAAATGTAATGTTGTAATCGTTTTTGTTTAAGTATCTATTTGCAAGACAGCCCACATAATTTTCACGGTTAGTAAGCCTGTCCATATTCCTGTCAATGACCTCGGAGATAAGCGCTGAATCGTTTTTGACAGTAGGATTCTTAATATAATCATCATACTCAAATAATTCCTTGCTGTCAGGAAAATCGTTCAGCAAAGACGAAATCAGCTCCTGCTGGTTTTTAGTAGCAGGAGCATTCTCATCAATACTTTTCATCGCCACTGACCCTTCGATACTTTAACTAGCAATAAACTATCCGCACCCACTTCACCTTCGGATTGGGCAGCTTTTTCGTCGCCGTCAGTTCAATAAATTCACGGACGTTGGACGGCACATACTTCTGATATAACTGCTCTGAAAACTTTTCAAGTTCCTCCGGCAGCTTCATATTTTTCTGCCCAAGATACATTTCCAGAGCCGCCGCAACCGCTGCTGACATTTTATCACCTTTACCTTTCTTTTTACAATAAAAAAAGAGCCGCAGAAGCGACTCAATTCAATAATAATATACCGATATTAAGATACGAAGCAAATAATATCCACAACAAATACGGAATATTCAGATAAGCGGCTGACGGACGAATTCTGTGGAATATAATAATCATTGCAATAATTAACCCCAGCAAAGTCAGAATTACTGCAACAGAAAGTCTTAACATTTTGAATCTGAAAAATACAATGCTCCACATGAAATTTACAAAGAGCTGCGTTCCATAAATAATAAAAGCTGGACATTTTTCTTTCGCATTCGAAGTATAAATAATAAAAGCAGAAATTCCCATTAATGCGTACAAAATTGCCCACATTACAGGAAACAGCCAGCCCGGCGGCGATAGCGGCGGTTTTATCAATTCCTTGTAAAATGAAAATGAATTTCCCGCCAGAAGTCCAGATAAAGCTCCAACCAATTCTGTTGCCACAATAAAAATCAGAAGCTCGGTTATTTTTGGTTTTTTCATGATTTGCCTCGTTTCTTTTTTTTATAGTACATTTTATTCAGTATTTATAAGTTTATGACTTACTGTGCTTTATCTACCTCCCGCTTTTCCGAACATTTTCACTTTTACGCACACGTTTCATGCCAGTCGGAGAGGAGGCGTTTCAGGACAATTAGCAATCTGCCTTGGCGGGAAGTTGACCACCGCCAGTATCTGCTTACCAATCAACTCCTCCGGAGTGTAGTGGTCAGTAATCTGCGCTGAAGACTTTTTCTCGCAGATCTCAGCGCCGAAATTCACCTTTAGTTGGTATGCAGGTTTCCTTGCTTTTTCAAAGAATTTTGCCTCCGTAATCATCCCCACACGGATATCCAGTTTCATGAAATCATCAAATGTTTCCATACTTATCTCTTCTCAAATACCCTTTTCCAAGCGCTTAAGCCTTTCAGCAATATTAGCCTCAAATTCCTTGTCAGAGTAGTTGGGATCACGTGTCTTTCTCCATATATCACAAGGTATTTTATCGCACTCTCCGCAATTCTTAAAACTCATTTGATTTACAGCGCAGTCATATATCGGACAATAATTACCACCTGCGTGAAAAATCTTTCCCTCACATTCGTTACAGCCTTTGCAAATCTTGTCAAGGCAATAGCAGCCCTCGCACACAGAGCCGCATACGTTGATTTCAGACATATATATGCCCCCTTTCGACATAATTATATCAGATGCTTTCGAGAATTTCTTGTAAAAAACCGACATATTTCAAATTTTGGATAAAGCGTGAGATTTTGCTTGATTTATATTCATTGAGTGATATTTCCTAAAATCGTTGAGTAGGTGTGATTGGTCAAAATAACCATACTTTGTCACAGCGTCCATTATTTTGAAAGTTGGGTTGTACAGAATTTCATTCCACAGAAATTGATACCTTATGAGCGCCGCCAAACATTTGACCGAGCAGCCGATATATTCGGCGAAAATCCGTTCAAGCTGCCTTTCGCTGATGTAAATATCCGATGATAAGCTGCCTATATGCAGATTTCCCCTTTTTTCAATAATTGATCCGACTACTTCGGTAATAGCACTGTTTTGATGTTTTGCGTTGAAGCTGTCAAGCAAAACCTTTTCAACTACGGGTATTAATTCCTCAACATTAACAGCGTCAAAAACAAGGGGTTTAATCTTCCTTGTCAGTTTTGAGAAATGTTCTTCCGCACTGAAAAAAGAGTTCTTTGTGTTTTTGAGTTTATCCTCTGAAAACGGCGCAGCTCCCCAAGGATAAAAGCGGATACCGAAAGTAAATTCCATTTTTCCGCTGTCGCTGTCCGAAATAAATGTTCTGTCATCAATGCCGCAAAAACCACCTGATACTGTATTATCAGTATGATTTGCCCTGAAAATGATGTCCATACAGGTGTCGGGAATAACGAGCGTACTCTCCGGCGATTGTAGAGTGGGGACGGTCGTTCCCCAGAAACACCTTATATACGGTTTCAACGCGGCGCAAGGCTCAAACTCCGCATAGCTTACACTATGCCTAAAAGGAGTTGAAGTTATAGGGCGATATAACGTATTAAGTTCCATATTCCACCTTTCTTAAGCATGATCAGTTTAGAATATCTATGCAATGAGATTGTTTCAAAAATTCAGATTTGTCACTCTAACAGATTTTCTTCATTTTACTACAAAATATGTTGAATGTCAAACTAAAATCAAGCCTTTCCCTTAATCAAACCGATAGCCTTAGCGCCCATAGAAACAGTATGACTGACGGACATCATATTTACCTTAACGCTTGCAGTCCAAATATCTTAGCAATCCTCGGTACTTCTGTTGCAGACAGGCAGATTCCCACAGCCAATAGCGGGTGCTACGTAAAACTCAGCAAGCCTAAATACAGAATTGTGGTCTGTCAGACATGTTGCAATTACTTGCTTGCACCAACCGTAAAATCTATCAGTATAACCTCTCGGAACACCGAACAGATACAGACTTCCGACCGCTATCTGACAGAGCATTATGCCGCCTCTTTTTATATTTGCGAATATAACTTTTATGGTGCAGTACCCAAATAAAATTATGAAAAATAAGCTGAACAGCGATACATCGGAAGCCAATGCAATTATGACTTTAAGTCCTGAATCTGCCTCAGAATCCGACACATCACCGATAAAATTTCTTGGATCATCTTGAACACCGACACAATATGCAGTTCGTTTTTGTCGCCAAACTCCGCAAGCAGCAAAATTACCGAGGCAAGAAGTTCCTCTGCAGCGTCATAAAAACATGCGTTTGCACCGCTTTCTGTACTGGTGCTATACTAAAAAAGAGGACAACCAAAGGCAAAAGGTGGTATAATAATAAAGTAGAATATTTCATGCAACAAAAAATTTTTCATCTTACTTTGTGCAGAATCTCCTTCCAATGACTATACTTTTAATGCTGCAGAAAATGCTTCAGAAAAATCTTCGCAAAGATAAGAATCGGGATTAATATATTGTACTGGCTGAATTCTATTTTTCATTCCCCACTCTTTTGGAAATGCCAAACCATAAAAACCATACCAATCCAAATGTTCGTCTAACTTATGCATATTTATATCACAAAAGCATTTCATCGGAAAAGCCAGTTTTTTTATTTCGTTTATATTTAAATAACTTACATCCTCTTCACAATATCTTGGAGAAAGCATAGATTGCTTAACAGATGTAATCAAAAATTCAAGATGGGTCATAAAAGTGAATAAAATATCCGCTTGAATCTTTGATGATATGTGAACGCTATTTAGAGGATCTAATACTTTTGCTAAATTCACCTCACATTATAAGAATAATTTAATATAATTATACCACAAAATCCCTTATCAGATATGATTAAAATTCTTAAGTCAGTTAATTGCACAGTAAATTCATATGCAGAACATTTAGTTTCAGCACCTGCCCCAATTATTTCTCCAAATTCAGCATTAGCTGAAAATTTAGAAGTCATATTAGTTTTGCAGTCATCAGCAATAATATACTCATCTCTAATAGGTACTACAAGCAATGAACCATTAACAGCTCCTAATTTTTCTTCAGCGCCAAATCCAAATCCACCTCCAATTTCCAAACTAGTAGAATGATAAACTGCTTTTCCAAACTTTACAGTACTATCAATAAAAGGAGTAGTAATATGTTTATCAAACCAATTTAAACCCTTATTAATTTGTGAAAATATATCCGTGTTCTTTTTTTGTGAAGCATAAAATTGTTCCGTTGTTTGTATCGTAGTATAAGTTGTGGTTGATTGTTGTGTTGTTATACCGCCCGTAATAGGAGAATCTTGCATCGTAGGAGTAGTAGTTTTAACTTGAGATGATTGTGACTTACCAGATTTCAATTCATTAAACAAATTAGCATCCGAGGCACTATTAATCGACATTCTTTTACCATTAGGCAAAGTAGCGTAACTATATCCACTCGGATCGGCATAACTAATCGGATTGTTTCTACAATAAGTATAAAGATTCAAACTAAGCGGATCAGACTTTTTTCCTGAAAAACTATCTCTGGAAATAAATCTTCCGATAGAAGCCTGATAATATCTCGCCCTTAAATAAACAGTTCCTGTTTCTGTATCAAAATATTCTCCGCAGAATCTGAATACATTAACATCTTCGCTGTCAGGACTGATTTCCACACCAAATGCGTCATATCTGTAACTCTTTGTTACTTTTCCGTCTTTATCAGTAAGGTTTACTACATCGCCATGAGCGTTTTGTGTATAGTAAGTATACTCAGTTTTCTTACCGTTCCAGTAGTTATACTTTGCTACAAGATTTGTACCTCTGATATAACAGTCAGCCTCGTAGAACTGGTTGTCAATTACATCTGCTACTATCTGCTTATTTCCATCCCAAACATGATTTATTGTCTGACCGTCAACAGTCTTTTCATATCTCAGACCGCTTGCATTATATTTGTAGCTTGCAGTTGTTTCACCGTCAGTAAAGCTGATAAGCTTATTTAAGCTAGAATGATGACACTACAATTTATTTTCTTGGTATTAATTATTTATAATTAAAGAGGGATAAAATTAAATATTTCACCCCCCTTTTTTAAATTAATTACTATTTTTTTTCATATCTACAGCATTAATAAATTCATCAATTTCTTTTTCAGTTACAATAAATGGACTAAAATAATTTTTAGTTACCACAATCTTTTCCTCATTATTATATTTTTCCCATAACTTATCTTTAGACACTCTATGCAAAAGTCTATCCCAAATAGTTTTCCCAAATTCAAATTCACATGTAGAATTTAAATGATTTTCTAACTTTCTCCACGTTTTCCAGTCACTTTCATTTGCATGCGGATCTATGTCAGCTAAAATGTCAACAATTTCATTCATAATTTTAGCTATTATAGGGCTACCAGCAACATATTCGTTGTCAGGATTATCATGAAATTTAGCTTCCATTAATGCTTTATGTAGATTTAATAAATCATAATAATTAGATAATTCAAATTTTCCCATAATTTACCGACTTAAAACCTATTAAATTCAATTTCAGTTGCCACAATATATAATTTTGCCTGACAAAAAAATTCAAACATTACTGCAAAAGGTTTTTGCTTATTAAAAATATTAGATTTTTTATAACCTTTTACATCATTTAATTCTACTAGTTCCCAGCCATTTATTTCATCCTGACAATTTATAACATCTATAAATTGATTATCCAATTCAATATACTGAATATTACTAAAAATAATTTTAGCTTTATATTTATTTGTTTCTTCATCTAATAGTGTTTCTAACATTATTGTTAACTTATGATTTAAAGGTTTATAATCTAATGATATCACAGAACTATCATGTAAATAACAAACTTCAGTATCAATTATTTCCTTATTTTTAAATATTATTTTCATTCGTTCACCACCCATAAAAATATATCGAAGCATATGGTTCAGGTACTAAACTACCTGGATAAAAATGTTTATGATCCTTTTTAGATAACCCTTCATCAAGGTCTTTAATATGATAATGTGGTCCATCAGATTTATTTATGTTTGAATCCCACTGAAATACAATGTTACCTGTTATAGGATTCACCCATTGTATCATTGGTCCTCTTTGTACCATCTCTATAAACTGACACCAATCCTAGTGGATGAAAATCATTTGGGTTTTCTGGAAAATATGCCGGTTTTTTAATAGACCAATTTAAAACTGATTTATATCAATTAACTTACAAATTATTTTTAATCTGTCACCTGAATTTATCAATATGTCTATTCCAAAGTATTCATGTAAATCCATATATGTATGACTTTTAGGATCACTACTAAAAGATTTTGCTTTTTCAACTTTTTCTAATCGAAGTAATTTATCAAATATCTCTGTAGCATCTAAAATTGACCAACATGCAACATTATAACCACTACCCCAAAAATCACAGCAAGTCATTTCATAATATAATACATTTTGAAAATCTAAATTGTAATCACCATTTTCCCACTCATTTTCTAATCTAATTTTAATATTTTTCTCAGAATGATTATAAAGTATATTTTCAATATATGCGTCATGCAAATTTATTTTATTAATATCGTATAAATTTTTGTAAGTTATAGTCATATATATTTCCTCCTTAACATTTATTTTCAATATCCTCTATACCAAGATGCCCAAGGTTCAGGTATCAACTCTCCAGGATAATAATGAATAACATCTTTGGCCTTTCCACTTTTACTGTGTTTGTTATTCCATTCAGGCAAAAGACAATGATAGTGTTCTCCCATATTCAAATCTTCATTCCATTCAAAAACTGTTGTTTTTGAAGAATATCCCCATTTTATAACTAAACCATTTGGTGTATTATAGTCACTTCTCACCATTCCAATTGGATTAAAATCATTTGGATTTTCAGGAAAATATACCGGTTTTTTAATTGGCCAATAAGGTATATCTATATTCTTTTCAATAGCATCAGCATCATCCTTAGCAATTGACTGAGAGCCGATAGAAGCATATAACCAAGGTGCAAGGTAAGGATTGTAATTTGAATCAACAGTTGTGCTAAAATTTGACATTAAACCTGTTGGTGCTGATAATACTGACGATGATGATATTCCGGTAAATTCTGCTATTCCACAGCCTATCGTTGAAATAGCAGATGCAAGTAATGAAGTAGTATTTTCAGCAAATTCTTCTACAGCATAAGATGCTTTATTTATCATTGTTGATAAATCTTCCTGAACCTGCGGTTGACTTAATACTGTTGATGCCAAACTTACAATACCAGCAACTATTAATGTTCCTGCTATAATCGCATCATCTACGCCTGCTATATGACCTGTCGGATCACTATAATAAACCGGATTATTTGCACAATAAGTATATAAATTTAAACTAAGAGGATCATCTAATTTTCCCGCAAAACTATCCCTTGAAATAAACCTACCGGTACTTGGGTTATAATTTCTCGCCCTCAGATAAACAGCTGCTGTTTCCTTATCATAGTATTCACCGCAGTAACGGAATGCATTTGTGTCATTTTCATCAATGTTTTTTTCAACACCGAACGCATCATATCTATAACTCTTAGTTACCTTACCGTCTTTATCAGTAAGGTTTACCACATCACCATGAGCGTTCTGAGTGTAATAAGTATATTCGGACTTATCACCATTCCAATAGTTATACTTTGCTACAAGATTTGTGCCACGAATGTAGCAATCAGCCTCGTAGAACTGGTTGTCAATTACATCTGCAACAATCTGCTGGTTACCGTCCCAGACATGATTTATTGTTTCTCCATTAACGGTTTTCTCATATCTCAGAC
>OCPR01001581.1_pt1 | contig 13161 bp, 15 predicted proteins | sample 1538611 | NCBI WGS metagenome assembly OCPR01 (sample SAMN04571711, study PRJEB22368) | human gut metagenome | biome: human gut; material: stool | host: Homo sapiens | place: Luxembourg | collected 2012-09-28
GATTTTTTTGAACATCGCATTACGCACATCTGTACCGAATCCCTGTGACGCAATAGACGCACTATACTGGCATATAAACGCAAATATTACGCCAAATGTTGCAATGACAAGCATTAATATACCCATTTTAATAATATAACTTCTGTTACCCATGTTGACTCCGTTATCAATCAGCAAAGCCATAAGAGTCGGAATTAGCAACTCCAACACCGCCTCGGACAATTTAAAAAACGGTCCGACTGTAAGCTGAAGCCTGTACGGTTTCAGAAACGGAAATAGTTTTTTCAATATATAACACCTCTTTTGTAAAAAATCAATATCCTTTTTATTTTATCACTTTTTCTAAAAATATTCAATGAAAAATGTGCATTAATATTAATATTTTCACTCGCCTACATTCGTAATATGTAACGGACGTATCTTTATATATCGGTATGACGACAGCGGTCTGCAATCCGCATCATACGAATGTGCCGCAACAAGAATTGACTGCGGTGTTCTGTTTCCTGCGTCAACCACAACCGGAGAATGGTCAAATCTTTCTTTGTCGGTAAATTGCAGCTGAATAATGTCGCCGTTTTGAATTTGTGATAAATCGGTTAATATTGCTCTCGGTCCTGCACCGCGGTTGGTGGTTAAAAATCTGTATAATTCGTCAACTCCTGTCCATGCCGGCGCTCTGTTGTTTGCAGAAATGTAGTACCAACCGTATGTCGGCGTGTAGTTCATAACACCGCTGCCGGCATATATGCACTGTGACGCAAAGTTTGTACAATCACCGCCCAAATCAGAAAAATCATAGTATTTCGGATTTCTTCCGTATGCCCACTTTTTCGCATATGCAACCGCATTCGCTCTGTTATATTCCATAAATATCATTCCTTTCTTTTTGTATATTAATATAATATGGAATATAGGCGGTTTTGTTAATGGGTGATAAATACCATCACTCCGTCACTTCGTGCCACCTCTCCTCAAGGAGAGGCTTTTTAAGCTCCCCTTGAAGGGAGCTGTCAACGCAGTTGACTGAGGGGCGGCTTTAACCATCTTGCACCTTTGCCACCTCTCCGCCTTTCAGACACCTCTCCTCAAGGAGAGGCTTTCTCGGCTCACCTCGAGGGGAGCTGTCAACTCAGTTGACTGAGGGGTGACAAAACAATATTATTGCGTAAGGGCGACCATTGGTCGCCAGAATAAATAAAATTTCGTTCGTACGGAACAGCTCCCCGACGTCCCTTTTACATTATACCCCTCCCCACTTCGGCTCCCATAGAGGGGAGCTGTCAACGCAGTTGACTGAAGGGTGGCAAAACAATATTATTGCGTAGGGGCGACCATTGGTCGCCAGAATAAATAAAATTTTGTTAATACGGAACAGCGCCCCGACATTCCTTTTCGCCCTACTATGTATCGCCTTATCGGGCGACCGATGATCTCCCCTACGAACAACTCCACATTCCCTTGCAGCTTTCGTAAAGGACAATTCCCCGACGTCCCACATATTTTTATAAAATCCCAACAAAAATATTTTTCAGTATTGAAAAATGCTTTATATTGGTATATAATAAAATTAAATAAATATAGGGAGGAATCGCTAATGAAAATATTGGTAACAGGCGGTGCAGGATACATAGGCAGCCACACTTGTGTTGAACTTTTAAATGCAGGTTATGAAATTGTCGTACTTGACAATCTTTACAACGCAAGTGAAAAATGCCTTGACGCAGTAAAAAAACTTACAGGAAAGGATTTTCCGTTCTACAAAGTAGACTTGCTTGACAAAGAGGCAACAGAAAAGGTATTTGCAGAAAATAAAATCGACGCAGTTATTCACTTTGCCGGTCTAAAGGCAGTCGGCGAATCTACAAGAATACCGCTTACATATTATGATAACAACATCACAGGTACACTTCACCTTATGCAGGCTATGGAAAAATACGACTGCAACAACATCGTATTCTCATCATCAGCTACTGTTTACGGCGATCCTGAAAGAGTTCCTATTGTTGAAACTGACAACAAGGGTGACAAAATTCTTACAACAAATCCTTACGGAACAACAAAACTATTTATCGAAAGAATTATGACAGACGCTCAAAAAGCTAATCCAAAGCTATCTGTAACACTTCTTCGTTACTTCAACCCAATCGGTGCTCACGAAAGCGGTATTATGGGTGAAGACCCTAAGGGTATTCCGAACAACTTACTTCCGTACATTGCACAAGTTGCAGTAGGTAAACTTGAAAAAGTTCATGTATTCGGTAACGATTACCCTACTCCTGACGGTACAGGCGTTCGTGACTATATCCACGTTGTTGACCTTGCAATCGGTCACGTTAAGGCTATTGAACATTGCTCGGACAAGGAAGGCGTACACATCTACAACCTTGGTACAGGTAACGGTTACAGCGTTCTTGACATTGTTAAGGCATTCTCAAAGGCTTGCGGTAAGGAAATTCCTTATCAAATCGACCCAAGAAGACCGGGCGATATTGCCGAATGTTATGCAGATCCTGCAAAGGCAAAGGCTGAACTTGGCTGGGAGGCTAAGAGAGGTATTGACGAAATGTGCGCTGACAGCTGGCGATGGCAGTCAACTCACCCTGACGGTTTCGGTGAATAATTGATTTTAAGAGTTGTTTTAGATTTATTCCAAAACAACTCTTTTATTTTCAGACAAAGAAAGGACAAATAATGGAGCTTACAAAAGAAATATGGACGCAATCAGATTATGACGAATTTGCGGAATACTTAAAAACATTGGCTGACGAAAAATACAAAAAATTCAGTGACTCGCTTGTTCCCGGCGGAACGCAATCTATCGGTATTCGTGTACCCATCTTGCGTCAAACGGCTAAAGCTATTTCAAAAGGTGACTACGCGTCATTCCTTAATTGCAAAAACAACGCATACCGTGAAGAAATTATGATTAAAGGCTTGGTTATGTCGCTTATTAAGTGCGATTATCACGAAATGCTCGGCTATATCAAGCAATACGTTACTCAAATCACAAGTTGGGAAACTTGCGACATTGTTTCATTTAAAGGATTGAAGAAACATTTAGATGAATTTTTAAATGACATTGAATATTTTATCTACAATGAAAATCCGTGGATTGTGCGTTTCGGTTTTAAATGCCTTATGGAATTTTATTTGACCGATGAATATATCGACAAAGTGCTCTCATACGTCAACTCTGTAAATTCAGATTTCTACTATGTTCAAATGATGCAAGGCTGGCTCGTTGCAACAGCCGCCGCAAAGTGCAGAGATAAAACAATGAAATTTCTTGAAAGCAACGATTTAAACGCAACCACTCAAAATATGGCGGTACGAAAAATTCGTGAATCGTTAAGAATATCAAAAGAAGATAAAGAACTTGTTTTACAGTTCAAAAAATAACAGTAGGGTGCTTGCCATACTGTTATTTTTTATCTTCTCTGTTAGCTTTCTTTTTTTCGGTTGTCTTCCCAACCGAGATATGTCGCCTCAAGACGGTATATCGGCATACCCTGTTCAGAGAAGCGTTGTTCATATTCAGTCATAACGTTGCCTTCAAACTTTGAATTATGCAAATCAAGGCTGATATTTTCAAGCTTGAAATTTTCCTCCGCAAATGAGTTAAGCGAAAAATCAAACAAAGCCTTATTATCGGTTTTAAACCAAATATAATCGCCCTGTTTAAGCACGGCTTTATATCTGTCAAGAAAACGCTTATGAGTAAGTCTGCGTTTTGCCTGTTTGTTTTTCTTCCAAGGGTCAGAAAAATTAAGATAAATACGTCTTATCTCGCCAAATTCAAATATATCTTCAATTTTTTCCGCATCCATATCCATAAACAAAACGTTTGTAAGTTCAGCTGCCACAGTTTTTTCCATAGCCATAACTATAACGTCCTCAACCTTTTCAATCGCAATAAAATTCACATCAGGGTACATTTTCGCCATACCGACAATAAAATTACCCTTACCGCAACCGATTTCAATATGAATAGGATTATCGTTACCGAAACGTTCCGCCCATTTCCCCTTATATTTTTCAGGCTCTTTTATCCAAATATCACTGCAACGTTCCATTCTTGCGTCACAATTTTTCTTTTTTCTCATTCTCATATTATTTTTACCTCAAACACAAATTTCTCATTTATTATACTATAACAATAATTTTTTTACAATATATTTCTCAAATATTTTAAAAATCACAAAAAAATCGGACGCATACGCGTCCGATTTTAATATTGTTTTATGATTTATTTAATTAAATCCCAAAGCATTGAAAGCATTGTAGCAGCCTGTGCTCTTGTTGCATTAGCCTTTGGTTGGAATGAACCGTCATCCATACCGTTGATAATACCCAAACCAACTGCATTGTTTACATCTTCAACAGCCCATGCTGCGATGTCTGCTGCGTCTGTAAATTCCTTATCGGCAGCCTTAGCTTCAACATTCTTATATGCGGCAGCCTTAGCAACCATTGATGCCATTTCTTCTCTTGAAATTTCCTTATCGAAATCTTCAACTGCAAATGGAATATCTTCTGCAATTAGGTTAGCGTTTTGAGCGGCTTTTACGAATGGCATTGCCCAGTGTTCGCTTGCCAATGATGAATCTGTATCAATCTTTAGAGCGTTTACGATAAGTGTTGCAAACTGACCCTTTGTTACAGTTCCGTCAGGAGCGAAGTGTGTATCGTCCATACCGTTGATAACGCCTGCTTTATACATCTTATCGATGTATGTCTTACCCCAGTGACCTACAACGTCAACGAACGGTGAATCTGTTGATGGTGTTGAACCTGCAACAGGTAGAGCAGATTCGTCAAATGCCTTTGCCTTGTATGAATTTGAAACAAGTTTAACATTTGCATCCGGTTGAGTTGTGTACTGTGAATTAGCAATATGGTCGTTCATATACCAGCTGATATGCGGTGGTTGGTTGTAACAGTTTGTATCTGTTGCTGATGAGTTTCTGTAAATATCATCATGTGCAAGTGTATAGAAGTTATAATTTGTTGCATATGGTGTTTCATATAGTCTTAGAGAATATTGATATACAGTCTTATCTAATTCAACTTCAACATCCTTATCAAAGTTACCCTTGATTGTTGTCTTTTCTTTCTTTGTATCTTGACCTGTGATTGCGTAAGAAACAATTTCTTCTCTCCAGTCACCTAACAAGTCAGCTTGTAGGTTCGGATTACCCTTTGTTGAGTTGATTGAGTGTGAACCTTCACCCTCGAAAATCTTATCGAATGTCTTTGTATCGTCATTCCACTTTGTTATAGTAATTTCTTTACCTGCACCGTTGTGGTCTTGAAGTTCATCCTGTAAGTCGCCTGTCCAATAAATTCTGCCGTTCATAGCAGCCTTTAGATCAGGAAGTTCGTTACCGTTGCTGTCCCAGTAACCTGATGAACCTGCACCCCACATAGCGTACCAAGAATCGCCGTAACCGATATTGGCAATCATAGCACGACCTGTATCTTTGATACCGTTGTGAATTTGATAGAATTCGCCTGTCTTAGCGTTTTGAAGTGAAATACCCCATTGATGACGATCATTAGAAGCACCTTGAGCAGCAGCTGCAGCCGAATTTTTAAATATTGTATTAGATGTGATGTATGGAGAAAGTTGTGGACCTTTCAAATCAAACACTTCACTGTCTGCACTGTAATCCTCATAAGCTTTTAACCATTCAAGACCTTCTTTAGTCGGGTCGAAGTCACCAAGGTGCATAGCGTCACCGTGCTCTTGATATGTACACCATAGAATTGAACCGTCGTTATCCCATGTCAAAGCACCGTAAAGAATTTCGTCCTTACCGTCGCCGTCAACGTCACCTGCTTCAATTTGGTGGTTACCTTGACCGATATAGCCGTTATTCTTTGATTCGGCTGTATCAAATGACCAGTCCATCTTTAGCTTACCGTTCTTAAAGCTGTATGCAGCGGCACCTGTACGTCCGTTAGGATTTGAGATACCCTTACCGAAGTAATAACCTCTTGCAAATACAGCAGACGGTGACTGACCGTCAATATAAGCTATTGTACTGTTATATCTTTCCGAACGGTTACCGAAATCATCACCGAATGTTAGTGATGCAGCATTTGAGCCGACAGTATTATTCGGGAAATAATCTATTGTGTCAAGAGCCTTACCTGTTGTACCGTCAAAACACGTTACATAAAGCGGACCTTGCAAGTTTTTACCGCCGTTTAGAGCAGCCCAGCTGTTTTCGTATGTTTCGCCCTTTGATGCATCACCGATTACGTTACCTTGACCGTCAACAGTACCGTCAGCAGTTCTCACCATAACTTCTGCTCTGCCGTCACCGTCAAAATCGGCTACGTTAAGCTGAGTATCGTGTTGTCCTGCACGGATATTGTAACCCATGTCAATTCTCCAAAGCTGAGTACCGTCAAGTTTGTAAGCATCCATATAAACCTTACCGGTTCTGCCGCCTGTAGCGGCGTCCTTAGCGTCTGAAGGGCTCCATAGCATTACGATTTCATATTGTCCGTCACCGTCAAGGTCACCGTATGATGAGTCACCCGGTGTATATGAACCGTAGTATATGCCGTTTCTGTCCATTTGTAAAACGTCACTTTCAGGAGCTTTAGCCAAAGGAATATCAAGGTATCCGTTCTCCCATACGCCTACGCTGTCTGACATTTCGCCGTTTGCAACTACTGTATACTTATCGTTTACAGTACCTGACGCGTCAACAAAGTTTGTAACCGCACCTTCGTTAATCTTTTCTTGGTTTCTGTAAAGAGTAAATGTAGTGTCAGCAGGCTCTGTTGCCAATCTTCTCCATGAAATAAGTACACCGTCGTCAGTCTTTGTCGCAACGACACCTCTATCAAGGTTTTCCATGTTTCTTGTGATTGCACTGCCGGCAAATGCACTTGCACTTGTCATAGGAGCAACTACTCCTACTGCCGCAACCTGAGCAAGAACCAAAGAAAATGCACCTAATTTTCTTAGTTTTTTCTTTGAATTTTTAAGCATTTAGTTATCCTCCCTCTTTTATATATACTTTACCTATCCATTAAAGCATAATAATAATTATCTATATAATATCATATTTCACAAACTTTTTAAAGTGTTTTTCATAAATTCAATGTATAATTTACAGTGTTTTTTGTTCAAAATGCGATTGAGTATTTTTGTTTATATAAGTGCAGAACACAAACGAAATGCCGTTTTCAACGCGTTTTTCGGACACGTTACCGAGCTCCCACACCTCATTTTTATCAAGATCGTCGATAAAAACATCCGCATTGCCGTCGGAAAACACCTTTGTTATATATGCACTGTCACAGTACGGCAAAAGCTGTCTGTAAACCTCTCCGCCGCCTATGACAAAAGTATCGTCACCGCCGTATTTTCCGATAACCGTTTTTATATCGTGAACAATCTCCGTGCCGTCACACTTAAAATTTTTATCGGTTGTAAGTACAACATTTTTTCGATTTTTAAGCGGTTTTGCGTTAGGGAAGCTCTCCAACGTCTTTCTGCCCATAACAACCGTCTTACCCATTGTTTTCTCTTTAAAAAATTCCATATCCTCGGATATGCGGAACAGCAAATTCATGTCTTTGCCAATGCCCCACTTTTCATCAACCGCCGCAATTATTTTCATTCTGTTTCATCAGGAAATATCAATTCCTGTGCATACGGAAGTGTTCTCGCCCAATCGATGAATGACTTTGACCATTCTGTCAATTTGTGAAATCTTCTCTGACCTTTTGAACACATCGCCAAAAGATTTTCGTATGTCATTGTAACGGTTCTTGTCTGCTGCCACGCTGACGGCAACCATCTGATAAGTTCTTTCCAATATGCCTTATCCTTTGTTTCAAGATACTTTACACGCATGCTCTCCAAAAATTCTATATGCTTGTCTATCACATCACCAAGTTTTGTGCCGTCATAATCAAGATCTGAATTGTAATCGTCAATTTCAAAACACTCGGCAGTAATAGGTGTTGACGCAAGTTTGTGCATTGTCGATGTACTGTTCGCGGTTGTACCGACCTTATACGTATCAAATTCTTTCCACCAATAAAGCGGACCTGTTATATCAACCGACACAAAAATCTGACGCATAAATTTTCTGTGTTCACTGCCCGATTTTATAAGTCTTTGCGCCAAATCCAAATCGTTTTCACCGATTACGACTTTTCCGTTCTCCTCAACCGTATCATTTTTACGCCATGATTCAAGAGGGTTTCTCATACCTTTAAGCGCACGTTTAAAGCCGTAAACCTCTGTATTTTCAAATTTCATTTAGTTACCTCTTTTCATTTCGATATACTCGTCAAATGTACACATTCTGTCCACGATTGTGCCGTCCTCACGAATATCAATAATTCTGTTTGCAACGGTATTCACAAATTCGTGGTCGTGTGACGCAAATATAACGTTTCCCTTGAACGCTTTCAAGCCGTTGTTTACCGCAGTGATTGACTCAAGGTCAAGGTGGTTTGTAGGCTGGTCAAGTATAAGTATGTTTGATCCGTACAACATCATTCTTGAAAGCATACATCTGACTTTCTCACCACCGGAAAGCACGTTTACCTGTTTGAATACATCATCACCCGAGAACAACATTCTTCCCAAAAATCCTCTTATATACGATTCGTTTTGAGTTTCAAAGCCTGCCGCACTGTATTGTCTTAGCCAATCCACAAGATTTAGTTCACAGCCGTCAAAATACTTAGAGTTATCTTTAGGAAAATAACTTCTTGACGTACTTACGCCCCACTTAACAGTACCCTCGTCCGGCTCATCTTCACCGGCAAGTATTTGCATAAGTGCAGTGATTGCAATTTCGTTTTCACCTATTATAGCAATCTTATCATCATGATTTAGTGTGAATGATATATTATTAAGGAGTTTTTCACCGTTTACAGTCTTTGAAAGTCCGTCAACGGTAAGCAAATCGCGTCCCGCTTCTCTGTCCATATCAAAGCCGACAAACGGATAACGTCTTGATGACGCAGGCAATTCTTCAACTGTAAGTTTATCAAGCATTTTCTTACGGCTTGTAGCCTGTTTTGATTTCGACTTATTCGCAGAGAACCGCTGAATAAAAGTCTGTAATTCCTTAATCTTTTCTTCAGCCTTTTTGTTCTGCTGCTTGATAAGTCTTTCCATCATCTGACTTGATTCGTACCAGAACTCATAGTTACCGACATACATTTTAACCTTTGAATAGTCAATATCAACGATATGCGTACACACAACGTTAAGGAAATATCTGTCGTGCGATACAACTATGACTGTACCTTCATAGTCAAGCAAGAAATCTTCAAGCCATTCGATAGCCTGTAAGTCAAGGTGGTTTGTAGGCTCGTCAAGAAGAATAATGTCAGGGTCACCGAACAGTGCCTGTGCCAAAAGGACTTTAACCTTTTCGTTACCGCCAAGGTCAGCCATCTGCGAATACATAATACTTTCGTCAAGCCCAAGCCCCTGCATTAACTTTGACGCATTGGAATCAGCCTCCCAACCGTCCATTTCCGCAAATTCCGCCTCAAGTTCAGCCGCTTTTATACCGTCCTCGTCCGAGAAATCTTCTTTTTCATACAACGCGTCTTTTTCTTTCATAATATCATAAAGACGCTTGTTACCCATAATAATCGTATCAAGTACAGTGTACTCGTCATATGCAAAGTGATCCTGTTTCAAAACCGACATACGACAATTTGGGTCGATAGACACTTCACCGGTTGTCGAATCAAGTTCACCCGAAAGAATTTTAAGAAAAGTCGATTTTCCCGCACCGTTTGCACCGATTACTCCGTAGCAGTTGCCCGGTGTGAATTTTAAATTAACGTCTGAAAACAGATTTTGTCCGCTGAAATTCAGACTTACGTTTGTTACTGTAATCATTAAATATTTCTCCTATTTTTATTGTTGATTTTATTTTTCAATTATACTATAATAATGTTATTAATGCAAGTATATTATTATAGGAGGAAATCAGAATGTTAAATATAGGTTGCCACTTGTCAGCCGCAAAAGGCTATATGAATATGGGTAAAGAGGCAAAGAGCATTGACGCAAATACTTTTCAATTTTTCACGCGTAATCCACGCGGAGGTAAAGCGAAAGCTATTGACGAACAGGACGTAAAAAACTTCCTTGAATTTATGAAAGAAAATAATTTTTCGCAAATTCTCGCTCACGCACCGTATACGCTTAACGCATGTTCAAATAAAGAAGAAACACGTGAATTTGCCTTGAACACAATGGCTGACGATTTAAGACGCATGGAGTATACACCAAACCAGCTTTACAACTTCCACCCGGGCAGTCACGTCGGACAAGGTGTAGAAATCGGAATTGATTTTATCGTAAAACAGCTTAATACTGTACTTACACCCGATATGACAACAACTGTTTTGCTTGAAACAATGGCGGGTAAAGGTACAGAAATAGGTCGCAGTTTTGAAGAATTGAAAGAAATCCTTGACGGCGTTAAACTTGATAATAAAATGGGCGTGTGTATGGATACTTGCCATATTTATGACGGCGGATATGATATTGTTAATGACCTTGACGGTGTTCTTGATGAATTTGACAGAATTATCGGTCTTGACAGATTAAAAGCAATTCATATGAATGACAGTAAAAACCCTTTTGAAAGTCATAAAGACAGACACGAAAAAATCGGTGAAGGCAGTATCGGTTTTGATACTATGGTTAAAATTATTAACCACCCTAAATTACAGGGTATTCCGATTTTGCTTGAAACTCCGAATGAACTTGACGGTTATAAAAAAGAAATTCAAATGCTTAGAAAATCATATACTATGTAAAAAAACACACATGATTCAAGAAAAGACGAGGAAACAATCATTCCTCGTCTTTTTCTTTTTCATCATCTTCAAACCCTGTTCTGAGTCTACGACTCATTCCACCTCTGCCGTTATGTCTTCTTTCCACTTGTTCTATCAATTCTGTATCTATATTTTTCAATGCAAAATCTATACATTGATTTATAAATTCATTTCGGCTTATATCAATTTCCATAGCCCAATCGTTAATTTCCTGTAACATTCTGGTATCCAATCTAAGCGAAATAACTTCTTTTTCGGGTTTTATTGGTTCAAATTTTCTCAATGTAATTCCTCCTCTTGACATAATTATATATTCTATGCTAAAATAATCCTATATTCTTATATTGAATACAAATAAGAATACTGTTTAAATATATAATTTAAACATTGTAAAAAGAATATTATATGTAGTAGGAGGAAATTACAATGGAAAATCAAACAGAAAACACAAATGTAACGTATGAAAATCAGCAACAATTTGAACCGCTCCACAAATCATTTTGCAGAGAGTGCGGCACGATGATTAGTGAAAAGGCTGACACATGCCCAAACTGCGGTGCAACACAACACAGAGCCAAAGTAATAGACGATACACCGTCAGCAGGATTGAAAGTATTGTCGTTCTTTATCCCTCTTGTCGGATTGATTTTATTTGTTGTTCAAAGTAAGGATACTCCTATCTCTGCCAAAGAATATGGCAAATGGGCTTTAATCGGTTTTTGTACGGGTATCGCTTTTAGTATTATATGGTATTTTGTAGTGTTGGCATCTGTTTCAAGTATGTTCAAAGCATTTAGTTTTTAATCAAAAGGGGTGTTTATATTATGAAAAAAATATTAGTATTGGCATTGTCGGTAGCTTTATTGTTGTCAACAACCGCATGCGGAACAAATTCCGAACTTGAGGCACTAAAGCAAGCAAACGAACAATTAAAATCACAGTTATCAGACACAGAGGAAAAACCGACTGAAAAGCCAACTGAAAAACCAACCGAAAAACCGACTGAAAAATCAGAGGAACAAAAAACTTCAGATACTCAACCAAACTCCGACAACGCTTACGAATTTACCGCCGGCAACTACGATTGCCCTGCCGATATTCCGGCAGGTAAATATGACGTTGTAGCTATAAGCGGCAGCGGCAATTTCACAATAAAAAGAGAAGATGGACATACCCAAACAAGTGAAAGGCTTGGAGTTGATGCCGATGATGAATTCTATATTAAAGAATATAAAAACGCTAAATTACTTGACGGAAAAGCACTCGAAATCAGTGGAACTCTTAGAGTTCAATTAAATCCTAAAGATTAATATGTTTTAAATTTATTTTGAATGGAGATTTTAAATATGAAAAAATTACTGACAATCATATTGTCTGCAACCTTGATATTGTCCACAACCGCATGCGGATTCAATTCTGAGCTTGAGGCATTAAAAAAAGAAAACGAAAAACTCAAAGCACAGTTAGAAAGTTCCGAAAAAAAGGACACTCCAAAACCTACGCAAAATTCAACACCAAGCCCAACAGAAAATCAATCTGCTGACAATAATTCTACATATGAACTTACCGCCGGCGATTATGAAATTCCGGGCGATATTCCGGCTGGCAAATATGACATTATAGCTATAAGCGGAGATGGCGAATTTATACTGGACGGAAACGACAATTTTATAGATGAACGTATGAGTTCAAATGCCGAAGAAAATTCAGATGCTATCAAAGAACGTAAGAACGCATCATTAAAAGACGGCAATTCTATAACCATAAATTATAACCTTAAAGTTCAATTAGTTCCAAAAAATTAGTATTATACAGAATGGAGATTTTGCATATGAAAAAAATATTAACAATCACTTTATCTTTATTGTTGTTGCTCTCAACAACTGCGTGTTCGTTAAATCTTGGATTTAACTCTTCAAAATATGAACTTACCGCCGGTCATTATGACGTGCCGGATGATGTGCCTATCGGAAAATATGATATTGTAGTAACCGATGGACGAGGTGTGTTTACTACTTTCGACGCTGATGGTTCATATGATATAATTGAAGGAATGGATATTGAGGGCATTGAAGGTCGTATTAAAGAATATCACAATGCTAAATTAGAAAGTGGTTCTTCAATCGAAATTAGTAGCACTCTTAAAGTAAAACTAGTTCCTAAAGATTAATAAACAGAGAGGGGGGTGCGGACATATTCTTGGACTATTTTATGCTGATAATCCAAGACTATGTCTGTACTCTACCGGGCTCATATAGCCGAGAGATTTTTTTATTCGTTTTGTGTTATACCAATCAATATAGCTGTTAAGCT
>OCPR01001588.1_pt1 | contig 13091 bp, 10 predicted proteins | sample 1538611 | NCBI WGS metagenome assembly OCPR01 (sample SAMN04571711, study PRJEB22368) | human gut metagenome | biome: human gut; material: stool | host: Homo sapiens | place: Luxembourg | collected 2012-09-28
TCCTTACCGGCGGACCAAACAGCTGCTATGAGGCAGATTCACCGACTTACCAGAAAGAATTATTCGAGCTTGGTATTCCGGTACTTGGACTTTGCTACGGAGCACAGCTCATGATGCATGTCCTTGGCGGAAAAGTTGAGAAAGCAGATGTCAGCGAGTACGGCAAGACAGAGCTTCTCATTGATAAAAAAGATTCCAAAATCTTCAAAAACGTATCCGACAAAACAATCTGCTGGATGAGCCATACAGATTACATTTCTCAGGCTGCACCGGGATTCGAGATCGCTGCACACACTGCAGACTGTCCGGTAGCAACTGCACAGAATGAGGAGAAGAAACTGTACGCGATCCAGTTCCATCCGGAAGTACTGCACACAGTTGAAGGAAAGACCATGCTGTCCAACTTCGTACTTGGTGTCTGTGAATGCGCCGGAGACTGGAAGATGGATGCCTTTGTTGAGCACACGATCAAAGAGATCCGTGAGAAAGTCGGCGATGGAAAAGTTCTTCTTGCTCTGTCCGGTGGTGTAGATTCCTCTGTAGCAGCAGGACTTCTTTCCAGAGCGATCGGCAAGCAGCTTACCTGTGTATTCGTAGATCATGGCCTTCTCCGTAAAGATGAGGGTGATGAGGTTGAAGGCGTATTCGGACCGAACGGTCAGTTTGACCTGAACTTTATCCGTGTAAACGCACAGCAGAGATATTACGACAAGCTTGCAGGTGTTACAGAGCCTGAGGCGAAACGTAAGATTATCGGTGAGGAATTTATCCGCATCTTCGAGGAAGAAGCCAAGAAGATCGGCGCCGTAGATTTCCTTGCACAGGGAACTATTTATCCGGACGTTGTAGAGAGCGGTCTCGGTGGAGAATCCGCAGTGATCAAATCTCACCACAACGTAGGAGGACTTCCGGATTTCGTTGATTTCAAAGAAATCATCGAGCCACTCCGTGACCTGTTCAAAGACGAAGTTCGTAAAGCAGGTCTTGAGCTTGGAATTCCGGAAAGACTGGTATTTCGTCAGCCATTCCCAGGTCCGGGACTTGGAATCCGTATCATCGGAGAAGTCACCGAAGAAAAAGTACGCATCGTACAGGATGCAGACTACATCTACCGTGAAGAAGTCGACAAAGCAGCCGCCGACTACAAAAAAGAACACGGAGAAGACCCATCCTGGATGCCAAACCAGTACTTCGCAGCCCTTACCAATATGCGAAGCGTAGGCGTAATGGGAGACTTCAGAACATACGATTATGCAGTGGCACTCCGCGCCGTTAAGACTATTGACTTTATGACTGCTGAATCTGCTGAGATTCCTTATGCAGTGCTTAATAAGGTGATGAACCGTATTATTAATGAAGTTAAGGGCGTAAACCGCGTATTCTATGATCTTACAAGTAAGCCGCCTGGTACGATTGAGTTTGAGTAAAGGCAAAAAGACTGAAAAATAGAAAAATTTACAATAAAGGCTGCAGAAATGGATAATTCTTGCAGCCTTTATTTAGTGTCAGATGGAAGTCTGTGAGTTGAAAAATATTATTATATATTTGTTAAGGAAAAAGCAATTGAAAATAGTTCAATTGCTTTTTGAGTTTATATTGTTATTCATTTGGTTATATCTTTATATTATTATTAATTTGTTAAAAGCTATTGACACGGAGAGATAAAAGGAATATTATAAAGCTGTAATGAAAAAGAGCTACCTAGTACTGGTAATACTAAGTAGCTCATCATAGGAAATGCAATCCAAATAATTTGAATAGCATCCAGCACATCTATTCTAAATTATTTCTCGATTTTTGTAAACCCTTTCTATGATATTTTCATTACAACAATGAATCTGCAGATTCAATAAAAATATCATAAGGAGGCTTTTATCATGAAAGCAATTAAAATCAAAATGAAGCGTAACTGTGGCAATTCCGGAAATGTACAGGACATTGATTCTATCTATATAGATCAGACAAGTACATACTGGAAGAAATCAGAAGTTTACGACTATCTGCAAAAATTTCCTAAAACCATTACCGTAAATATTTCACCATATCCATATCTTATTCCTGCAATAAGTTCACAGGGTGAGAAATATGTTCGTTCTGTGGCGAATAGTACATCGAAAGATAATCTGATGATGTTACCACGGGAATAATGATTAACGGTTTGTCAGCAAGGCAGATATATAAATCGAACATTTCTTCGATATCTGTCTTGCGTTAAGGCTATAATCCTGATAAAATATAGTAAAAATATATAAAAAATAAAAATTTAATACTGTAAAAATAGGCATATAACACAAGGAGTACTGAATGGAAGATAAAGAAATAAGTATTCCGGAAACGGAAGAATGTACACTGGCCCATGTAGACTATGAAACACAAAGAATCCAGTCTATGCAGGAACACGCAGGAAATGTTGCTCTTTTTTTAAGTAATGTCTGTGAACTTCCAGAATTGAAAAACCTTGTAGAATTAGCTGGAATTCTTCATGATGCAGGAAAGCTTGGCACAAAAAATCAGGATGATTTTAAGAATATTCTGAAGCTGGGTGATAAGGTACATAAACATGGACTGGATCATTCTACTGCCGGTGGAAGACTTGCGCTTGAATTAATAAAGGAATGGCCTGTCTCGGAATTTATCAGTACATTGATTTATTTTCATCATGGAATGGAAGATTGTATTAATCTGGAAAATGGCCAGAGTTTACAGGAACGACGTTTGAAAAAAGAAATTGAGTATGCATACATTAAAGAAAAATTTTTCCGGATTTATGATATAAAAACGTTGAAGAAATCCGGAGAGGAGGCAATTCAGTCATATCAAAAAATCTTTAATAATATAAATGAATTTGTTAAAAATCATGATTCTTCAGGAAAAAAGTATGGAAGCAGATATTTTTATCGGGGAATGTATCTGCGGACTGCCTTGTCATTATTGATTGATGGTGACTGGACGGACACGGCATGTTTTTTTCAGGATATTCCTTTATCAAAAAGAATTTCGCAGGAAGAAACTCAGGAAATATGGCAGAAGTGTATACATAATTTTGAAGAGTATTTGAAAAATGAAATTCAAAACAATCCAGATAACGGAAATCAGCTGAACAGTTTCCGACAGGAGATATCTGATTCCTGTCGGAAGGCGGCTGAAACAGATCAGAAACTATATCGTCTGACAGTACCAACTGGTGCCGGGAAAACTCTCAGTAGTCTTCGGTTTGCACTTTATCATGCGAGAAAAGAACAAAAAAATCGTATTATTTATATAGCTCCATTCACATCTATTTTGGAACAGAATGCAGAGGAAATTCGAAAAGCAACTGGACTACCTTCTGCTGTGTTGGAACATCACTGTAATGTGATCTGTGAAGAAGGAGAAGAGGAAAAATATCGAAATCTTACAGAGACCTGGGATTCGCCAATTATTGTAACAACGGCAGTACAGATTTTGAATACGTTATTTTCTGATCAGAAGAGCTGTATTCGCAGAATACATAATTTATGTAACAGTATTATCATATTTGATGAAGTGCAGGCGATTCCGGTTAAATGCACAGAACTTTTTAATTTGGCTGTGAATTTTCTTTCGCAGTTTTGCAGGACAACAGTGGTGTTATGTTCCGCTACACAGCCGACATTGGCTTCTCTTGAAGAAAATAATATCTGTAAGTGTTTGGAGATGTCAGGAGAATCTGAAAAATATGCAAAAGCTTTTAAACGAGTTGAGATTATCGATGAAACAGAAAGATGCTCAGGAGGGATGGAAACAGAAGATTTAAGTGATTTTGCATTGGAAAAAACAGAGGAATATCGAAGCACTTTAGTAATTGTGAATACTACGAAATGTGCATTCGAAGTATTTCAAAAACTGGAAGACAGCTGTACGGAAGAATATGAGATTTTTCATCTGAGTAATAATATGTGCCCACAACATAAACTGGATACTCTGAAAGAAATAAGAAACGCATTAAAAGAAAGATCAAAAAAGATTATTTGTGTGAGTACACAGGTAGTAGAAGCGGGAGTGAATTTTTCTTTCGGGTGTGTCATCCGGTCAAAAGCTGGTCTTGATAATGTTATTCAGGCAGCAGGAAGATGTAACCGTCATAAAGAGCTGGGAAGAATGGGTGCGGTTTATATTGTGCAGATGTCCCGGAAGGCGGAAAAGCTGGAACATTTAAGAGAAATAAAAGATGCACAGGCTGCTTTGCAAAAAGTTCTTCATGATTTTAAACAAGATAAGAAAAAGTTTAATTATGCATTGGATTCAGAAGCTGCCATAAAATTTTATTATTTGGTGTATCATGCACAGTTAAGAAAGTCAGAAACAAAATTTCCAGTTGAAGTATGCAATGTACCTGTAACATTGGTAGACTTGCTGGGAAAAAATCAGATAGGTCAGAATCAATACCAACGAAAACATGAAGAAAAAATGCATATAAAACTTCCACAGGCTTTCCAGACAGCAGGGCAGGAGTTTGAGGTGATTTCTGATAATTATAAGGTGAGTGTTGTAGTTCCTTATGAAATGGAAGCAGAACAGTTGCTAGAAAAATTATCACAAGCAAGGCTGGAAGTAGAGAAGAAAAAAATACTGAGAAAATTGCAGAGATATACGGTCGGTATTTCAGAAACCAGAAAGGGAAAACTGGGAAATGCTATATATGAAAACAGCGAAGGAATTCGGATATTGAGTGATGGATATTATGATAAAAAGGTAGGTGTTGTGGATGAACCAAAGATGGATTTTTGCAACATGTGAAGGTGGTGAGAGAGATGAAAAGATATAGAAATACGATAGAATTTGAAGTATATGGTCCATATGCGCTTTTTTCTGATCCTGTTATGCGTGTTGGTGGAGAAAAAACAAGTTATCATATTCCAACATATGAGGCCTTACGTGGAATTGTGGAAAGTATTTACTGGAAGCCCACGATCATGTGGATCATAGATGCGGTAAGAGTAATGAATCCGATTCAGACAGAAACAAAAGGTATCCGCCCAATTGCATATAATGGAGGTAATGAGCTTGCGTACTATACGTATTTGAAAGATGTGCGTTATCAGGTGAGAGCACACTTTGAAATGAATTGTAATCATCCAGAACTGGAAGAAGACAGAAATGAATATAAACATCATAATATTGCCAAACGGATGGTGAAGCGAGGCGGACGCAGAGATATTTTTCTTGGAACAAGAGAGTGTCAGGCTTTTGAAGAGCCTTGTATATTTGGTGAGGGAGAGAGCTTCTATGATACGATGACCGGAGAAGTAGATTATGGCTTTATGTATCATGGTATAACTTATGCGGACGAAGCTGTTTTAGAAGAAGATAAAGAAAAAATGACAGTACGTTTCTGGAAACCGGTTATGAAGAAAGGAGGAATTATAGAATTTATAAGACCAGAAGAATGTACCCAGAAAAGACACATCAGAGAAATGAAACGTAAAATTTTTGGAAAAGATAATTTCACAGGTTTGCAGGAATTTACCAGTGAGGAGGTGGGAGAGTGAGCTGGGTAAACGAACTCATCGATCTGTATGAGATAAACAGTGACAAAATAGGTGTCATTGAGTATCGGAGAGATATGCCATATGTTCTTTTGCCACCGTTTCATACCACTGTGACTGCACAGATAACAGTGACCATTGATCAGGATGGTAATTTTATAAATGCAGAACTGGTAGATCTTAATGATAAATTGACAATTATACCGGTTACAGAAAAATCAGGAAGCCGTACAGCAGGAAAGGAACCACATCCTTTGTGTGATAATCTCAGGTATCTTGCTGGAGACTATACAAAATATTATAAAGATGATGGAATCTGTCATGAATTATATATTTCCCAGTTGAAAGAATGGGTAGAGTCAGAATACTGTCATGAGAAGGTCAGGGCAATTTATTTATACCTGAAAAAAAATACGCTGATCTTTGATCTGGTTGAGAAAAGGATTATAAAATTGGATGAACAGAATCGGATTGATGATAAAGAAAATATTCAGGGAATTGTACAGACGAAAGCATTTGTACGTTTTATTATTCGTTCGTCAGATTTGGATCTTTTTGAAGTAAAAACAGATGAATGCTGGAAAGACAGAACACTTCAGGATTGCTATATAGATTATGTACGCTCCCGGGAAAAAGAGAAGGGATTGTGCTATCTTACCGGAAATATGGAATCCATTTCCTATCTTCATTCAAAAAAAATCCGTAATGAAGGTGATGGGGCAAAACTGATCTCGTCAAATGACAGTCAGAATTTTACTTATCGGGGACGTTTTGTAAGTAAGGAAGAGGCTTTTGCCGTAGGAAATGAAACATCTCAGAAGATTCATAATGCATTGAAGTGGATCATTCGAAAACAGGGAACATTTTTTGATACGTTAGCAATTGTTACATGGGAATCTAATCGACTGAGTATGCCAAGGTGGAATGTAGATACAGAAATGATCACATCGGAATATGACTGGGATGATGAAGAGGCTGAAGAGGAAGTCATATCAGATGGAAATGCGATTACTGCTGAAAAATTTTACAAAGCACTTCGAGGATATGGAAAAAAGGTAGATAATACATCCGCAATGATCTTACTTGGTTTTGATGCGGCCACACCGGGAAGATTGTCCATGGTTGAGGAGATGACGCTGGATTCTGCGCGATATCTGGAGAATATAAAGAAATGGCATGAGAGCTGCAACTGGATTCATGAGAAATGGAAAGGTAAAGAAAGAATAGAGTTTTCCGGAATGGTTGGCGTTAAAGATGTAGCAGAGATTCTGTTTGGCATAGAAAGTAAAGGCGGACTTGCGATTGCGGACGCAAACGGAAAGAAAATGTATGCGGAAGTTGCGAGAAGATTAATTCCATGTATCTGGAATGGAACCGAAATCCCGCATGATTATGTGAACAGAGCTGTGCTTAAGGCGTCCAATCCATTAACATATAAAGATCGCAAAAATTGGGAAAGGGTTTTAACGTTAGCATGTTCGCTGGTGAAAAAAGATAGAAAAATGGAGGAATGGAATGTGGCATTAGATAAAAATCAAAAAGACAGAAATTATTTATACGGACGTTTACTGGCAGTGGCAGATCGGATTGAATATCGTACTTATGATGATGGAGATAAAGCAAGGGTTACAAATGCAAAAAGATACATGAGTACTTTTTCCCAGAGACCTTTTGAAACATGGAAGGTGATTGAAGAAAATATCCAGCCATATATGAATAAATTGGGGATTGCGGAGAGGCGTTTTTATGAAAATCTGTTAAATGATATTTATGAATTATTTGAAATAGATAGTTTCAAGGATAATAAAAAATTGGATGGTTTATATCTTCTTGGTTTTCACAGCCAGGCTTATGATCTGAAACTGAAAAAGGAAGATTCCAAAGAGAAGGAAGAGGAGGAATAAACGATGAGTGAATTAAAAGGAAAAATTGATTTTGCTTTATTTGTAAGTGCTGATAATGCGAATCCAAATGGAGATCCATTAAATGGAAACCGTCCAAGAATCAACATGGATGGACATGGTGAAATATCGGACGTGTGTATCAAAAGAAAGATAAGAAATAGACTTCAGGATCTTGGACAGAAGATTTTTGTACAGTCAGATGATCGTACAGATGACCCTTATACCAGTCTGAAAGACCGTGCAGATGGATGTGAGGAACTGAAAGCCCAGATGGGAAATAAGAAAAATGCGAATCGAGACGCATGTGCGGCGATTGCTTGCAGAGAGTGGTTGGATGTCAGAGCTTTTGGTCAGGTCTTTGCATTTAAAGGAATTCCTGTATCATTTGGCGTAAGAGGACCTGTTTCCATTCATCAGGCGATCAGTCTTTCGCCAATCGATATCATCAGCATGCAGATTACTAAAAGTGTAAACAGTGAATCTGGAAAAGAGAGTAAGGCTTCGGACACCATGGGCACGAAACACCGAGTGGGATTTGCGGTATATAAAGTAATGGGAAGTGTAAACGTTCAACTTGCTGAAAAAACAGGATTTAGTCAGGAAGACGCAGAATTACTGAAAGAAGCATTAAAAACATTATTTGAAAATGATGCTTCTTCTGCAAGGCCAGAGGGAAGTATGGAAGTCTGCAAAATGTACTGGTGGCAGCATGATGAAAAAACTCCTGCTGTTTCCAGTGGGAAAATTCAGAGAGGTTTTGAGATTAAACCTAAGAAGGAGCATCCGAGAGAATTTACAGATTACGAAATTTCGTGGCATGTAGATGGATGCAAAGAGCCGGAGGAATTTGATTTTGTATAAGGAAGAAGATTTTCTTCAGTTATCTGGAATCCAGCATTTTGAATTTTGCCGAAGACAGTGGGCATTGGCTTACATAGAGTTACAGTGGCAGGAAAATGTCAGAACAGTCGAAGGAAAAATTCTTCATGAAAACGCACATGATGCAAGTATGAAAGAAAAAAGAGGGGATCTTTTGACCGTACGTGCAATGCCGATTCACTCCCGGGAAATGGGAGTGAGCGGCGAATGTGATGTAGTAGAATTTCATAAAGTAAAAGATGGAATTCATCTGGCCGGGAAGGAAGGGGTTTATAAGGCAGTTCCAATAGAATACAAAAGAGGACGGCCGAAAACAGATGATTCGGATATTCTTCAGGTGGCGGCACAGGCAATGTGTCTGGAAGAAATGTTATGTTGTACTATATCCTATGGATATATCTTTTACGGAGAGACAAGGCATCGCATGAAAGTAGAATTCACAGATGAAGTGAGGGAAAAGGTTCGTAAGATATTTACAGAAATGCATAAATATTATGAACAGCGATATACACCGAAAGTAAAGACAAGCAAAAAGTGTAATGCCTGTTCTTTGAAAGATATTTGTATTCCTGTTCTGAATAAAAAGAAGTCTGTTTCCGGGTATATTGACAGGATAATTGCGGAAGAGGAAAAAGAATGAAAAGGCTTTTGAATACGTTGTATGTAACAACTGGAAATAAGTATTTGTCCCTGGATGGAGAAAATGTAGTTGTTTTGGAAGAACAGAAAGAGATTGGTAGAATTCCTCTGCATAATCTTCAGGCAATCATTACATTTGGTTATACGGGGGCCAGTCCAGCACTTATGGGAGCGTGTGCACAGAGAAATATAGATCTTTCTTTTATGTCTGGAAATGGAAGGTTTCTGGCCAGAGTTACCGGTGAGGTAAAGGGAAATGTGACATTGAGAAAACAGCAGTACCGAATCAGCGATAACAAAGAAGAAAGTATACATATAGCAAGAAATTTTATTCTTGGAAAAGTGTATAATTCCAGATGGGTTTTAGAAAGAGCTATAAGAGATTATACGTTGCGTCTTGATGTAGAAACTATAAAAAAGAAATCTTTGTTTCTTGTACAGAGCATGGGGAAAATAAGAGGATGCGAAAGTGCGGATGAATTATTAGGGTTAGAAGGAGAAGCTGCTTCTGTTTATTTTTCTGTGTTTGATGAACTAATCCTGCAACAGAAAGAAGAATTTTATTTTCATGGAAGAAATAAGAGGCCGCCTTTGGATAACGTTAATGCGATGTTGTCGTTTGGATATTCTTTGTTGGCAGGAATGTGTGGGGCTGCTCTGGAAGCAGTGGGTCTTGATCCATATGTTGGATTTTTTCATACAGACAGACCTGGACGTATGTCGTTGGCACTGGATTTGATGGAAGAATTCAGAAGTGTTATGGTAGATCGGTTTGTTTTGACACTGATCAATAAAAGAATTATGAAGGAAAAATATTTCATAAAAAAAGAAAATGAAGCGGTTATTATGACGGATGAAGGACGAAAAGCTTTTTTATCAGCCTGGCAGTCTAAAAAACAGGAGACTATTAAACATCCATTTCTGGATGAGAAGATAGAATGGGGAATGGCTCCGTATGTTCAGAGTATGCTGTTGGCGAGATACCTAAGAGGAGATTTGGATGAATATCCGCCATTTTTCTGGAAGTAGGTGAGATAATGCTGGTTTTGATAACATATGATGTGAATACACAAACGGCGGCAGGAAGAAAACGTCTGCGTAAAGTTGCAAAAGAGTGTACTAATTATGGACAGCGAGTACAAAATTCTGTATTTGAGTGCCAGATGGACGCAACAAAATGCAGACAGGTGAAGAATATCCTGGAGAATATCATAGATAAAGAAGTGGATAGCTTAAGATTCTATTATCTGGGTGAAAAGTACAAAAATAAAGTAGAACATATTGGTGCAAAACCTGGCTTTGATGTTACAGATACCTTAATATTATAGTGCGAAAGGTAAGTTCACAGAAATACTCCAGAACATTCGCACCAGGAAATACATATAGTTTACAAGAAAAATAATTTAAAATATGATGATTTGAATAAAAAATAAGACTAATATGTATAATAAGTAGAAAAATCAGTTTTGGATAAATATGTTTTTGTCTGAAATTGCTGTCAGCCTCCTTGTGAGGCTGTGAGTTGAAATAGTCAAGGCAGAGTTTATAGTAAGTCTGCTTCATTGTCAGCCTCCTTGTGAGGCTGTGAGTTGAAATGCCCCGTAATGGCTTCAAACTGCTTAAGCAATGGGTCAGCCTCCTTGTGAGGCTGTGAGTTGAAATACATTTCGTTCAATATCAGCTCGAATGTTCATTACGTCAGCCTCCTTGTGAGGCTGTGAGTTGAAATGTGTTGATGTCTGTGTACCATTCCCACTCAAGGATGTCAGCCTCCTTGTGAGGCTGTGAGTTGAAATATACAAGGAGGAAAATCATGGCAAAAAGAAAGAAGTCAGCCTCCTTGTGAGGCTGTGAGTTGAAATAGTGTAGGCTTGTCATGTAGATACCGAATAGTGCGTCAGCCTCCTTGTGAGGCTGTGAGTTGAAATAAGATCTTTCAGCACAGGCTTATAATCGCCAAGGCGTCAGCCTCCTTGTGAGGCTGTGAGTTGAAATGGCATACCGCAAGGCGGGCTACTCTAAGAAATTCCGGTCAGCCTCCTTGTGAGGCTGTGAGTTGAAATATATGTTTCTTCCGATGACTCGGAATTATACTGGTCAGCCTCCTTGTGAGGCTGTGAGTTGAAATATTGAAAACAACCTCATGGAGAAAGTCTCCAGCGTCAGCCTCCTTGTGAGGCTGTGAGTTGAAATGTCCAGGAAATTGTAGTTCCGTCCGGATGTTTCCAGTCAGCCTCCTTGTGAGGCTGTGAGTTGAAATAATCCAGAAAGCTATATACCGGAAAGTGTCAAACGTCAGCCTCCTTGTGAGGCTGTGAGTTGAAATGTATATGCGTTGCAGTTGGCTTTCAGATGTGATCGTCAGCCTCCTTGTGAGGCTGTGAGTTGAAATATATCCAATCTGTCTCACCAGCTCCGGCAATCCCGTCAGCCTCCTTGTGAGGCTGTGAGTTGAAATTCTTATAATGAACCAGGAAATTATATTGAAGATTGTCAGCCTCCTTGTGAGGCTGTGAGTTGAAATGCTGTTCCATCAATATCCGCAAACACATCTGGTTGTCAGCCTCCTTGTGAGGCTGTGAGTTGAAATATGCTGATAGAACTTAGATTATTGATAGAATCCCGTCAGCCTCCTTGTGAGGCTGTGAGTTGAAATACCCTTACCCATCCATACTCATTACTATCATTTTGTCAGCCTCCTTGTGAGGCTGTGAGTTGAAATGCTGTCCAGGCGGCAGATGAACGGCAGCAGACCGTCAGCCTCCTTGTGAGGCTGTGAGTTGAAATTTTCCTGCTGACTGCTGTTGCTAATCAGGCATACCGTCAGCCTCCTTGTGAGGCTGTGAGTTGAAATCCATCGAACAATTATAGTATAACTTCGAAATATCGTCAGCCTCCTTGTGAGGCTGTGAGTTGAAATTTGAGAGAGCATCTTCACCTTTCGCCAGATTTCCGTCAGCCTCCTTGTGAGGCTGTGAGTTGAAATATCTTACACATCATTAGATATCTGCCCATGTGCTCCGTCAGCCTCCTTGTGAGGCTGTGAGTTGAAATGTGTGATACCATTCTGTTATAAGCCAGTCAAGATTCGTCAGCCTCCTTGTGAGGCTGTGAGTTGAAATGTGTGATACCATTCTGTTATAAGCCAGTCAAGATTCGTCAGCCTCCTTGTGAGGCTGTGAGTTGAAATGAAATTGGGGAGTCCCACAAATTGAATAGTCCGGTCAGCCTCCTTGTGAGGCTGTGAGTTGAAATAATATATCATCAAACAGAACTCTTCCACGAAGCTGTCAGCCTCCTTGTGAGGCTGTGAGTTGAAATGTCAAATACAGGAAGGTATGATATAATCAACCTGGTCAGCCTCCTTGTGAGGCTGTGAGTTGAAATGTCGCCTTGCGGTCAGCCTTATACGCCTTTAAATGGTCAGCCTCCTTGTGAGGCTGTGAGTTGAAATGTCCGTACCTCGTGGACGTTTCCGGGCGGTAGTTTGTCAGCCTCCTTGTGAGGCTGTGAGTTGAAATATCATCAGAAATATTTAATAAATGGCATGGATACGTCAGCCTCCTTGTGAGGCTGTGAGTTGAAATGGAGATACTTTTGCAGCCAACTACAGCCGGATCCGTCAGCCTCCTTGTGAGGCTGTGAGTTGAAATTCTGCTATTTTTTCCCAGGTCATTCCTTGCTGAGTCAGCCTCCTTGTGAGGCTGTGAGTTGAAATGCCGAGTTCCTCGAATTTGATTGTTTCATTGTAACCGCCAAATAATCCTGCGGTCAGGTATAAAATCACTCCAACCTTTTGAGCGTTGGAGTAATTTACTACAAGTTACTTGTGATCTTTGATAGATTGGAGTTTTTTACTCCAGGGAGCCAGTTCTGAGAGCTGTTCATCTGTCATTTCTTCAGATGGACGCTGTTCAAGCAGATATTTAAGGTATCCGTAAATATTCAGATCATGCGCCCTGGCCATCTCGACCATCGTATAAACAACGGCGCTGGCATTGGCTCCATTGACAGAATCGCTGAACAGCCAGTTTTTTCTTCTTACCGCAAACGGGCGGATCGCATTTTCACTCAGATTGTTTGTAAAGCTGCAGCGTCCGTCTTCCAGATCCTGTCCGTTGTCAGGGGCCTATGCTGGCCCTGGTCTGCTGACCGCCTCCTT
>OCPR01001616.1_pt1 | contig 12733 bp, 10 predicted proteins | sample 1538611 | NCBI WGS metagenome assembly OCPR01 (sample SAMN04571711, study PRJEB22368) | human gut metagenome | biome: human gut; material: stool | host: Homo sapiens | place: Luxembourg | collected 2012-09-28
TGCTGGAAAGCAGATTCCGATGCTTTATGCCGCCAATACTTCCAAACTTGTCAATATTATGAACACGCTTCTGGAACTTGTAACTACAACGTTAAAAGATGAGATCGATATCGAGATTCTGGAAATGCATGATCATTGGAAGAAAGATGCTCCAAGTGGTACTTCCAAAGAAATGGGTGAGATCATGGCACATGCTCTTGGCAAAGAGCTAAGCGACATCGCGGTCTATGGACGCGAGGGCGAATCTCCTCGTGAACCTGGAACGATCGGTTATCATTCTCTCCGTGCAGGTAATATTCCAAGCAGCCATACGGTATTCTTCGGAGGCATGGGAGAACGACTTGAAATCACACATCATTCCTATAACTGGGAATGCTTTGCAAGAGGCGCCTGCGACTGTGCAGCTTATCTTGATGGAAAAGATCCTGGATTCTATTCTATTAAAGATGTACTTGGGCTTTAATACTTTTGTATACACAAAGCGGCTTCACCATTCGGTGAAGCCGCTCTATTAATCTCCTTACTGCACACAGCTCTGCCAATTACAGTTTTCAGATTCAGATATTATCCAACAAGTCCCTCAACTTCTTCTTTAGACATCACACCCATGTCTCTTTTCGCAACTTCTCCGTCCTTAAATACAAGGAATGTCGGAATGGACATTACACGGTACTGTCTTGCAAGTTCCGGTTCCTGATCTACATCAAGCTTGCATACTTTGATGTCTGTACGCTCTTCTGCGATCTCTTCCACCAGTGGTCCCATTGTCTGGCATGGTCCGCACCATGTTGCCCAGAAATCAACCAGTACCGGTACTTTTGATTCTAATACTTCTTCCTTAAAGTTATCTTTTGACAAATGTACAATTGCCATATCTATTTCCTCTCTTTCGTAATGACTGTTATCATGTAACTACATGCTTATTATAACCGATTCCCCAAAGTTATCCATATATATTCTATAAAATATTCTGAAAAAATTATTCAACAATGATTTTATAGGTTGCTTCAAATTCCGCTCCCGCTTCCAGTGTATTTTCCCAGTCTCTGTCTTTTAATTCTCCGTCAAATATCTCACTGTCGCAGCGTCCGTACCATGGTTCAATGCATACAAACGGAGCCTGCTTTTTCGGAGGTGACCAGATGCCTGCTAACGGCGCATCAAATTCTACTGCCAGATATTCCTTCTTCTGTGGATCCATAAGTGTTACTCTCTGAATCTGGTGGTCTTCGATCACCAATGCATCTCCATCAAACAGATGTTCATCGATCGAGAGACATCCGTCTGCCAGCTTATATTCCTTCTTCTGCGTTGTAACGACGCCACCTTCTCCGAATACGGTATTCACCAGTGCTTCCGGTGCATTTCCCAGTCCGTCACGGAAGCCTAAGTAATATTCCGACTGCTTCTCACCTTCATGAAGCGGACAAAAGAATGCAGGATGTGCACCAATCGCAAAATGCATCTGTGTATTATTTATGTTCTTAACTTTCCACATTACACTGACCGAAGCATCTTCCAGTCTGTATCCAATCTCCAGATGAAAGTGAAATGGATATACCTTATACGTCTCTTCTGTATCTTCCAGCGCAAACCATACTTCATCTGCACTCTGGCTTACCAGTGAAAACTCCATGTCTCTGGCAAATCCATGCTGGTTCATCGGATATTCTTTCCCCTCATGTCTGTAAACTTTATTCTTTACTCCTCCTACAAATGGGAATAATACCGGTGATGTACGTCCCCAGTATTTCGTATCTGCATTCCAGAGGTATTCCTGTCCTGTTGCTTTCTTTTTCAATGACCGGAGTTCCGCTCCGTGATAATTTACGATAACTTCGATCTGATCATTTTCCATTTTAATCTGTTCTTGTTCTATATTTTTCTGCATATTCTGATTCTCACCTTTCTCCACTTTCATTTTTATTTTTGTTTCTTATTTTCTATTTCTTATTTCTATCTTTTTTATTTCTTTATCTCTTTTCCGTTCAATACAGCCGATACCAGACCGTCATGTCCGTCATAGATCAGCTTCAGGGAAAAGAACGGCACTTTCTCTACCAGCAGCCGGAGGAATATCTTGTCCCCTTCCCAGATGTTCAGTGATTCAATCTTATCGATATCCACCCATTCCAGTTCTCCTTCGTCACATGCAATCGGTTCTCCTTCGAATTCATCTGCAGTGAATAAATGCATGTATTCCGTCACACCATTTCCAGATACAAATGTAACGATTCCGCAGAACCGATAAGAAGTCAATGTATATCCTGTTTCTTCTTTTACTTCCCTTACAATGCATTCTTCCGGGCTTTCATCCGCCTCAAAATGTCCGCCGACACCGATCCATTTGTCCTTATTCACATCATTCTTCTTCACGGTCCGGTGAAGCATCAGATATTTTCCATCTTTTTCTATATAACATAATGTACTGAGTCCTGTCACACTTTTCTCCTTTCTCTTACATATCATCCATTTCAGCCTTTCCTCTATACTCTGCCATCTACGTTTTTTTCATCATCATGATTTTGTAAATATGCAATGCTCCGAATATCTGCCTTTATTTTCTTACATGGATTATGATATGATAGATATCTACAATCATATGTATCATCATTATACGCTATACTACAGGAGAATTGCAATGAACCGTACGATAGAATACACAATTACAGAGGAAGACAACGGCCTTCGCATTGAACAGTTTTTAAGACGCAAAGGATATTCCGGACAGAATCTTGCTGAGATCAAGCGCATGCCCAAAAGTATTCTTGTCAATGGCGTGCATTATTATATGCGCCAGACACTGACCTCCGGAGATATTCTTCAGGTTATCATCTGCGAGACAAAATGTTCCGAGAAGATCCCGCCTGTTGAGATTCCACTGGATATCATTTATGAAGACGAGGACATTATCGTGATCAACAAGCCTGCCGGCATGCCGATCCATCCGTCCATGAATAATTATTATAATTCACTTGCCAATGCACTCGCATGGTATTATCAGGAACATGGAAAACCTTTCATCTTCCGATGCTGCAACCGTCTGGACCGGGACACTTCCGGACTGACTGTCGTCTCCAAACATCTGGTCAGTGGAAGTATCCTTTCAACGATGACCAAGAACCGTGAAGTGCACCGGGAATATCTTGCCGTAGTAAAAGGAAATGTCACCCCTCCGGCCGGAACAATCTGTGCTCCGCTTGCCAGAAAAGAAGGCACCATCATCGAACGCACGGTTGATTTTGAACACGGTGAGGAAGCCATCACTCATTACCAGCTTGTAAAAGAAGCCAACGGACACAGCCTGGTCTCTCTGAAGCTTGAAACCGGCCGGACACATCAGATCCGTATCCACATGAAATATCTTGGTTTCCCGCTGATCGGGGATTACCTGTATAATCCGGATATGGAACACATGACCAGACAGGCACTGCACTCTCATCATATGGAATTCGCACATCCGATCACAGGAGAATGGATGTCATTTACGGCACCACTGCCTGCCGATATGGCAAACGTATTAGAGAATACTTCTGACACATAGTCTCTTTCATACACATGGCAATAACCAAAAGAGCAATATACTATACCATACTGACATTTTCATGGTATAGCATACTGCTCTTTTATCATTTATTTTTTCGATTCTTCATATATCTTCAATTCATCCAGTGCCTGTCCTCCCATCAGATACAATGCACCGATATTGAAGATTGTCATCAGTCCGATTCCGACATCTCCCAGGTCCCATACAAATGTATATGTTGCAATTCCACCAATGAACAGCATCACCAGCGCAAGCACTTTATACGCCGTCTGCCAGCACCATTTATCCCCGAACAGATATGCCACATTGCACCTTGCATAGAACAGGATTCCCAGAAATGTAGAAAAACTGAACAGGAATAAGGTTACTGCAATGAAAATCACGCCAAATTCTCCCAGATGATACTTCATCGCCGTCTGTAAAAGGTCCATTCCTTCTTTTCCTGCCACCAGTTTTTCCGGTGCAAGCAGCATGATCATGGCCGTGCAGCTACAGATCACGATCGTATCTACAAATACTCCGAGAGCCTGCGTAAGTCCGGCTTTTACCGGTCTGTCACATTCTGCTGCCGCTGCCGCACATGGTGCAGAACCAGAACCGGCTTCATTCGAGAACAGACCACGCTTTACTCCATTCATCAGCACTGCTCCGAATCCTCCGGCAGCTGCCTGACGGATTCCGAATGCCTCCTGGAAAATCCTTACAAATACTCCCGGAAGACTTCCGATATTCGTTACGATAATAAAGATTGTTATGCAGAAATAACATACAGCCATAAACGGAACCATCATATCCAATACCTTCACTGTCGCATTCTTTCGAAGTACAATGATTGCCGCCAGGATTACAAGTACAATCGTTGTATAAAGCGGTGGAACAGAAAACGCATTTTCAAAAGAAGCCGCTACCGAATTGCTGATTACCTGACTGATTCCACACCAGCAGATCAGACCGGAGATTGCAAATAACACCGATACCAGTACATGTTTTTTCTTTTTCCTTGTCCTGCCTTCTACATAATCATGGATATAATATGCCGGTCCTCCGCGAAATCCTCCATACAGTGGATCTTTTTCCTTATGGATCTGTGCAAGCGTTGCCTCTACAAATGCCGTCGAAGAACCGATCAGTGCCGTCACCCACATCCAGAAAACAGCACCAGCACCGCCAGCGGAAATTGCGGCAACTACACCGACCAGATTGCCCATGCCGACACGGGTTGCCGTCGATACGATCAGCGTCTGGAACGTAGACAGACTGTTCTTGTCATCCTTTTTCCCTGTCAGTGCCGCTACCATATCCGGGAACAACCGGATAGGAAGCATCCTTGTTCGAACCGTAAAGTAGATTCCCGCCGGGATCAGCAGTATGATCAGCAGTGAAATACCGACACTTCCACTTCCCGGAAGCGGGATCTGAAATAAATCTCCCCACAAAAAACTATATACTCGTTCTATCAAATTCGCTATCATAGTATGAATGTCCTTTCAAAATCTCAGGACTTTAAAGCACTACACTTTAAAGTCCTGAACTATATCATACTATATTCTGTTATACATTGCAATCCTCTCTAATCAATCAGATCATTCTGGAATCTGGATAAGTGTTCGTAAGGCAGGATCAGACGTCCGCGGTAAAGTCCGCATCCGTCATTGATCAGACTGTTATTCACCGCCGAAAACATATTGACATCCAGATCTGCCAAATCCAGATTCAGCAGCTTTATTCCCCGTTCATAGGCCTCATCAAAATACAGGCATTCACCCTCCGGAATTGCATCTCTTCTTGCCCGCTCATGCTCCTGTTCTTTCTCATAACCAACATGATTAGCCGTACCGATCTCTGCTATATCATCCATCATTTTTGTCCGAAGCTGTACCTCCATATAACATCTGGAGCTGTTATCATAAAATGTAATATGCAAAGACTGATAATTATTCGAACTGTGACTGCAGATATAATCGCGGTAATATGGTTTCACTGATTCATTCAGAAGCGGTGATGTACTCTCCTTGATTCCCATGGCAGGTTCCGCACTGAATCCCTGCTCTTCCAGAAATCCCGGAAGGACATTCGCGATCTGATACAGATACTTCCGTTCCTGTTCTTCTCTGTCCTCTTCACTGTTCAGGTGACATCTTGGAACAGAAATGATAATTCTATAAGCAATTAAATCTCTAAAGCAACTCAATCGTTTCTTAAGTTCTGCTATACTCGGATATTTTCCATGTTCTTCATAATAATCATAGATGAATTCCACAACATATCCATTAAATTTTTCCTCCGCACGTATCAGCGATTTGATCCTTCCCTTGAATGTAAATGCCATAAATGGATATTCTTTCGCCATATATTTATAAAATTCTCTCATTTTCTGAGACTGCGCCGTCAGGAAATCATTATGTTCCAGTAATTCCTGAACCTGAAGAAGAAAATTACAGTGGATCATATCAATCTCATTTCCTGTTCTTTTCGCATCTTTTCTCAGATCCTTAATATAATTGTGAAGAATCCGGAGTACGGTATCTCCGGAATACAGATAGTCATTTAATAATACCATCTCTGTCACCTTCCTCTTTTGTTTCTTATTTTTTCCTGTACTTCTGTAGTACGCGTACTAGTTTGCCAGAGTCTACCGGTTTTGATATATAATCATTCATTCCTGCATTCCTACAATCTTTTTCACTTTCTCTTGATGACTGTGCAGTCATTGCAATAACAGGAATCTCTTTTGCATCTGCTTTTTCTGATTTTCTGATTGCCTTTACTGCATCCAGACCATCCATCACCGGCATCATAATATCCATCAGCACAATATCATAATATCCACATTCCGACTGTCCAAACTTTTCCAGTGCTTCCTTTCCATTCCATGCTTTTTCTACTTCAGCACCGGCATCTGTCAGATAAAATTCTGCAATCTCCATATTTATATCATTATCTTCTGTCAGAAGAACTCTCATTCCCGTCAGATCATCCTGTTCTCCATTCCCGTCCGTTTTCTTCTTACCGTTTTCTTCCTGCGCCAGTGCAAATCTAAGACGAAACGCGATCTCAGTGCCTTCTCCCGGAGTACTCTCTACCTGGATTTCTCCGTTCATCCTTTCGATCAGACCTTTTACGATTGACATTCCAAGTCCGGTGCCTTTATACTTTGTTCTTGCATCTGCTTTTTCCTGTGTAAACGGCTGGAATAATTCATTTTCTATAAATTCTTTACTCATACCAATTCCGGTATCCACGATTTTAAATTCATAGACAACAATTTTCCCGTCACAGGATATCTCACTTGCATATGTATCAATTGTGCCATTCTTTTTGTTATATTTCACCGCATTGCTGAACAGGTTCATCATTATCCTCTGAAGCTGCAGCGTATCTCCTTTTAACATTGTATGCTGGATATTCGCTCTGTGCTTCCGGTGCGTAATTCCGGTCTCTTCCAGTTGTCCCTGCATCAATACTGCAACTTCTTTCATAAGCTCTGCAATATCAAATACTTCTTCGTGAACTTTCATATGACCAGATTCAATCTTACTCATATCCAGCACGTCATTGACCAGGTCGATCAGATGTCTTGTCGATATCTCAATTTTATCTACGTAATCTTTCAGTTTCTCCTGTTCGTTCCAGTTTTTCCGGATCATCTGTATCATTCCAAGAATCCCATTGATCGGGGTACGCAGATCATGACTCATCCGGTTCAGGAATTCTGTCTTGGCTTTGCTGGCCAGATCAGCCTTTTCATAAGCAATCTGTAATTCCTCTTTTTCTTTCTGATCCTTTTCATGAAATTCCGAAGTATTGCGGAACATAATAATTCCGCGGACTACCGTCTGTTCCCGCTCCTTTTCATTATCATAGATCATATCCTGAGACATCAGAACTGTCTTCTGTATCCATATCTCTTTTCCATTCTTGTTTCTTTCCTGATATTCTACCGTAACCTGTTTCTCACCGGCATAAAACCTGTCCAGAAGGCTTCCGGACGTATCTACAATCCTGTACGTTTCCTGTGTATCTTCTGTAATATACTTCCGTCTCTCCCTGCAGTATGCATCATACGAACATGGAAGATCCGTCTTCAGATCGAATGTCCTGTCTTCTTTCTTCTTATAATAAAATGTCCGTTCCAGGCAATCCTCTGTCAGATTCACAGTATGCAAAGCTTCTGCCGTCTCCAGAAGCGCTTCTACATAATTACTGTTTTCCAGAATAGACTGTTTCATCTGTTCATAATATTGCTCTAATTGTATTTTCTCATCTTCCAGCATCTGCTTCATATCATGAAATACTTCAAATCCCACAATGAAATGATGCATCTCTCCGGTTGCCGTACTGTCCAGACGAAGGAATGTCATACGGCCTCTCAGAACATCTTCACCTCTCCGGCAGCAATATGGCAGTTCATATTTTGCTATTTTTTCTTCCATTTCCGAAAGTTTTGAGATGATCTTCGGAAGCTGCAGCTGTTCCCACATCTTTCTTCTGGACGAATCATCTGCCAGTTCCTGTACGATCTGTTCTACCGCGCCCGAATAACTTCCGTCATCCGCAAGAAAGAAATTAGAACTCGCCCTCAGGATCGAATACTGATCCTGCATGGCGTCACAATACAGGCAGTCCGAAAAATGATATCCCTGTTGTTTGATTCCATCCAGGATCTGTATATGAAGTGCCCGGCGGTCTGCTGCTTCTTTCATCTTCGCCTGATTCTTATCTACATACATATTCTTATCCGCATACCGGAAAAGATCCCGCATCGTACATCCTTCGAAATCTGATGATAATGCGTATCCCACCGCATAACTGATCGGCATCTCCGGATGCTCTCTGGAATATTCCGCAATCTCCGAACGGATTTTTTCTAATATATTCCGCACCTGCTCATGATTTACGTCTTCAAGTACAGCGATGAACTCGTCTCCTCCGTCTCGTCCTGCAAAATATTCTTCCGGCAGGGCTTTTCTTAGCTGAACAGCAAATGACCGGATGTATTCATCTCCTTTTTCATGTCCGAGCCTGTTATTGATGATACGGAGATTATTCAGGTCAAATACGCACAAAGCCGTTGCTCCGTTCTCACCATCCGTCAGTTCTTCATCTAGGATTTCCTTACACCGGTTCTTGTTCGGAAGACCTGTTGCCTCATCCAGATACACTTTTTTCTTAAGCACTTTATTCTGAGCTGCATACTTTACTGCTTTGACCAGTTCATATCCAAGCAGGCATATCAGACCAATAATGTCTGCAATAACAATCTTCTCCAGCCGGTCCAGTGCAGTCGCATTCTTCTGCGAGTACTCTTCCGCAAGTCCTGTCGCCTCATCACAGATGCCGAAGAACTCGTCACTTTTTGCAATAATATCTGTATTCTCATATCCATTTTCCCGGACCAGAAGAATCTCTTTTTTCAGCTCCTGAAAGTATTTATCCAGTTTTTCCATCTTATTCTGAAAAGCCTTATCATCCAACCGGACCAGATTCAGCTTATCACTTCCATAACGAAGTCCTTCTATGATAGACGATACCGATTCGATCATCTCATCCTGTGGTTCTTTTGCATTCTCCAGTTTGATGATGCGCTGCGTTTTTCCACGCACCAGTCCTGCATAGTTCACGACCCGGGCCGTTCCCTGAATCTTGCTCACCAGAACCATGATCGTCAGAAACAGCGCGATCAGTATAACCGTCAGGAGCATCATCAGTCCTCTTGTAATTTTTGAAATCTTTTTATCTTTACTGCTCATAATCCTTTCTCCAGACATATGTTTCCCCTTTATACCTGCTCTTTTCCAGAATCATATTGTCTTTTATTTTATCAAATTCTCTCCTTGTTTTCCATTATGTTTCTATTATTATTTGGTGATTTACAAAAAAATCCGGGAGACACTGATAAGTTTCATTCAGTATCTCCCGGATATTGTCTTTATAATCTTTCTTCCATTCTTTTTAACTCCGGCAGCACAATGCACAGCATCGTGATAAAGCAAAGACTTCCTCCGATCACATTCGATACCGGTTCTGCAAGAAATACACCATCCGTTCCCATATATAATGCATACGGCATCAGATAAGTCAGCGGAACTACGATCACAACTTTTCGAAGTATCGAGAAGAAGATTGCCTGTCTCTTCTTATTCAATGACTTGAACACCGTCTGTCCCATATACTGCAGATCCATAAAAATAAATGCTGCGAAATATTGTTTCAATGCAGGAACTGCATCTTTCATTAACATCTTATCTGAACTGAATATCTGGATCAGCACTTCCGGGATCACGATAATACTGCCCCACATCACACCGGTATAGACCAGGATCATAACTGCGAGAACAACCATCGCTTTTCTGACATATCCCGGTCGTCGTGCTCCGTAATTATAACTCAGGATCGGAGAGGCTCCTTCATTCATTGCATGGATCGGCGTCTCTACAAGCTGCCGCACACTGGTAATAATCGTCATAACGGAAATATAAATATCTCCACCGGTAACCGAAAGTACGTTATTACAGCAGATTGATACCAGACTATTTGTAAGCTGCATGATAAATCCAGCCATGCCAAGGCTTACAATATTCTTTGCATACCCGGTACATTCTCCAAACTCTTCTTTCTTTAAAAGGCGTACTTTCAATTCCGCTCTTTTTGTAAGAAAGACAAATACAAATAACGCAGACATCGTCTGTGACAATACTGTAGCGATTGCAGCTCCCTGTACACCAAATCCCAGCACAAAAATGAATAGCGGATCCAGGATCAGATTTGCGACTGCACCGATCGCAACCGAAAGCATACCGATCACCGAATATCCCTGCGCATTAATGAATGGATTCATTCCCACTGCAAGCATTGACGGCAGTGTACCGATCAGATAGATCATCATATATGGATATGCATAGTCAAGTGCCGTATTTGAGGCTCCAAACAGTACCAGTACCGGACGTGCAAAAAGCATTCCTGTGACCATCAGTATCACCGCACTCGCGCAGACCATGGAAAATGAAGTATTCATAATCCTGACTGCTGTCTTCTCTTCCTTCTTTCCCCGGTAAATAGAAAACAGCGGCGCGCCTCCGCCTCCAAACAGATTTGCAAACGCTGTAATAATCATGATCAACGGAAAACAGATTCCAACCGCACCAAGTGCCGCTGTTCCCACATGTGGAATACGGGCGATGTATACACGGTCTACAATGTTATATAATAAATTCAAAAGCTGGGCAACAAGCATTGGAATGGCTGCTCCGAAAATATTTCCTGTCACCGTTCCATTTTCGAAATCAATTCTTTTCATTTTCTACTTATTTCCTTTCTTTTTCTTGCGTTTTTAGTATAACATTGGTTATTATATATGTAAATTATTGTTTTTATATCATTATTCAATATTTTTTATATGGTTTATGATTACACCTTACACCATATGTAACTATATTTTCCATATATACCCGCACAGTAAGTTTTATAAAAAGGAGATGCCATGGAACTCAAACAATTAGAATATTTCCGTGCTATCGTTGATGCCGGAACGATCAGTGGGGCTGCAAGAGATCTTCACATGACCCAGCCACCACTCAGCTATCAGATCAAAATGCTTGAAGAAGAACTTCAGGTACCGCTTCTTCTACGTGGGAAAAAAAGTATCACACTCACCGAGGCCGGTAAGACTCTTTACGAACAGGCCGGTAATCTGCTGATGCTTTCCGATCTTGCCAAACGAGAAGTGATAAAATCCAGTCAGTCGGCAACGTTACACCTTGGAATGACACCTTCTACGGTATCGATGATGTCAGACCACCTTTTACGTTTTTCAAAGAAATATCCACAAGTACACTTTGATGTCCATGAAGGATCCACCTTTACTCTGAAAGACCAATTGGAAAATCACGTCATCGACCTGACCACTTTGCGAACCCCCATTGCTCTGAACGGATGTGAAACCCATACACTCTTAAAAGAAAGTCTCATGGCAATGGCAGTTCCGGAATATCCCCTCCTTAAGGGTCGGGATTCTATTCCTTTACAGGAACTTTCCGAACAGCCTCTGATTCTTTCACAACGTTACCATAAATATATGCTCTCAGCATTTGAACGTGCAGGACTTGTGTGTGATATCTATTTTACCTGCGGGGATGCCCGCACCGCCATGACTATGGCCGAAAAAGGGCTTGGAATCGCGATTCTTCCTGCATCTATGCAGACACTTTCTCAAAAGCTCAGGCCATGCATGATTTCCGATACCAATCTTACGACGGAGATTCTTCTTGCGTGGAGAAAAGAACGGCTTCCTGATGAAATCCGGGATTTTCTGAAAATGTGGAATATAGAAAAATAAAAAAGCAGAGTATCTTTCGCACACATAAGGTGCCGGAGATACTCTGTTCTTTCTTTTAACACGAATTAATTACTTAGACATAAATGATATGAATTTCACACGCTGATCCATCCAGTCGCCGATCAGTCCGATTACTTTTCCCATTGTAAAAGCTGCCAGGATCGTTCCAACTCCGAGTCCATCCAGATGTCCCAGAAGCAGGCCGGTCATAAGTGCTGTCACCGCCAGACAGATCACATCAAAAGACACCTTGATCCTTGAATATCTGATTCCTGTAATATCTGCCAGTTCTCTCCTGATCACAGGTAACTCTTTTTCTCCCTTGACTTGTTCTAACATAATCATTCCTCCTCAGTACAACTTACTCATTGTAATACTGTGAAGTTAGCCGGTCAAGAGGGACAGAACTATTTCACTATCTTTCACTCCTGGTCTTTCGCAGCTCATTACTTCTTCCAGACACACTCTCTGGTAATCTCGTCCAGCCTCGTCACTCCGCACATTTTCATCGTGTCTTCCAATTCGGTTCCTATCTTGTCTATGTAAGATTTCACTCCTTCTTCCGCACCTCCGTAAACAGCCGTTACAAATGGTCTCGCAATGATCACCGCATCTGCTCCCAGTGCCAGAGCCTTGAATACATCTACTCCGCTTCGGATTCCGCCGTCTACGAATATCTTCATGGAATCGCCCACTGCCTTGGCAATCTCTTCCAACACTTCCGCAGTTGCCGGACACTGATCCAGTACACGGCCGCCATGATTCGATACTACGATTGCAGAAGCTCCTGCCTCTTTCGCCTTTAATGCACCTCTGACCGTCATAACACCTTTCACAATAAACGGTGTTCC
>OCPR01001622.1_pt1 | contig 12697 bp, 10 predicted proteins | sample 1538611 | NCBI WGS metagenome assembly OCPR01 (sample SAMN04571711, study PRJEB22368) | human gut metagenome | biome: human gut; material: stool | host: Homo sapiens | place: Luxembourg | collected 2012-09-28
GGATACAAAAATCCCCGGCCACATTTCTGCAACCGGAGCACCTTGACAATTCACATATGATTGATTATTGATTTGAGCCGTTTGCACGACGTTCGACTTCAGCTTTGACTTCTTCGTTCCATGGGGCAAGCCTATCTAACTCTTCATCGCTCATCCTATCATTCGGGAGTTTTTCCAGAAGATAGGTTAGAATCAAGTTATGTGCTCATAGAGTCTAATTGAGCTTATTTTTATAATGCAGATTACTTTCTATGAGCACATAATTTTTTATCATAATGAATTCAAGAAGTTCATGATATCTGCAGATGGCTTGTATTTATAAGAACTGTTACCGGCACTTCCCACTTTTTCCATAGCTTTACGTTTAAGCTCCATATCGGCAATCATATATTTATGTGTTGTTTCTATACTTGAATGTCCCAACTATAGTGGCTCAGTTAAAAGGTGCTGATAATTCGACAAATTTTAATCAACTGGTAGAATTTGGAGTATGGAGTATGAACAATTTGTGAAATACTGATTTTGTATTGCTTTTGCCAGGACAAATGGATATAATATAGTTAGAAAAAACTCGAAAGGAGTGTTTACTATGGCAAAAAAATCAGCAAATTTATACGCACGCATAGAGCCTGATGTAAAAGAACAGGCAGAAGGAATCTTAGCAGCATTAGGAATTCCTGCATCCAATGCAATAAATATGTTTTACAAACAAATTATTCTTCAAAGAGGACTTCCTTTTGAAGTGAAAATGCCATCCGCTCGTCCTGTAGACGCTAGTGCATTATCAGAAGCACAGATGAATGCAGAACTAGAGAAAGGATATGCGGATATGCAGGCTGGTCGCACTAGATCAGCAAAATCTGTTTTTGCTGATATCCGCAAGGATTACAGTTTATGATTTATGATATCGAGATTTCAGATCAGGCCGAGATAGACCTTCGTGGAATCTTCGAATACATTGCTTTTGAACTGCAGGCACCAGAAAATGCAAGTGGTCAGCTTGATAGGCTTGAAGCATGTATTATGGATCTTGATCATATGCCGAAGAGATATCGACAATATGAATTGGAACCATGGAAAAGTCGAGGGCTGCGCGTAGTGCCAGTAGACAATTATCTTGTTCTATATATTCAGGATGATGATACACAAGTGGTTACGATTATCCGTGTTATGTACGGTGGACGAGATGTGGATACGCAATTAAACAGATTTACAAAAACAAAATAATTTGAAAGCATCAATCAGAAATGGTTGGTGCTTTTTTCTTGCCTGGAGAAATCTGGGCTTTTTTATGCCCATTTTTACGGAAGGAGGTATTGACCGTGGCTACTTTTGAAGAATCCAGTGTGATGGTCACAAAAGCGCGGATTCCAGTATTTGACATCGGTCTGAATGAGAAACTGGATGATTCCACCTGTACGGTACTGGAATCCAAGACACTGACCACATCAACATTCACCTTTTGTGGCAGCTATACGAAGTACGGGGAATTTCTTGACGGCAGGGACGGATACTGGTATGGATTTTCCAACGAACCCAGTGTTCAAGTTGTACTTAATAAAGGAGTTCCAGAGATTAAAGGAAGCAGTGTTGTTATATATACGAGAGTATTGAGTAGAAATAGTGCAATTTTCACATGATATTATACAAGAATTACATAGAAATATATCGTATTATTGATATAGTATTCTTGAATTGTATGTGAGGAGAAAACTATGGAAACTGAAAGAAAAACATTAACACAGCTATCTGTGCCAATATGTTTAGAAACTTTATTTTATATGCTTTCAGGCATGGTCGATACGCTTATGTTATCATCTGTAAGTGACCAGGCTGTAGGAGCAGTGGGAACAGCCAATACATATATAGGCGTTTTTATTATTATGTTTGGGGTTATATCATCGGGTATGATAGCTGTTATGTCACAAAATATCGGAGCCGGAAGACCGGGAATTGCATATCAGGCAAGACAACTTGGACTTATATTCAACGCATTGATAGGTATCGTAATGTCTGTCATTCTTGCTACTTTTTCTGGTGGAATACTTCGAATCGTAAGTATTGCTCCGGCTTTGCTTGAGCCGGCTGAAATATATCTTAGAATTGTCGGAGGTGCATGTTTTTTAAATGCACTGATTCCTATTTTCTCCAGTTATTTGAGAGTGTTTGGATATACAAAGCATTCTTTGATAGGAACTGTTGTTGGAAATGTTCTTAATATAATACTTAATTCAGTATTCTTATTTGCATTCAATTGGGGAGTAATGGGAGTTGCTGTTGCCACGGTTATTTCAAGAGTTGTAAATCTTATTATTGTAGCAGGCATGGGGGCGGTACTTATAAAAGCAAAACAGAGTCCTGAGCGGATTACATCAAGAAAGATATTTGCACAGATTGTTAAGATTGGTTTTCCTTCTGCGCTTGAAACAGCACTTTACAACATCGCAATGACATTTATTGTGCGTTTTATGAATCAGATGGATGTGGATGGAATGAATGTTACAGCCCGCTCATATGCTGTACAGATTGCCAATTTCTCGTATTGTGTGGGAGCTGCCCTTGCTCAGGCAAATGCAATTATGACCGGCTGGAGAATTGGAGCAAAAGAGTTTGAGGAATGTAACAGGGGAACGAGAAAAGCTGCGATATACGGTATTATCACAGCGACCTGTTTTTCCGTGACATTTGCATTGGCCGGACATTTTATAGTGCATATATTTACAAATGATACACAGATGATAAATCTTGTGGTAAAATTGTTAATAGTAGATATATTTCTTGAATTTGGAAGGGTAACAAACCTTGTATATGGTCAGGCATTAAAAACGAGTGGAGATGCGCTTTTCCCGGTTATACTCGGTGCGGTATTTATGTATTTGTTTGCAGTTGGCGGAACCTATTTTCTCGGAATACACATGAGACTTCTGGCTGTAGGAGCATATATTGCTATGGCAGGTGACGAATGTGCGAGAGCAGTGGGAATGGTACTTAGATGGAAGAGTGGAAAATGGAAAAGTAAAGGTCTTATAGAAGTATAGGAGAGATTATGTACTTTGAATTAAAGGAAAATAAACCACATGGTACAAAGGATGATCCGTTTAGTACATATCATATAAAAAATGAGGGACGATCGTTTCAGATACCGGTTCATTGGCATGATGAACTGGAAATTATATATGTAAAAAGCGGTTTTCTGACTGTTAGTATATCAGGAGAAAATTATATTGGAACCCCCGGGGATGCTTTTGTAGTGTCGCCGGGCAATCTGCATTTCATGGGTTCACAGACTGGTACAGTGGATTATTTTACTTTCCTTTTTCCGTTAAAATATATATCTTTTTGCATAAATGACATGTTGGATGAGAAATTACTGGAGCCATTAAAAAATGGTCATCTGATGATAAGTCCACAAGTAAAAGATACAGCCAAAGAACTGTGTGAGCAGTTGGTTGAAATATATGTGGCAAAAAACAAGAAAACGGAATCCAAAATAACTGCTCAGATAAAGACAAAAATAATTCTTTTACAATTTATTCTTGAAATGTGGGAGAAGGGATTTGTAATCGAAAATGATAAAAGCGGGAGAAATATTGTAGAAAAAGAAATGATTTCATATATACAGCAGAATTTTATGGAAAAGATATCGTTAAAAGAGTTCGGGGAGCAGTTTCATCTTTCGGAAAAATATATATCGCGATATTTTAAGGAACATTTTCATATTACATTTTCGCAATATATCACACATTTACGATTAGAGCACGCAAAACAGCTGTTACAAGATACGGATACTCCTGTTACAGAGGTCGCAATGCAGAGTGGATATCAGAATGTAAGCTATTTTATCAGAAGCTTCAAAAAAACATATGGAGTTTCTCCGTTAAAATATAGAAAAAAATAAGCCAGGTATATGATTGAACAGGAGTTGAGAAAATATAAAAGATGCCATCAAAAAAGGTCAGGGAACAACCGAAAGGAAGTTCCCTGACCTTTTTGTATAAACATAATTAGATAAATATTATGTTACAGGAACTTCCCCTGTAGATTTTCGCTCGATTAGCTGTGCATGTAACAAAAATGTACTGATTGAAATGCCATTAAGCAGACTTGACAGCGCAAAGAACCCACTTTTTCCGAGCTCGAGCCGGTCTTGTCTGACTGTAGTCAATGGAGGAGATGTATATGCTGCAATCGGAATATCATCAAATCCGATAATACTGATATCTTCAGGAATTCTGTAGCCTAGTTGCTGGCATTGGATAAGAGTTGCATTTGCAAGGGTATCCTGATTGCAGATGATTGCAGTCATTCCTTTTTCCAGAAAACGAGGCAGGTGCTTTTCCATACACTCAGACAGATAGTAAGAGCAGCCGGTAGAACTGGAAGAAGTCTTCAGTCCATGTTGGTGCATGGCATGGAGAAAGGCTGCGTGCCGTATCTGGAGGATTTGAGAACCCAGAGAACTGCTGAGGTAGGCAATCTTACGATGTCCAAGTCCGGCAAGATAAGAGACAGCAAGTTCCATTCCCTCATCATTATCAATACCTACATAAGCGGTAGAAGGATTCCCAATAATATAGTTATCAAAAAGTACGGCTGGAGTGTGGCTGAGCTTAAAGTCCTGGATCCAAGGATCATTCAAGGAAAAGCCGATCGCAAAAGCACCTATGTAATCGTGCTCTAACATAAAAACATCATAATGTTGATTCATTTGCATCTGAACGTTCACAGGTACGATTTCAACATCAAAACCGGCCGGTTCAGCCATCTGGCGGAAACCAAGCAGAATATCATAGGCAAAATGATGAGGCTCTTCGTACAGAATATTCTCTTTTTCTATTATAATACAGATTTTTTTAACGGGCTTCTTATAACGACGCAGTTTAGTATAACCGAGGGCTACAGCAGTTTCTAAAACCTGTTTCCGTAAAGTTTCGCTGATATCAGGTGCATCATTGAGTGCTTTGGATACAGTACTCTTGGAAATCTCCATTTTATCAGCAATATCCTGGATTGTAGTCATAATTTGTGATCCTTTCATAAAGCAGGAAAATAATTCTTCTTTTATTATATACAATGATATAGTAAAAAGCAATGCACTATAGGAAAAATAAAAGTTTAGATAAGTTTCGAAAACACGAAAATGAAAAATAATGCACAAAAAAGAAGAGGGTAAAATATGCAAAATTAATAAAATTAAGCGGTGAGTTGAAAAGTGATTGACGAAAAAATGAAAAAGTCGTATATTAGGCTTAACGAAACAATACGAAACAAAGAAACGGAAGGGAGAAAGAAGATGAAAAGAAGACTGGAAGCATTTCTAACAGGAATCATGACTATAACTCTGGTGGCAGCAGGACTAACCGGATGTGGGAATAGTACGGCGGATAAAGGGTCAGAAAAAGTCAGACTGATGGTATGGTCTCCATCGGAGGATCAGTCAAAAGACAGTGGCGAATGGCTGCAGACAATGTGCAATAATTTTGCAAAAGAGCATCCGGAATGGGATATTACATTTGTCTATGGAGTAGCTGATGAAGCAACAGCAGCAGATCAGGTGGCGCAGGATCCGGAAGCAAGTGCAGATGTATTTATGTATGCAAACGACAGGATTACATCGCTTACAGATGCGGATGCAGTAGCAAAATTTGGTGGAAAATATAAAGAAGAGATTGAATCAACCAACTCCGAGGAACTTTTAGATTCGCTAAAGGTTGACGGAGAGCTTTACGGGGTTCCGTTTACAACCAATACCTGGTATATGTTTTATGACAAGTCTGTATTTTCAGAAGAAGATGTGAAAAATCTGGATACGATGCTGCAAAAAGGAACAGTATCCTTCCCATTTACTAATTCATGGTATCTTCCGGCATTCTATCTGGGAAATGGATGCACCTTGTTTGGAGATGGAACAGACGAGTCAAAAGGAGTTGATTTTGCAGGAGAAAAAGCAGTGGATGCAACTAATTATGCAATTGATCTGGCAGCAAATCCCAATTTTATAATTGATGCAGACGGATCTGCTCTTGCAGGACTTCGTGATGGCAGTGTAAAGGCAATGTTTACCGGATCGTGGGATGCAAATGCGATTAAAGAAGCACTTGGAGATAACATGGGAGTTACATCTCTTCCAACTTATACAATTAACGGAGAGGAAAAGCAGATGCTTGCATACGCTGGTTCAAAGGCAATCGGAGTTAATGCGCATAGTGAATATATGGAACAGGCAGTTGCGCTTGCCGTTTATCTGGGTGGAAGTGATGCACAGAGAGCACACTACGAGATGAGAACTGTGATTCCGTGCAATACAGAACTTTTGAAAGAAAAAGATATTGCATCTGATCCGCTTGTTCAGGCACAGAATGATACCTTTAACAATACATCGATACTTCAGCCGTTCGTGGCATCCATGACGAATTGCTGGACACCGGTCGAGAATATGGGAAAAGGAATTCGTAACAAGAGTGTGACACATGAAAATGCTGAAGAACAGACAGAAGCAATGAATGAAGCAATGAACAGCAATGGAATCAATTAAGAGGTGAGTGGAATGAGTATATTTAAGAAAAAAATCAATGAATTTCCAACGCCATATACCTGCAAAAATGCAGTAAAAAAGGGTGGATTAGAGACTAAGCTTTCCATGGTCCTGATGGGATTTGGAAATATCGTACATGGTCAGATTATCAAAGGTCTTTTGTATCTGGCAATTGAAATTGCCTACATCGTCTTTATGGCGGTAAATGGAATCGGATTTATCGGCGGTCTTCGGACACTTGGAACTGTAAAGCAGCAAGAGGTGTGGGATGAAGCAAAGCAAATTTATCTTTACACGAAAGGGGATCAGTCCGTTCTGATTTTACTTTATGGGGTGACGACAATCCTACTGACGATTCTTATGATTTTGGTATGGAGAGGAGCCCTGAAAAGTGCATATAAAGCAGAGTGTCTTCAGAAAAAAGGAATGCATGTGAATACATTTGCAGAAGATTTGAAGTCTCTTCTGCATGAGAATCTGTATCGTTTGTTTATGACACCACCGACAGCATTCATCTTTGTATTTACTGTACTTCCGTTGGTATTCATGATCTGTATGGCGTTTACTAATTACAGCCGTATTGGAAATCATCTGATGCTGTTTGACTGGGTGGGGCTTGATAACTTCAAGACATTATTTGATTCAGGAAGTATTCTGGGAAGTACTTTCTGGTCGGTTCTTGGATGGACGATTGTCTGGGCGTTTTTTGCAACTTTCAGTAACTATATTTTCGGAATGATTCTGTCCCTGCTGATCAATAGAAAGGGGACAAGAGCAAAAGGATTCTGGAGATTCTGTTTTGTCCTTTCCTGTGCAGTGCCGATGTTTGTATCCCTTTTGATCATGCGTACTATGTTACAGCCGGAAGGAGCAATCAACGTACTTCTCAGAAATATAGGACTGATTGCAAGTGATGCAAGCCTTCCATTTTTTACAGATGCGACATGGGCCAGAGTAACTGTTATTATCATCAATATCTGGGTAGGTGTGCCGTATACACTGCTTCAGTTGACCGGAGTACTTCAGAACATTCCAGAAGAACTTTATGAAGCTGCAAAAGTGGATGGTGCAAATGCATTTCAGACATTTACAAAGATTACACTGCCGTACATGCTGTATGTGACAACACCATATTTGATTGTAACCTTTACAGGAAATGTCAATAACTTCAATGTCATTTATCTTCTTTCAGGAGGAGATCCGGTAACAAACCTTTCTTCAACTGCAGGTAAGACAGACCTTCTGGTTACATGGCTCTATAAACTGACAATCGACAAACAGTACTATAACATTGGCGCGGTAATTGGAATCATGACCTTTATCATTCTGGCAATTGGTGCACTTTTCACATACCGCAACAGTAAATCCTATAAAGAAGAAGGAGGATTTTAATCATGGCAGGAAAGAAATTACAATCTGCAAAAAAGAAGAAAATGATCAACAATACGATCGTACATATTGTTCTTGCGGTGTTGGCCATTATCTGGCTTTTCCCAATTGCATGGGTAATCCTGACGAGCTTCCGTGCGGAAAAAGGCTCTTACGTATCAACCTTCTTCCCGAAAGCATTTACACTTGACAATTATATAAAACTATTTACCGATACATCCATTTTAAATTTCCCGCAGATGTTTATGAACACGTTGTTTATCGCAATCTGTTCCTGCATTTTATCAGCATTTTATGTACTGGCAGTTTCCTACTGTCTGTCCAGACTGAAATTTAAAATGAGAAAACCATATATGAACATGGCAATGATTTTAGGTCTGTTCCCTGGATTTATGTCCATGATAGCTGTGTACTTTATTTTAAAGGCGATGGGGCTTACAGAAGGAAGTCTGATTAAGCTGGCTCTGATTTTGTGTTATTCTGGTGGTGCAGGACTGAGCTTCCAGATTGCAAAAGGATTCTTTGATACGATTCCGGTTGCGATTGATGAGGCTGCACTTTTGGATGGATGTACCAGATGGCAGATTTTCAGTAGAATTACACTGCCACTTAGTAAGCCTATCATTGTATATACAGTATTGACATCTTTCATGGCTCCGTGGCTCGATTTCATTTTTGCGAAGGTAATCTGCAGAGCAAATTCAGACCAGTATACGATAGCAATCGGACTTTGGAAAATGTTGGAAAAAGAATACATTGACAGCTGGTACACCAGTTTTGCGGCTGGGGCAGTTCTGATTTCAATCCCAATCGCAATTCTCTTCTTGTTCATGCAGAGATACTATGTAGATGGCGTATCAGGTGCAGTGAAAGGATAAGGAAGACGATGAAGGATAAAATAGAATTAAAAAAATATTACTCTACAAAAGAATTTCTTGAAAATTATATTTATGAGGGAAATAATCTTGGCGTAGAATGTACAGAAGAAGGAACGACATTCCGTCTGTGGTCACCACAGGCGGAATGCGTTAGTTTAAACCTGTATCAGACAGGGGATGGCGGAAATGCATACGAGCAGATTCCGATGAAAAAAGAAGAAAAAGGTGTGTGGAGTTGGGAGAGCAAAGAAGAACTTCACGGCGTTTATTATGATTATCTGATTACCCGCGATGACGAAGAAGTCCGATCAGCAGACCCATATGCAAAGGCATGCGGAGTTAATGGATTGCGCAGCATGGCAGTGAATCTGAAAAAGACCAATCCAAAAGGCTGGGAAAAAGATCAGGCACCAGAAGAAGGGCCGGAGCGAATTGTCTATGAACTTCATGTAAAAGAATTTTCATGGGATAAAGCAGGTGGCTTTCCAGAGGAATATCGTGGAAAATACAAAGCATTTACATGCAGACATACAACTTTGAATGAGGACGGAATTCATCCGACCGGTTTGGACTATTTAAAGGAACTCGGGGTGACACATATCCAGATTATGCCGATGTATGATTATGGTTCCGTAAATGAAGCAGGCAAGGATACAGAATTCAACTGGGGATATGACCCGGTTAATTACAATGTGCCGGAGGGCTCTTATGCGACAGATGCCAGACATGGAGAGGTGAGAATCAGAGAAATGAAAGAGATGATTCAGGCAATTCATGAAGCTGGTTTTGGTGTGATCATGGATGTGGTTTATAATCATACTTATTCACTGGATTCCTGGTTTCAGAGAACTGCACCTTGGTATTTTTACCGGGTATTTTCGGACGGAACAGTATCTGACGGCTCTGCCTGTGGAAATGACGTGGCAAGTGAAAGAGAGATGTGCGCAAAATACATTCTGGAGTCGGTGCTTTACTGGACAGAGGAATATCATATTGACGGATTTCGTTTTGATTTGATGGGACTTCTGGATGTAGATCTGATGAACCGGATTCGAAGTGAGCTGGATCAGAGATACGGAAAAGGAAAGAAGATCATTTATGGAGAGCCATGGGCGGCAGATAAGACGGCTGTAGAAGGCAATAAAAAACTGGCAGCAAAAGAAAACATCGGACTTCTGGATGAAAATATCGGAGCTTTTTGTGACAGCACCCGAGATGGAATCAAAGGTTCTGCATTACGTGCAAAGGAAGCAGGGTTTATAAACGGCGCAGAAGGAAAAGAAGATGAAATGCTTGCAAGTGTGACAGCGTGGTGTGCAAATCCTTATCAAGCAGAAGGTTTTGAAAATGTGAAAGCACCTTCGCAGATTGTTACCTATGTATCAGCACACGACAATCATACATTATGGGATAAATTAAAAGAGACAGTCGTAGAGGAAAATGAATGTTTGAGGCTGAATAAAATGGCAGCGGCAGTTTATATGACTTGTCAGGGAACATTGTTTTTCTTATCAGGAGAAGAATTTGCCCGTACAAAAGATGGACAGGATAATACCTTTAAGGCTCCGATTTCTCTGAACCGTCTTGACTGGGAAAAGGCATGGGAAAACAGGGAGTTGGTTCATTATCAGGGATTGATTGCACTTCGAAAACAGCTCTCTGGACTTTGTGACAAATCAAAAGACAGTTATAAACAAATCACGGATATGTGGAAAGAAAAAGACGTAGTAGGCTTTACTGTGCTCAATGATGAAGCATCAAGATGGAGTCAGGTGAAGATGATTTACAATGCAAGAAAAAGTAGTTATAAAGTGAAATATTTGGATGACGGCTGGGAAATCTTAAGCAATGCTAATGACAGCTGGTTCTGGGAAAAAGGAGTCTGTGCAGACAGACAGATAGAAGCTGCACCGCAGAGCGTGTTGATACTTGGACGTAAATAATGATTAAGGAGGAGTAGTACATGAAGTGGATTTATGGAAGACAGGATTGGAAAATATTAGAGAGAGGACTTGAAAACTGCTATCTTTTAACCAATGGCCTGGGAGGCTTTTCTTCGCTTACTATGACCGGAGCTGTGGCAAGAAATGATCATTCGATATTCATGGCATGTACGAAAGCCCCAAATCATAGGATAAATATGATTCATCGGATGAAAGAAGAATTGGATATCGGAGAATCCAAATATATTCTTTCAACCCAGGAATTTGCGGATGGAACAAAAGAAGAAGGATATCGTTATCTTACAGAATTTTCTTTTGAAACTCTTCCTTCGTGGCGTTATCTGATAAACGGAGTAGAGATAGAAAAAGAGATTGTGATGGCACGGGGAAGCAATCAGATTGCAGTGAATTATCATCTGAAAAACCGTGGTCAGAAAGAGGCCGTTCTCTGTGTAACTCCGTTTTTTCAATTTGAACCTAAAGGGGAAGATTTGAAAGAAAGTAAGATATTTTCAAGACAGGAGCAAAAGATTACCGATGGAAAGTATACTCTTTTCTTTGAAACAAATGGGGAAGCAGAAGAATTTCAGGAAAAGAAAGAAACGTATTTTTATCACTACGATGAATGTGATGGAAGACGAGAAAATGGAACAGCAAGCGCAGTTTATCAGATTAAAAAACGAGTAAAGTCAGGGGAAGAGACAGATTTAACAGTAATTTATTCGATGGAAAGTCTGATTAGTATAGACGTAAAAAAAATATTTGATAAAATAAAAGAAGAGCAGATCCATTATCAAGAGAAGCTTATAAAGACTTCAGGCCTGAAAAATAAACTGGCACAGACACTGGTTTGTAGTGCAGACAAGTTCCTTTCGAAAAGAGAGTCCACGGATGGATTGACTATTCTTGCTGGATTTCCTTTTTTCGAGGACTGGGGAAGAGATACAATGATTGCACTTCCGGGAATCTGCATCTCCACAGGAAGATTTGAAAGCGCAAAATCAATCTTGCGGACATTTGCATTTTATGAAAAAGATGGATTGATGCCAAATCTGTTCCCGGAGGGCGAGAATGAGCCACTTTATAATACTGTAGATGCGGCACTATTATTTATCAACTGCGTGTGGTTATATTATGAAAAAACTCAGGACTTCAAATTTGTAGAGGAAATGTATCCGGTAATACAAAGAATTATTTTCGGTTACGAGAAAGGAACACATTTCAATATCCATATGGAAGAGGATGGCCTTATCAGTGCCGGAACAGGTCTGGATCAGGTAACCTGGATGGATGTGCGTGTGGGAGAGATTCTTCCGACACCAAGGCATGGGAAACCGGTGGAGATTAATGCTTACTGGTACAATGCACTTTGTATCATGCAGAAGTTTTCTGAAATTTTGAAGAAAAATGAAGAGCAGAAATATAAGGAACTCGCACAGAAGGTGAAAGAATCGTTTGCACGAGAATTCTGGATGGAGGAAAAACACTGCCTGAAAGATGTAATCTCAGAAACAAAAGCAGATACACAGATTCGCTGTAATCAGATATGGGCGGTGTCTATGCCATTTACGATGCTGGATGAAGGGAAAGAAAGACAGATTGTAGATACGGTATTTGAAAAACTGTATACACCGTATGGTCTTCGGACATTAGATCCAAAAGACGAAGAATTTCATGCAAGCTATGGCGGAGAGATGATAAAAAGAGATCTTGCTTATCATCAAGGAACTGTCTGGACTTTCCCAATGGGTGGATATTATCTCGCTTATCTAAAAGTGAATAAAGACTCAAGAGAAGCAAAAGAGACTGTGGCAAAGCAGTTGGAAGTGTTGGAAAGTGCAATGCGTGAAGGATGTATTGGCCAGCTCCCTGAGATTTATGATGGAGAGATACCGGTTTCTTCAAAAGGATGTTTTGCACAGGCATGGAGTGTAGGAGAAATCCTGCGTGTT
>OCPR01001631.1_pt1 | contig 12608 bp, 10 predicted proteins | sample 1538611 | NCBI WGS metagenome assembly OCPR01 (sample SAMN04571711, study PRJEB22368) | human gut metagenome | biome: human gut; material: stool | host: Homo sapiens | place: Luxembourg | collected 2012-09-28
CAATTGTATTTGTGATTATTATTTTGAAAGTTACCAATATTAAATATGAAGTATATGAAGATGGTTCTTCGTTACTCAGCTATCTGCTGACGCCTTCTACCGTCTGCCTTGCAATTCCGCTGCATCAGCAGATGGGACTGTTAAAAAAGAATATGAAAGCTATCCTTGCCGGTATTCTCTCCGGTGTATTCACCAGCCTGGCCGGTGTATGGGTCTTCTCGATGTTATTCCATCTGGATAAGAAGATCTATGCAACCCTGCTTCCGAAGTCTATCACGACAGCGATCGGAATGGGAATCTCTGAGGAGCTTGGTGGAATCGTTACGATCACCGTTGCAGCTATCATCATTACCGGAATCATCGGAAATATGTTCGGTGATGTGATCTGCCGGCTGTGCGGGATCAGGCATCCGATCGCCACAGGTCTCGCCATCGGAACGGCTTCCCATGCCATGGGAACGGCCAAAGCTATGGAGCTTGGAGAGATTGAAGGTGCTATGAGCAGCCTTTCTATCGCTGTTTCGGGACTTATGACGGTTATCGGTGCAACGATTTTCTATCAGTTATATTAATGAATCAGATAAATGGAGGTAAATGATTATGGAAAAAACAATTATCTGCATCGGACGTGAATATGGAAGCGGTGGACATGCCATCGGAAAGATTCTGGCAAAACGCACCGGATATGAATTCTATGACAAAGACCGTTTCATCGCAATCGCAAAGGAACGCGGCTTCGAAGGTGAAGTCGAAGAATATCTGGAAGAGCAGCCGATGAACAGCTTACTGTATTCTATCGCTCTTAACTACTCCAGACCGAAGAAAAAACCTTTCCCTTTTGAATTGGTAGAAGAACTGGCTGCCGAAAAGCCCTGCATCATTATCGGACGTTGCGCCGGTTATCTGACACACGGACAGGACAATGCATTCAGCGTATTCGTTCATGCGGATATGGAGAAACGTATCGCAACCGTTATGGCACGCGATCATATCAATACTCGATTAAAGGCCAAACGCAAGATTGAAGAGATTGACGAGAAGCGCAGTGCTTTCCGTAAAGAATTCACAGGGCAAGAGTGGGGACAGTCAAAATATTATAATCTGTCTATTGATACCACACATCTGACTTTTGATCAGGCTGCGGATCTGATTCTTTATTATAAGAAACTTGCGGAAGAATCACATGAATAGACACGAATCTGCAAATCTAACTTTATAAATTTCTTTATGAATCAGACTTTCTGTGCTAAAATTTTTGTGACAAGAACTTTGGCACAGAATTTTTATACCCAATATGCAAGAAAAGCTGCCAGTGGTAGGTTTTCTGTATTACCATTTATCATAAAGATACGGATTTGACATAAGGAGGATTTGACATGATCAAGGTCATTGGTCTTAATATCAAAGTATTAAAAAAAGAGCCTTTCTCCGGCTCTCATCAGGGGATGCGCTTCTTCATGCGTGCAGAAGATGATACACTGCATGTATGGGTATATCCGGAACCGTGGTGTTTCGAGAAAACTTCCGATGATATGAAGACAGCAAAAGATTTTCCATTTACCCAGGAGGGACTGGATGATTCACTGGAATGGATCAGCCAGGAATTCGAAAATCGGAAGGATTACTGGATGCAGATGGAGAAGGATAAGATGAAGATGATATTGCAGGGGCGCGGGGATTCGTAGATGGGACGCCGCTGCGGCTGGGATCTTATGAATCCCGCCATAAATACTTAAGCTCGCTACGCTCGCGTGAGATTTCTTTTTATATTTGTTTTACCTTTGCGAATATGTATTTCAGGTATTTGTGTTCTTCATTCGGATCAATGACGTTTACGATACTCAGGCTGTAGATGTCGGAATCGAATTGTTTTAATTCTTTTTTCATAAGGTCTTTGATTTCCCGGTATGTATCTCTGATATCGCCGTCACTCTCCCGGCAGACTGCTACCAGATATTCACCTGGTTCCATTTCCACGATATCTTCTTTATTCCTGCATCCTTCTTCTGTAAAACTAAATACATTTTTATAGGTATAATTTTCTCTCAGAAATTGTTCTTTATCGATAGAAGCACCCATTGGAAATGCCTGAATGCCTGGATTATCACAACGTTTCAGGTGTCTGCGGATATCTTTTTCAATCTCGCCGGATGAGGTTGCCGGCTTTGATATTACTTCGGTAAATATAAAATACCACGAAGCCCTAATCTCACGAATTACCGGATGTCCCTGATCTGCAATACGGATCTGATCCAGAATCTGTCTGGTTCCTGCAATGGTGCGAATCTTACGGTCCAGTTCCTGCCGCATAAGAAGCAGTTTGTCATACTGCTGTTCTACAAATTCATCGAATCTTATCTCTTCTCCGCCAAGCAGATATTCTTTGATATCTCCAACCGAACAATCCAGTCCCCGGAATGTCCGTATAAAATAATATGAACTGACCTGTGCATAACTATAGTAACGATAGCCATTGACCGGGTTCTTCTTCGGCACAAGAATTCCCTGTCGTTCATAATACCGTAAAGTATCTCTGGTGGTCTGGCACATCTTTGCAAATTCGCCAGCGGTGATACAATATTCGCCTTTTGCCTGCATAGCTTCTGCAATCAGCAATACTTTCTTTTATAAATCAATTTCTTTTTTGTTCTCTTGACATGGGGGTTACACCCAGTTTTATTCTATCACAGGATTTGCGGTATGACACTGCATTTTCCACAACTCACTGAACTTAATCACTATTTAGTATTTTTTGAATTTTAGACGAAACGCAAATACCGTTAAAATTTCGGAAATACAGCATACACAATGGAGGTCTCTCATGAATATTTTAAAGAAAATATACTGCCGCATTTTTCAGACTTGTTTTCGTATCGCACTCCCTGTTCTTCCTTACAGAGAACCGGAACTGATCGACGGATTCAAACACGTCCCGGAAGTCCTGAAAAAACATCACATTTCCCATATCCTGCTCGTCACCGATCCGGGGGTCTACAAACTCGGGCTTACAAAACCTTTGGAAAAACAGCTTTTAAAATCTGAAATTTCATGTACAATATATAAAGATACAGTTGCAAATCCGACTTCTGCCAATATAGAAGAAGCCAAAGATCTTTATCTGGCACACGGATGTCAGGCACTTCTGGCTTTCGGTGGCGGCTCTTCCATGGACTGTGCCAAAGCAGTCGGTGCAAGACTTGCCCGCCCGAACAAACCGCTGGCCAAGATGGAAGGTATCTTAAAGATCTGGCATAAGCTTCCACTTCTGATCGCAGTTCCGACAACTGCCGGAACCGGAAGTGAAACCACGCTTGCAGCTGTCATCACTGATGCAGATACACATCACAAATATGCAATTAACGATTTTAATCTGATTCCAGATTATGCGGTTCTGGAGCCGTCCGTTACGTATGGACTTCCGCCGCAGCTTACGGCAACTACGGGAATGGATGCGCTGACACATGCGATCGAGGCTTATATTGGTCGTTCAACTACGAAGCAGACCCGCGCCGCATCGATCGAAGCGATCCAGCTGATCTTCGATAACCTGCAGACTGCATATAAAAATGGAAATGATAAAACTGCAAGACGTAACATGCTCCGCGCCTCTTATCTCGCCGGAACGGCATTTACCAAGAGTTATGTCGGATATGTACACGCTGTAGCTCACAGTCTCGGCGGATGCTACGGTATCCCGCACGGACTTGCCAATTCCGTACTCCTTCCGATTGTACTGGAAGCGTATGGAACTGCTGCACATAAGAAACTGGCCAGACTTGCACGGATCACCGGCATTTCTGATTCGAAACTTGATGCAGTTGCAGCCGAAGAATTCATCAACCACATCCGCAGCATGAACATTTCCATGAATATCCCGGAGACCCTGGACGGTATCCGTAATGAAGATATTCCAAAGCTTGCCTGTTATGCGGACAAAGAAGCCAACCCGCTCTACCCGGTACCTGCGTTATGGGGACCTGAGAAACTGGAACAGATGTATCATCTTGTACAGGAGGTAAGTGAACATGACAGAAACAGAAATTCAGAACATCCTGGAAAAGCAGCATAAATTTTTCCAGACAGGCCAGACACTGCCTGTAAATTATCGTATAGAACACCTCAAAAAATTAAAAGATTCCATCATCCGGCATGAACCGGACCTGAACCTTGCCTTAAAAGCCGACCTCGGAAAAAGCGAGACTGAAAGCTATATGTGTGAGGTAGGACTCACTCTTTCAGAACTTAGCTGGATGTTGAAGCACATCAAGAAACTGACGAAGGAGAAATGGGTCCCGACGCCATTGGCACAGTTTGCCGCCAAAAGCTTCCGCTCGCCTTCGCCTTACGGAACAGTTCTCATCATGAGTCCGTGGAACTACCCGGTTCTTCTGACACTGGAACCACTGATTGACGCACTGGCAGCCGGCAATACCGCTGTAGTTAAACCAAGCGCTTATGCACCATCCACCTGCCGTGTCATGCAGGAGATCATCGAAGAATGCTTCTCCGAAGAATATGTTGCTGTCGTAACCGGCGGACGTGCGGAAAATCAGGCTCTTTTGAACCAGCGTTTTGATAAGATCTTCTTCACCGGCGGAAAGACGGTCGGACGCGAAGTCTTAAGACATGCAGCCGAATACCTAACACCGGTCACACTGGAGCTTGGTGGCAAAAGCCCATGTATCGTGGATTCCACAGCCAAGATTCCACTTGCCGCAAGACGTATCGTTTTTGGAAAATACTTAAACTGCGGACAGACCTGTGTTGCTCCGGATTATATCCTCTGCGACAAAGCCATTCGTGACCAGTTGATCGATGCAATCAAATCCGAGATCCGCCGTCAGTTCGGCAAACACCCGTTGGAAAATCCAAGTTACGGTAAAATTATCAACCGGAAACATTTCCAGCGTCTGCAGGGACTGATCGATTCATCGAAAGTAATAATCGGCGGGCAGTCCGATGCCAAGATTTTACGCATCGCACCTACCGTTATGAAAAATGTCACCTGGGATGATGCCATTATGGGCGAAGAAATCTTCGGACCAATTCTTCCAATTCTGACTTACGAATCACTGGATGAAGCCATCCAGACCGTGGAATCCCATCCACATCCGCTGGCACTGTATTTCTTCAGTGAAGACAAAGCTGCTCAGAAGAAAGTCCTTGACCGCTGTCACTTCGGCGGTGGCTGTATCAACGATACCATCATTCATCTCGCTACCAGTGCCATGCCGTTTGGCGGTGTCGGCGAAAGCGGCATGGGCGGATATCACGGACAGGCCGGATTTGATGAGTTTACACATTACAGAAGTATTGTGGATAAGAAGACGTGGATGGATCTGCCGGTGCGGTATCAGAGGTATAATAAGTTTAAGAGGAAGATGCTGCGGATGTTTTTAAAATAATTTTCTATTTAATGCATCATGGCGGCTGTCACCGACCGGAATAAAACTACAAGGTCCCAGCCTGTGCTGACTCCAACATGGGGAAATTCTAAAGCAAAAAAGTTGACCTAAAAACGAGCTCACAAAAAATCCAAACTCGACATTCGTCTCAGACAGTGGATTTTTGTGAGCAAACGGTCAACTTTTTTACTTAAGAATTTCCAACCATGAGTCCGTATGCACAGGCTGGGACCTTGTAGTTTTATTCCTGAGTTTTTGCATGCCATAATAATTAAATAGCCAAATACCTCTCTGCACAATAAGCCATACAGGCCGCCCCGATCGGGCACACTGCTTCATTAAACTGTACTTTCGGATTATGCGCAGAATATTTCCCACGTTCATCCATATATCCCGCAGACAGATACATGAATGTCGATGGTACGCGTTCAGCAATATTTGCAAAATCTTCAGAAGCACTGGCAGATACACCCGGATATGGTGTCATTCCAGGGATAGTGAGTTCTTTCATAAAGCTGGCGATCTGTTCTGTGAGTTCCGGATTGCAGATCAGTGGAGGTACTTCGGAAATCATAGTGATTTCAGCAGTTCCGCCGAAAGTTTCGGCAATACGGATGGCGGTTTCTTTCATCCGACGTACCAGGAGTTCTCTGGAGGCTTTGTCGTTGGTTCGTATCGTTCCTTCCAGAACAGCCGTATCCGGGATGATATTGGCTGCGGTTCCAGCCTGGAATTTTCCGACTGTCATAAGGCAGGCTTTGGAAGGATCAACTTCACGGGCAATGATGGACTGTAGTGCCAGATAGACATGTGCTGCAATATTAATCGGGTCAATGGAATTCTGAGGATAAGCGCCGTGCGAACCTTTTCCTTTGATTTCGATATGAAAACCATCAACCGAATACATCATGGTTCCGGTGCTGTTATACATGTAGATTCCAACCGGCATATGTCCCGGAGATACATGGTAAGCCAGAGCAGCATCAACTTTGGGATTTTCCAGAATGCCGTGCTCGATCATATTTTTACTGCCTTCGAATGTTTCTTCCGCAGGCTGGAACATGAATTTGACCGTGCCTTTTAATTCGGATTCATTTTCTTTTAACATTTTCGCTGCAGTTAATAACATCGCTGCGTGAAAATCATGGCCGCAGGCATGTGCTTCTTTTTCGGTCGGGCATGCGAATGGGAGTCCGCTTTCTTCTGGCATTGGGAGTGCATCCATGTCAGCGCGTAATAATAAGACTTTTCCGCCGTTTCCGACAGTGGCAGTCACGCCTTCGCCACACCTGGACGGGGTGAGTCCATATTCTTTTAATTTGTCCATCACGTAAGCACAGGCCTTTGGCATGTGAAGTCCCGTTTCTGCATTTGTATGGAAATAACGTCTGTTTTTGATGGTTTCATCATTAAGTTCAAGTGCTCTTTTGTAATAATCCATTTTTTGAATCCTCCTTATAAATTTAATCTCTTTTTGTTTTATTAAAAATTCAAAAATATTGAAAATTGTAAATGGAAAGAAATATAAAAGGTATTATACCAACCAGACTATACATTATCAAACTTTTGTAAAATATTTTTAAAAATTTTAGAAAAGCGCTGAGAGTGTTCGCTGTCGGCTTATATCGCAATGTGTTCGCCTGTAGATTGGCTTTTTTTAACAGGAAAATATTGATTTTTGCATGGATGTTTAGTAGAATAAATTCAGTAATGCTAGGAGGAATTAATATGTCAGAAATTACGGTGATCGCATTGGACGCCATGGGCGGGGATAATGCACCGGGAGAGATGGTCAAAGGTGCTGTTGATGCACTTGGACGCGAGAAAGATATTAAAGTATATCTGCTCGGTAAAGAAGAATTAGTGAATGCCGAATTGCAGAAGTATACGTACGATAAAAGCAGAATAGAAGTTGTGAATACAACAGAGGTAATAGAAACAGCAGAACCACCGGTGAATGCGATCCGAAGAAAGAAAGATTCTTCCATCGTAGTCGGTATGAAGATGGTAAAAGAAGGAAAGGCAGATGCATTCGTATCAGCCGGAAGTTCCGGAGCAATCCTTGTAGGAGGACAGGTGATCGTTGGAAGAATCAAAGGAGTGGAAAGACCACCGCTTGCCTCATTGATTCCAACAGAAAAAGGAGTCGCTCTTCTGGTTGACTGTGGAGCGAATGTAGATGCAAGAGCATCCCATCTGATACAGTTTGCAAAGATGGGTGCTATCTATATGGAACATGTAGTCGGTGTAAAGAATCCGAAAGTCGGAATCGTGAATATCGGTGCAGAAGAAGAGAAGGGGAATGCACTGGTAAAAGAGACATTCCCGCTGTTAAAAGAAGAAAAAGAACTGAACTTCATCGGAAGCGTGGAAGCAAGAGAGATTCCACATGGGCAGGCTGATGTTATTGTAACAGAAGCATTTTCCGGAAATGTTATTCTAAAATTGTACGAAGGTGTCGGAGCAGTACTGATCAGTAAGGTGAAAGAAGGACTGATGTCTACGCTCAGAAGTAAGATTGGAGCGCTTCTGATCAAGCCGGCTTTGAAATCTACTTTGAAGTCATTTGATGCGAGTGAATACGGCGGAGCACCGTTACTTGGGCTGAACGGACTGGTTGTAAAGACACATGGAAGTTCAAAGGCAAAAGAAGTCAGCAATACACTGATCCAGTGTGTAACATTCAAAAAGCAGAAGATCAACGAGAAGATCAAAGAAAGCATTCAGAAAGAAAGTATTCAACCGGAGACAACATCCGCTGAATAATATATTACTATCTATGGAGAAAAGGAGATTTAATATGGAACTTGAAAAATTAAAAGAAATCATCGCTGATGTATTAAACGTAGAAGTGAATAATATTACAGAAGACTCAACATTTGTAGATGATCTTGGAGCAGATTCACTTGACATTTTCCAGATTATCATGGGAATAGAAGAAACATTTGACATTGAGATTGACAATGACGACGCAGAGCAGATTTCCACAGTCGGAGATGCTGTAGAGCAGATCAAGAACGCTCAAGAACGCAACAAATAATTAATAAACAGGCGGATATACAGAATGAAAAAAGCCCTGGAGGGCTTTTTTCGTTCTATCTGTAGGATGGAGTTTAGAATGAACAAAGAACTTAAAGAATTAGAAAGTAAGATTGGTTATCAGTTTAAAAACTTTGATTTATTTAAGAATGCAATGATCCACAGTTCTTATGCAAATGAAAAGCATTTGCCGAAATATGAGTGTAATGAGCGTCTGGAATTCCTGGGAGATGCCGTTCTGGAACTGGTATCCAGTGAATTTTTATTCCATAATAATCCGACACTTCCGGAAGGACAGCTTACCAAGACAAGAGCAAGTATGGTATGCGAACCGGCACTGGCATTCTGCGCCAGAGATCTGGATCTTGGTAACTATCTTTTACTTGGAAAAGGTGAGGATGCAACCGGAGGACGCAAGAGAGAGTCCGTTACCTCAGATGCAATGGAAGCTCTGATCGGAGCAATTTATCTTGATGGTGGTTTTGCTAATGCAAAAGAGTTCATACACCGTTTTATTTTGAAAGATTTAGAGAACAAGAAACTCTTTTTTGATAGCAAGACTATCCTGCAGGAGATCGTGCAGGCGAATTTCAAAGATGTAATCTCGTATCATCTGATCGGAGAAGAAGGACCGGATCATGATAAGACGTTCAAAGTAGCGGTACATATCGGAGATACCGAATATGGTGTCGGAGCAGGAAGAACCAAGAAGGCGGCAGAGCAGGAAGCAGCGTATGTCACCATTCTGGAACTGCATAAGAAGAATATAAAGTAGGTGTAAAATGTATTTAAAAAGCATAGAAGTGCAGGGATTTAAATCATTTGCCAATAAGATCAAATTCGAATTCCATAATGGTATCACCGGTATTGTAGGGCCGAACGGAAGTGGAAAAAGTAACGTTGCGGATGCGGTCAGATGGGTGCTTGGAGAACAGCGTGTCAAACAGCTTCGAGGCGGAAACATGCAGGATGTTATCTTCTCCGGTACAGAGAACCGTAAGCCGTTAAGTTATGCTTCGGTGGCAATTACTCTGGACAACTCCGATCATAAGCTTCCGGTAGACTATGAGGAAGTTACGGTTGCGAGAAAATTATACCGTTCCGGTGAAAGTGAATACCTGATTAATGGAAAGGCCTGCCGATTGAAAGATGTCAACGAACTTTTCTATGATACCGGTATCGGGAAAGAGGGATATTCGATCATCGGACAGGGTCAGATCGATAAGATCTTAAGTGGTAAACCGGATGAAAGACGTGAGCTTTTTGACGAAGCAGCCGGAATCGTGAAATTCAAACGAAGAAAAAGCATGTCCGTCAAGAAGTTAGAAGATGAACGTCAGAATCTGGTCCGTGTAAATGATATTCTTTCTGAGTTAGAAAAGCAGGTTGGTCCGTTGGAACGCCAGTCTGAAAAGGCAAGGGAGTACTTGAAGCGGAAAGAAGAATTAAAAACGTATGATATCAACATGTTCCTGTTGGAAATGGAACGTATTCGTGATCAGATTCGGGAACTGGAAGGGAAGCTTCGTGTAACCAAAGGAGAATTGGAAGAAGCAACCAAGCAGTATGCGGATACGAAGACGGAATATGAATCTATAGAAGAACAAGTAGAAGTGATCGACGATTCGATTGAAAAGGCAAACCGTCAGCTGAACGAGACGACAATCTTAAAACAGCAGTTGGAGAACCAGATTGCACTGTTAAAGGAGCAGATCCACAGTGCAAGGATGAATGACGAACATTTCGATCAGCGTGCAAATGTCATTGATTCGGAAATGAATGTCCGTGAGGGGCAGTTAAAAGAACTGCAGGGAGAAAAAGATTCCATCGTAAAACAGATGGAACAAAAGCAGTCAGAAGAAGACAAGATCAAGGCTGAATTAACAGATCTGCAGGCGAAGATCGCACAGATCACAGGTTCTGTAGATGAAAAGAAAAATCATATCATGGAAATTCTGAATAACAGGGCATCCACCAAAGCGCAGATTCAGAAATTCGATACCATGATGGAGCAGATTCAGGTGCGGAAATCCCAGATCAGCCGGGAGATTCTTGCAAATGACAGTGAGATTGCCGAAGAAAATGAGAACCTGAATAAATTTCAGATGGAATTAAAAGTCATTTCCGATAAGATTATTTCCCTGAATGATGAGAATAAGGAATATGAATCCAAGATCAAGGAACTGCAGGCACAGATATCCAGAGATTCTCAGAAACTGCAGGTTGGCCAGTCGGCATTCCACAGGGAACAGTCCAGACTGGAATCATTAAAGAATATTACGGAGCGTTATGACGGATATGGTAACAGTATCCGCAGGGTTATGGATAACAAAGACCGGGAAAAAGGTCTCCTTGGTGTAGTCGCAGATATCGTAAAGGTAGAAAAAGATTATGAGATTGCAATCGAGACGGCACTCGGCGGAAGTATCCAGAACATTGTAACAGAAGATGAAGATACGGCAAAACGTATGATCAATTATCTGAAGAAGAATAAATTCGGACGTGCGACTTTTCTTCCGTTAACAACGATCCGGGCAAATTCTGGCCTGAACCGTCCGGAAGCACTGAAGGAACCGGGAGTTGTCGGAACTGCGAACAAGCTGGTACAGGTGGAAAAGAAATATACAACACTTGCAGATTTCCTTCTGGGACGTACGTTGGTAGTCGATCATATCGATCATGCAACGACGATTGCAAGGAAATATCACCAGTCCATCCGTATTGTCACACTGGAAGGGGAACTGATCAATCCAGGTGGATCCATGACAGGTGGAGCGTTCAAGAACTCCAGCAATCTTTTAAGCAGACGTAGAGAGATTGAAGAATTTGAAAAGACTGTTCAGAAGTTAAAGCAGGAAATGAATGAGATGGAAGCGCAGATCTCTGCATTAAAAGATGAACGTGCCGGCTATTATGAAAAAACAGATGTCATCGGAACAGAACTTCAGAAGGCATATGTGGTACAGAATACGGCTAAAATGAATGCAGACCAGGCATCTGCCAAAATCAGAAGCTTCAAACAACAGTTTGATAATCTGAGAGATGAAGCAGCCAAATTAGATGCCCAGATTACAGGGATCATGGATAATCAGGAATCGATCAATGTAGAACTTGATACTTCGGAAAGTCTGGAAAATGATCTGAATGTGGATATCGAAAAAGAGCAGAAAGAACTGGAAGAAATCCATGCACAGGAGAATTTCAAGACCAGACAGTCTGAACAGATTCATCTGGAATATGCCGGATTAGAACAGAAATACACATTCGTTACAGAAAACATCATCCGTATCCGTGAGGAAATGGACAAGTTCCGGACAGAGATGGACGAATTGATGAAGAGTAAAGGCGGCAATTCGCAGGAAATTGCCGAGAAAGAGAAAAAGATCCAGGAACTGAAACAGACGATTGAAAATTCCGGAGAACTTTTCGAAGAGATCAAAAACAGATCGAGACGTCAAAAAAAGAGCGTGAAGAACTGAACAAACGCCATAAATCATTCTTTGAAAAACGTGAAGAAATTTCAAAACACATGACGGATCTGGATAAGGAAGTCTACCGTCTGGAAAGCCAGAAGGAAGGTTATGAAGAAGCTTCTGAAAAACAGATCAACTACATGTGGGAAGAGTATGAGCTGACATTGAATCATGCGAAAGAACTCCGTAATCCGAACCTTACAGACCTTGCCGGTATGAAGAGACGGATTCAGGAATTAAAAGGAGAGATCCGCGCACTTGGAAATGTCAATGTCAATGCGATCGAAGAATATAAGAGCGTATCTGAACGTTATGAATTCTTAAAAGGACAGCATGACGATCTGGTGGAAGCGGCTGAGACGCTGGAGCAGATCATTGAAGAGCTGGACAACGCAATGCGGAAGCAGTTCAAAGAACAGTTTGCACGGATTGCAGCCGAATTCGATCAGGTATTTAAAGAAATGTTCGGAGGCGGAAAAGGAACTCTGGAGCTGATGGAGGATGAAGATATCCTGGAAGCAGGTATCCGTATCATTGCACAGCCGCCTGGAAAGAAACTGCAGAATATGATGCAGCTTTCTGGTGGAGAGAAGGCGCTGACAGCGATTGCACTGCTTTTTGCGATCCAGAATCTGAAACCGTCACCGTTCTGTCTGTTAGACGAGATCGAAGCGGCTCTGGATGACAATAA
>OCPR01001638.1_pt1 | contig 12584 bp, 10 predicted proteins | sample 1538611 | NCBI WGS metagenome assembly OCPR01 (sample SAMN04571711, study PRJEB22368) | human gut metagenome | biome: human gut; material: stool | host: Homo sapiens | place: Luxembourg | collected 2012-09-28
CAGACCGTTGGAGCTGCTTAATTCAATTTTTGTCTAACTTTTGGGGTTCATTTCACTTGCTGTACAGCGGTCTCTTTTGTTATGGGGACCCGCTTACCTGCGGGAACAGCTCGGTTTTCCGCAAAAAGCCCAAAAGACATGCAGGCAAAGCAATGCAGCCCCAAAATCGACTTCAGTAAAAAGAAAAGCACCATACTTCCTGCGAAGTACAGTGCTTTTTTGGTGGAGAATAGCGGGATCGAACCGCTGACCTCTTGCATGCCATGCAAGCGCTCTCCCGAACCACCTTGAAACGCACCCCCAGAAAAGCGTGTGTGAATGGGTATGATTTGGCGTTAATACGCCAAATTTGGTTGAAAAATGATTTTCTGCCCAACAATCAGCATAGCAGCATGAGAACAATTTAGGCACAGAATTCATTTGGCTGTATTTTACAGTCGGATTTACCTGCTGTCAAGATGTTTCATATCATTCATGCCGCTAAAGTGAGTCAATACTCTTCTATTTCAAATTACATAGCGCAATTTCGACCGCCAAAATCGAAGTTGCGCTTTTTTCATTCCTCAATAAATTTTTTCACCGGAGGTTTTTTACAATGTTTATATCTCATTGTTGCTTTCAGCCCTTGACACAACCGTATGACCCTTGACTACTTTTACGGACAGGCCGGAGAACTCTTTTCGTTCTTCCGCATTCCAAAGGCTCTTTTTCAGGAGCGGCGGTTTCAAGATCTGTCAACCGATGCAAAAACTCTGTACGGCATCCTGCTTGACCGTATGAGCCTTTCTGTTAAAAATGAATGGTTTGACAAAAAAGGTCGAAGGTCGGCGACACCATGGGCAGCAGTTCTTCCACCACCGAGACGATGTGCGTCATCTACGATTTGAGCTACCTCGAGATGACGCTGGACGTCGATGAGCTGGACATTCTCGACATTCAGGTGGGCCAGAAAGCAGAGATCACCGCCGACGCCATCGACGACTGCACCTTTGAGGGCGTCGTCACCAGCATCTCCTCCGCCGGCACCACCACCGGCAGCACCACCACCTACCCTGTCACCATCCGCATCGACGACACCGGCAGCCTCATGCCCGGCATGAACGCCACCGCCGCCCTTGACATTCCCCCTTGCCGGCGTTATGTTATTGTTAAGGCGACAGCCGGTTTCGCCGTCTTTCGCCTCATATTAAAATCGCTCTTGTTTTATAGCTGTCTGGACTTTACACAAAATTTGGGAAAGACCCATTTTTGTCTAACTTTTGGGGTTCATTTCAGTATCCGGAGTCTCTTTTTTGGCATTTTCTTCAATGTTTTTGCAATTGGAATCTATAGTTTCGATAGCTGTTTTCTTTCAACGGCATGGATAAGCTAGGCCTTATTGCTTTGCAGAAACAGCGCATCACCCGAAATTTTAATTATTTTTCGCTCTGATTCTGATATACTATCGTTAAGACATCGATTTCGGAGGTCCACATGGATACAAGTATTTTCCGTTATGTGCTCGAGGTAGAAAAATACAGAAACATCACCCAGGCGGCGAAGCGACTGTTTATCTCGCAACCGGCACTGACCAAACAGCTGAATAAGCTTGAAAAAGAGTTGGGCTTTTCGCCTTTTGACCGCACGCACAGCCCGATCAGCGTTACACCACAGGGCGAAATTTTTCTCGATTTTGCTCGGCGCTATGTGCAGCTCGAAAGCGAGATGATGGATAGTCTTCGACAGTTTAATCAGATTCCAGCAGAGCCTGTACTGATTGCCACAACGCATCGTGGTGGCGCCTACGCTGCTGTTCAGGCAGCACCTTTCATGATGACACATCCAGAGATACATCTCAGTTACCTGAATCGCAACTCTCAGCAGTGCGAAGAAGAGCTGGAAAGCGAATCCATCGACTTAGCCATCTATACTGAACCTGTACACTCCGAAAACATCGAGTATATGCCAGTACAGGAGGATCCGCTCGTATTTGTCATTCCACAGGAATCACCGATTCTGGAGGACCTAGATATCTCCGATAATTCACTCGAGCATCCGGTTGAAATCGACATCAGCCGTTTCCGTAATCCGTCGCTCCGATATATTCTGGCGACGCCAGGTCAGGGGCTGTATGATGCCGAAAAATCTTTTTTCAGAAAATATCACATCACACCGATTCATCCGCAGCGCATTGATTATGTTGACACACGATATCTCGTTGCCTGCAGCGGCTGTGGCATCGCCCTGTTGCCGCACACGACGATTCGTAATTCATCTACTGGTCAAAACCCGGTCTATGGCACGATAAAAGGCGATACTCTGTATCGTTATGTCATCGTCGCCCGAAAGAAGGGCCGCAACTTATCCCCTTCTGCAGAAATCGTCTGGCGCTACATGATCAGCGCATCTGCTAAAAATCGATAACATTTTGGAATCAGGTTCATAACAGAAAAAGGAGAAGCATTCGTCATTCAATTTGCAGTACAGAGCGAGTGCTTCTTTTTCTGTTTTATGGCGCTATGTCCATTCCAAATGGTTATCGTCCCATAGAAGAATCGCCATTGTCACAGTCTTGCACAATTATTCCCATTTTTGTACAATACATTTATCAAATTTGCCGGCAAATAAAAGTGCTTTAAAAATTCTGTATCACTTTTTGGGAGGATTGACTGTGAATAAGTTAAAAGAAACGAAGATCCTTGGGTTCCCTCTGTGGATGTACCTTATATTCAGTATACTGATGATGGTGATGGCAGCCAATGACTGGATGCTGACCAACATGGTCGGCGCACTCGCCTTCGCGATGATCATCGGCACGCTGCTCGGCTGGGTCGGTGACCATATCCCGGTCTGGAAGACCTGGTTCGGCGGCGGCATGCTCTTCTCCTGCCTCGTAGCCGGCGCGATGAACACCTTCCACCTGATCGGTGAAGGCTCGATGGAAGCCCTGAATACCTTCAACGGCTCCACCGGTTTCCTCGATCTCTACATTCTCGTCCTGATCACCGGCTCTGTGCTCTCGGTTGATCGTAAGATGCTCATCAAATCCTTCGCCGGATTCGTTCCGACGATTCTTGCAGGTATTGCAGGTGCACTCGGCCTCGCTGGTCTCGTAGGTGCCATCACTGGCGTCGGCGCAATCGAGGCGATCGCCACCTATGCAATTCCGGTCATGGGCGGTGGCAATGGTGCCGGTATCACACCGATGAGCAAGATGTGGGCTGCTGCAACCGGCGGTGATGCCTCCTCCTGGTATGCATCTGCCTTTGCAATCATCAGCATTGGCAATCTCTGCGCCGTCTTCATGTCTGCACTGCTGAACAAGCTCGGCCAGATCAAGCCATCCATGACGGGTAATGGTCGTCTCATGGTCGGTGAAGAAAATGCCAGCACGAAGTCCAGTGACGTGAAGCTGACCGCAGCCGACTACGCAACCGGTCTCGCACTCGGTGTCGTATGCTTCAATGTAGCTAACCTCTACGCAAAGCACATCTCCATCATCAACCATGCAAACCTCGGCTTCAGTATTCATACCTTCGCTTTCATGGTCATCCTGATGGCGATTCTGAATATGACGAATATCCTGCCGGAAAACGTGAAGGCCGGCGCAAGGGGCATGCAGCAATTCTTCGTAAAGTATATGTCCTTCCCACTGATGATTACCGTTGGTATCGGTACGAACCTCACAGACTACGCGAAGGTCTTCACAAACCCAGCGTATATCGTCATCATCATGGCGACTGTCATCGGTGCGATGATCGGAACCTTCATCGTCGGTAAGCTGTTCCACTTCTATCCTGTAGAAGGAATGCTGACTGCCGGACTCTGTATGGCAAACGGCGGTGGTGCCGGCGACGTACAGTGTCTCGGCGCTGCGCACCGCATGGAGCTGATGTCCTATGCTCAGATTTCTTCCAGAATCGGTGGTGCCATCATGCTCGTCATCGCAAGCTTCATTTTCGGTAAATTCCTGTAATCCTGGAGGTACTATATGGCAAATCAGAATCCTTTGGCTACGAATCTCACGCTTGAGCAGCAGAAAAACCTGTTCGGCAATGCTTACTTAAATATGCTCTGGCACTGTCCGACCGACCTGCGTTTCCACTACTGGGTGCATCTCCCAGACTACTACTACGACGAAGAGGAGCATGAGTACTCTCTCCTCGTCATCATCCATGGAACCGGCTGTGCAATCGAAGAGTACATCAAGCAGGCGAAGGAACTCGCCGACAAATATCATATGGCTGTGCTTGCGCCTATGTTCCCGGGTGGACTCATTCAGCGCGATGACTTCAACAGCTATAAGCTCCTCTCCTGCGACGGCATCCGCTATGATCTGATTCTCCTCGATATGATCGAGGATATGGCGAAGCGCTATCCAGGCGTTCACACAGATCAGTTTTTCATGTTCGGACACTCTGGTGGCGGGCAGTTCGTAAACCGCTTCCTGCTCGCTCACCCTGATCGTCTGAAGGCCTGCTCCATCGGTGCACCTGGCCGTCCGACCTTCCTGAATCCAGACGAGGACTACTTCTGGGGTATCCGTGATTTCAAGGATTACTTCGGTTATGATGTCGACCTCGAAGCCGTAAAGAAGGTACCCGTCCTCATCAGTGTCGGCGAGCTCGACAACAAGTTTATCGGCGACTCCCCGTATGGCGATAACCGCGTAGCCCGTATGAAGAGTCTGCAGAAAAATTTCCAGGAGCACGGCGTCCATACGGAGCTGACGATCCTTCCGGGCTTCGCCCATGAGGTTGGTGAAAAGGAACGAGTGCAGGCCGCGCAGAAATTCTTTATCCAGTATTTATAACTCAAACTACAGTTTTTTGAATTTCCTTTCTTTGTACCCTCTTTTCAAAAGAGGGTACATTGCGTATTTCTTGCTTTTCCTTCATACTTGCGTACTTTTAGCAGATTATGAAAGCAAGCAGAATTTCTATTCTACGGAATCAACTATTCTGCACTGGAAGCTGCCGTCCGGCGAATCCAACAGGATGTTGATTTCCTGATGAAGTATCTCCCCAAGGTGCCTGATGATGCCTATGTGAAAGTGGAGACCACGAAGATTCTCAAACAGCTTCGATCTCACTCCTTACATTGAGGGGGAGTGATGCGTCCACCTGCAAAACAGTCGGACATCGAACAACCATTTTCAAAAGCAACGAAATAGCAAGAATTGGGGGTTGCCGTCCATGCGCCTGCAAAATCAGGCATTTGGTTGATTCTCGATACAACCTCTAAGAAAGCAAAAAGAAAAGCACCGTACTTCGAACGAAGTACAGTGCTTTTTTGGTGGAGAATAGCGGGATCGAACCGCTGACCTCTTGCATGCCATGCAAGCGCTCTCCCAGCTGAGCTAATCCCCCATAGCTGGTGTGCCGTCCCTGACGACGTGTGTTATTATACCAGCCAAATGGAGAGTTGTCAATAACTTTTTTTATTTTTTGTGAGCGACGCTGCGGCTGGTGCTGCGTTTGTAGTAGAACAAGTACTGCTGTACGATGCCAGCCTGCTGATCATAGGAAGGAAAAGGGTCGCGGCCGCCGAATTCCTCATCAATGAGTCGCTGTATCCAGACATCAATGGGAGCCATCGCGGTACGGCCATAGCCAAAGAGGCAGACGCAGTTTGCTACCTTTTTGCCGACGCCGTCCAGCTCGAGGAGGCGGGAAAAGAGCGCGTCGTCGGGCAGCGTCGCCAGAGCATCGAGGTCGAGTGTGCCGCTGGAAGCCTGAGCGGCAGCGTTCTGGATGTAACGGGTGCGGTAGCCCAGACCACAGCCCATCAGCTGCGCCTCAGAGAGGCCGCAGAGCTGCTGCGGGGTAGGAAAGAGGAAAACTTCATCGCCTTCGGCACTGAGCGGTTCGCCGCAGCACCGGGCAAGGTGTTCAACGGCGGTGCGGATGGCCGGAATGCTCTTGCGCTGGGAGATGAGAAAGGTGATGAGCATTTCCCATGGGTCCTGATGCAGGATTCGGATGCCCTGCCCGAAATCGAGCGATTTGTCCAGATAGCTGCTCTGTCCCGCCAAGCTGCACCGCAGCGCGGCATAGTTCCGGCCCAAATCAAAGTAGTCGGCCCAGTACTCCCGATCTGAGCCATACCATGCGGCATCGTATTGCCCATCGCCCAGCGGAGTCAGATAAAGAAGTGCGCTGCCGGAAAGAAAGCGGTAGCGCCCGTCGGACAACTTCTGCGGCCGGAAGCACTGGCCGCTTTCGATGATCTTGTCGAGGTCAAAGTCGTCCTGGATGGCGACGAGCTGATGGGTGAGGGAAACTGTATGCATGGAAAACTCCTTTTTAAAAAAATTGTGGCGATGCCCGATTCGCGGTGGAAACTGGTTTCTATCCGTACCCTCTGCGGGGAGGGCGGCGTCTTTCCACCAAAGTATTCCTGTTGTCTGGCTATATTTCTATCCACGCCCTCCGCGAGGAGGGCGACAACGGCCTGTCAGAGCCGGGAAAACCCTTGATGCAATTTCTATCCACGCCCTCCGCGAGGAGGGCGACAACGTGTGACCTTGTGTTCCGCAGTAAGCATCTTATTTCTATCCACGCCCTCCGCGAGGAGGGCGACCGTGGATCCTCGCCGGCGATGGACGGCCCTCTTGTATTTCTATCCACGCCCTCCGCGAGGAGGGCGACGGTCATAGTTGAGCCAGTGATACTTACTTGCTCCTAATTTCTATCCACGCCCTCCGCGAGGAGGGCGACGAGGTATGCGGCGCGGATCGCCGGATCTGCGAAATTTCTATCCACACCCTCCGCGAGGAGGGCGACTCCACATCGAGATCGGAGGCTGAACGCCGTGACATTTCTATCCACGCCCTCCGCGAGGAGGGCGACCGACGTGCCCGCGGTATGTCCATCCATCTTCACGATTTCTATCCACGCCCTCCGCGAGGAGGGCGACATTCTAAAAAATCTCTCAGCTTGCCCTCGTAGTTATTTCTATCCACGCCCTCCGCGAGGAGGGCGACTCTCACCGCTTTCTTCAATGACGCCGTCATAACGAATTTCTATCCACGCCCTCCGCGAGGAGGGCGACAAAGGAGGCCGCCCATGACCCCACTCCCTGACAAATTTCTATCCACGCCCTCCGCGAGGAGGGCGACTGGCTGACCACCGAGGTCTGCCCTCTGGTCAAGCTATTTCTATCCACGCCCTCCGCGAGGAGGGCGACAACCGCAACTACGTCGCCCCACGGCTCACAGAGCTATTTCTATCCACGCCCTCCGCGAGGAGGGCGACACTGGAGCGCAGCCACCAAGGAGGTGCTCGTCCAATTTCTATCCACGCCCTCTGCGAGGAGGGCGACCAGCCTGACCGAAGCAAAAGAACAAGTCAAGCTTATTTCTATCCACGCCCTCCGCGAGGAGGGCGACTCGCCGCGCTGGTTCAGTGAGGGGGACGGCTGTATTTCTATCCACGCCCTCCGCGAGGAGGGCGACGCTCCGAATCGTGGATAACGTGGGAGCCGGGCAAGATTTCTATCCACGCCCTCCGCGAGGAGGGCGACCCGAAAACCGCCGCAGTTGTGATGCCATGGGGCTATTTCTATCCACGCCCTCCGCGAGGAGGGCGACGCGGTAGGCGTTGTAGGCGTTCACCGATCGGTCGGTATTTCTATCCACGCCCTCCGCGAGGAGGGCGACAGACCAGCTCTTCACGCTCGACGGGGTCTTCAATATTTCTATCCACGCCCTCCGCGAGGAGGGCGACAAACCATGGAATTTCAGATCTACGCAATCAAAGACATTTCTATCCACGCCCTCCGCGAGGAGGGCGACTTTTCTTTTTGTAGATTTTCAGCTCGTCTTTTGTATTTCTATCCACGCCCTCCGCGAGGAGGGCGACATCTTAGCCATGCTGGATAAGATTTACCACACTCTATTTCTATCCACGCCCTCCGCGAGGAGGGCGACTCGGTGCCCACTCTGCGAACGCCTGCGCGATCTGCGATTTCTATCCACGCCCTCCGCGAGGAGGGCGACTCTTTTCCGTGTTCTTGGGGGTAAACCCTATCAAAATTTCTATCCACGCCCTCCGCGAGGAGGGCGACCAAGGCGTATTTGCAATACTGCCGGGGCGAGATCATTTCTATCCACGCCCTCCGCGAGGAGGGCGACCGCAACGCCGCCCATTCCCGAAAACAGCTTCGAATTTCTATCCACGCCCTCCGCGAGGAGGGCGACCAGATCATCAAGATGCTGTGCTTCGACGCAACAATTTCTATCCACGCCCTCCGCGAGGAGGGCGACTGTTGAAGTTGCCGCCCAAAGCCGCTTGCAGTTTATTTCTATCCACGCCCTCCGCGAGGAGGGCGACGCAAGCGTGCTCGGCACGATCGTCGGCTGGGTATCATTTCTATCCACGCCCTCCGCGAGGAGGGCGACACGGGCTCGAGGCCAAGTACGGCGACCTGTTCCCATTTCTATCCACGCCCTCCGCGAGGAGGGCGACCTGCACCCGCGCCGCCAGCTCTACCGCCTCATAATTTCTATCCACGCCCTCCGCGAGGAGGGCGACCGGCATCACCGTCCCTGTGGACGATGAGAGCGAATTTCTATCCACGCCCTCCGCGAGGAGGGCGACGCCATGCCGTACTAAGGAGGCTACCGTGGAAACGATTTCTATCCACGCCCTCCGCGAGGAGGGCGACACAAGACGACCATTAATATCCTTTAGTTTAAATTATTTCTATCCACGCCCTCCGCGAGGAGGGCGACTAAACAACGGAAAACTGATGTACTTCCAGTGTGGTATTTCTATCCACGCCCTCCGCGAGGAGGGCGACTCGGCATGGCTCGCGTCCAGGTCTGGTCGAAGTAATTTCTATCCACGCCCTCCGCGAGGAGGGCGACTACCTGCTCGACCTGCTGAGCCGCATGACCAACGAATTTCTATCCACGCCCTCCGCGAGGAGGGCGACAGCAAAAACAGAGACAAAATCTCTATTTTCTTATAAATTATACAACATTCTGCACGAATTTAGAAGAGCTTTGATTTACAACGGGTCAAAGAACTATCCAAATCATGCAAAATGACACAAAAATCCGGTGCGAAGGTGCCGGAAAAATGCTGAGAACTCACCCTTCGCACCGGGGCGGGAAACTCAGAACAACAGCAGGCCGTCCTGCTCGAAGGGCGGATGAACGCCGATATGCTCCACCTTGCTCTTATAGTTGTTGCCCAGCTGGTAGAAGCGCAGGCTGTCCAGCGCGGGATCGATGAGGGCCGTCAGCTCCGCCTTGAGAACGGCATACTGCGCGGCATCCAACAGACACTCGAACACGGAGTTCTGCACCCGCTGGCCGTGGTCCACACAGCGCTTGGCGACTTTGCGCAGACGTTTGCGCCCGGCAGGAGTTTCGGTGTTGACGTCGTAGGTGATAAGGACCAGCATACACATCCCTCACTTCCAGAAAAATGGCGGGTAAAGCTCCATATCGCCCCGCAGGGTGCGGGCCAGAAGCAGAGCCTGCACATAAGGCACGAGGCCCCACGGAAGCTTTTCGTTCAGGAACGGGTGGGTGATGGTCTCCTGCTTGCGGGTCTGCCACCCGCCCAGAAAGGCGCGGCGGCCCTCATCGGTGAGAAGGACAGCTCCGTTCTCCTGCTTCTGGAAATGCTTCGGCGTCATGATTTTCTGGTTGATGCAGGAGAGCACAAAACGGTCGGCGTAAACAGTGCGCAGTTCTTCCATGAGGTCGAGGGCGAGGCTCCTGCGCCCGGGCCGGGCGCGGTGGAGAAAGCCGACATAGGGGTCGAGGCCCACACTCTGAAGAGCCGCTGTGCAGTCGGAGGCCAGAAGCGAATAAGCGAAAGAGAGCAGGGCATTGGTATTGTCCAGCGGCGGGCGGCGGCTCCGGCCTGCGAAAGAAAAATCATCGTGCTGCTGCAGGATGAGCGAATCAAAGCAGTCGAAATACCGCTGTGCCGCCTCGCCCTCCAGGCCGCGAAGCTGGTCGAGGTCGTCGCACTGCTCGATGAGGGGCAGCGCTGCCGCCAGTTGAGCGCTGGTGCGCTTGAGCTGTTCCACCGGCACCCGCTGGGGATGGTCGCGGGTGGCCCGTTCCAGCACCCAGCGGGCGTTATAGACTTTGCCCAGGATGAAATTGCGCGCATAGAGACAGCTCTCTGCCTCGCTGTCTGCGATGCGGTACTGGGTCTGCCGCAGCAGGACGTTGCCCTGTTCTTCGCCTACAGCCCGGGCCAGAAAGCGGCCCTGCGGGCTGAAAAAGCTCAAATCGACCCCGAGGCGGGCGCATTTGCCCATCAGGGCAGGGCTTGCGCCGGGATAGCTGAAGCAGACGATGCCTTCCAGCGTGTGGAGCGGGACCCGGCCGATTTCAGCCTTGTTGCAGAGCAGGACGATGTTCTCCCCCTCGAGGGAAAGGTAGGCGTCCTTGTTGAGGACGTAGAGCGTGTTCAAAAACTTTCTCATGGCGCGGCCTCCTGCATCTCGTCCAGATGGGCGCGGAGATAGGCTTTCGGGTCGGCACGCTGATACAGCACGGGGAGGCAGAGCTCTTTGAGGGAGCAGGCGCTGCAGTGGGTGCCGGGCTTTGACTTGGGAGTATAGCCCCGGGCAAAATAGGCGTGCATCTCATCAGCCATCTTCTGGGTGGTCTGGCGGAGTTCTTCGGTCAGCGGCACGACCTCCCGCCGCCGCGTCTCTTCGTAGAAGAGCGCACCCTCCGGGATGCTGCACACCAGCATCTCTTCCAGCGCCATGGCCTGTGCGCAGAGCTGCAGCCGGTCGGCGTCGCTGGCCTTGGCACGGCCATGCTTGTACTCGACAGGCATGGGCTTCCAGAGTCCTTCCGTGCTTTGCAGGGGGATGCCCTCCGGGTCGGCCCGGAACTCGACGACATCGCAGTTTCCGCTCAGGCCCAGCCGACGGCTGACCACCTGCATCCCTCGGGTGATGAGCAGGCCGCCGCGCCGTTCGGTCTGGTCTGCGTCATGACAGCGGGCGTGGTCGAGCTGGCCTTCGACGGTGCGGCGGTTCTCCGCCCACTGCTGTTCCAGATGGATGAGCGCCCACTGGCGGCGGCAGAAGCAGAAGTGCTGGATGCCCGACAGGGGCAGCCAGTCGTCTGCGCCGGCCATCAGGACAGCCTCTCGCAGGTGACTCCTTCCGGCAGAGTGTCTGCCACCGTGACGGTGTAGTCGCGGTAGCTGCGGGCGGCGTCCACATCGGGTTTGCGCTGGACGGCGACGGAGTCGAAGAGCTTATAGGCCGGGGCATTGCCCAGCTCAGAATCGTGCTTGAACACGATGAGCTCCCGCACGGCCATCTTGCCGCGGGCAGCGCTGTGGTCGTTCTCGAACATATTCAGAATGGCAGTCCACAGAAGTTTCAGATCATCCTCGGAGAAGCCGGTGGTCTTCCGGGCGAGGTTGGCCGAGACATAGCCCTCGGCGCGGTAGAGGGCGTAAGGCACGATGTGCTTGCGGCCCATCTCGGTACCCTTCTTCTCGGCGTCGGCCTCGGTGGTGATGGCCACGCGGGTGATGGTGACTTCCTGCGGGACGATGGGGTCCACCGACCGGGCAAAGCTCAGCTGGACGGGGCCGCGCACCTGACCGCAGTTCAGCGCACCCTTGACGAAGGTGGTCATGACGGCACCGAAGGTGCGGATGTCGAAGTAGTTCTCGCACATATAGTCCCGCAGCTTGGCATCGATGTCGGGGTCGGCCTTTTTGGCAGCTTTCAGGTCGGGGTCGATGCCCAGAGTTTTGATGGCCTCGGCATCGCTGCGGTTGAGGGGAACGCCGTCCTTGATGTAGATGCGGTAGCCTTTTTCGTCCTCTTTCAGGGTCTCGACATAGTTGCGGATCTTCCGCTTGAGGCAGACGTCGGTCACCAGACCGTAACCCGTCTCGGGGTCGATGCGGGGCATATTGCCTGCGTCGGGGTCGCCGTTGGGGTTGCCGTTCTCGACGTCGAACAGGATGACGAAATCATAGCGGTTCTTGATGGGCTCAGACATGGTTTATTCCTCCTCATTCTTTTTGGCGAAGCGTTTCTGGGTCTGGTGGTAGTAGCCGATCTCAAAGGCACCCTGCTCCGGCAGGCTGAGCCGCGCCGGGAAGCCTGTCTCGGGCAGCTGGGCCATCAGCTCGGTGAGCTGTTTGCTGAAATGCACCTCGTTGGGGGTGCTCATCTTCTGCAGATGCTTCTGAGCCAGCTTGACCAGCGTGGGGAAGGCCGTTGCCGGGGTGGCACAGGCCGAGTTGAAGTACCGGTCTTTGATGGTGGCGTTGATGCCGGGATTGGCGACGCTCTGGATCGTCTCCAGCACAGAGAAGAGACGCCCCAGAACATAGGGGACATTGCTGCTTTCGTTCAGGCTCACGGTAAATACCTCCTTGTTGAGCTCGGTGGGGTAGTTGCGGAGATAGTAGGCTTTCAGGATGGCGGCGCGGCCCCGGGTGACTTCCCGTTCGGCCCGGATGCGGAGGGTCACGCCGTTGAGCAGGGTGGCGGGATAGGGTCCGCCGGTGAGGATGGCCCGGAGCAGATCGCCCACCAGCTGGGGCGATGGATTTTTGTCCCGGGATCTCTGGTTGACCGTCTCCTGCGCCAGCGCC
>OCPR01001642.1_pt1 | contig 12545 bp, 13 predicted proteins | sample 1538611 | NCBI WGS metagenome assembly OCPR01 (sample SAMN04571711, study PRJEB22368) | human gut metagenome | biome: human gut; material: stool | host: Homo sapiens | place: Luxembourg | collected 2012-09-28
TTTTCAGATAAAATATTTTTTTAAATGCACTAATTGTAATAATTTGGTAAGAATCTACGGATATACTGATAAGAAAAAATAGGAGGTACTAGATATGAAATGTAAAAAACTAGGGGTACTTTTGGCAATGGTTTTGGTAGGTGTTTCTGTATCGCCATCATGGACGGTATCGGCAGCGGAATCCCAGGATTTACCGCAACAGGTTCTTGATATTTCGAATGGTTCAGATGAAATTTACGGACCAGGCGCACCCATTGAGCATGTAGAAAATCCGGATGAGCGCTTTAGCAGCGGCGGGGTAGATCATACACACCAGTATATCGTATCGAATGCCTTGAAGATTTTAAATAACGATAAAGGTGCCAGTATCTTAAATACAAAGGCTGCTATGATATGTGAATATACAGATTGGCCAGATGTAGTGGGAAACGAAACCGATTATGGAACGTTTGCAGGACATTTCTATGATCCGGATACCGGAAAAAACTGGATGGGACAGAAAAATCCTACAGCACGAACCAGAGCAGAAACATATTATCAAAGTGCAGTTGCAGCATATAAAGATGGATATACAGATAAGGCTATGGAATACTTAGGAAAGGGAACACATTATGTATCAGATTTGAATGAGCCACATCATGCTTCCAATTTGACAGCAGTAAATAGTAATCACTCAGATTTTGAAAAGTATGTGGACAAACATCGTACAGAATATACCATAGCAGGGAATAGTTTTGGCACAAATGTTTATAGTAGTGCTGAGAATACAACAGTAGGAGATATGCTTTATAGTGCTGCAAAAGATGCTAAAGCATTGGCTGGACTGGCACAGAATAAAGATACATATAGCTCAGCCGGAAATCAGTCCGTTCAAAATGCAATAAAGACAATAAGCAAGTATATTTACAAATTTGGTAAGGAAGTAGGTATTTACTAAATAAGATGATTTGTGGTGACGTCACACTTTAAAATCATAAAACATCAAGGAAAGGAGGACGGGAAAATGAAAGAACTGGAAAAGAAAATGCAGAGTGAAAACTTTGATGTAGAAGTACAGTATTGCGATCCAGATGATTGTCACTATGACTGCCAAACAGCACCAAATTATTGCAATGCGCATATTATGGAGTTCTGGTAAGATGGAGGAATGTTATATGGAAAAAATGGAGAAAAGAATTCAAGAAGAATTGTTTGATGTAGAAGTACAGTATTGTGCTCCTGATGATTGTCATTATGACTGTGAAACTGCACCAAATCATTGCACTGTTCATTTTACAAGCTTATGGTAGGGTAACCTTAAAAATTGTATTGTACGGAAGGGAATAATGGATGCAGGAATTAGAAAAGAAAATGCAAAACGAAAACTTTGATGTAGAAGTACAGTATTGTGATCCCAATGATTGCTCACACGATTGTGCGACTGCGCCGGGGTGGTGTAACACACATATTACACCTTATTTGTAAAATTGAACTAAATTAGCTTCTGAATTTTATCAGCAAAATGAAGGGGACATTTTCTCTATTATGAGTTAAATGTTCCTTTTTTAATTTTTTGAGTTTAGGTAATAATTCGGTAAGAATTAGGGTTTATGATTAAATAAAACAAGGAGAGGTGAGAATATGGAATTGGTAAAAACATCAAATTTAAAAAAGTATTATCGCACCGGAGAGATTTGCGTAAAGGCATTGGATCAGGTCAATCTTTCTGTTGAAGAAGGCGAGTTTATTGCTGTTGTTGGACCGTCAGGCTGTGGCAAGACAACATTATTAAATATGCTGGGCGGATTGGATAATCCGACAGAGGGAACGGTTCTGATACATGGAAAAGATATAACAAAAATGAAATCGGAAGAACTGACGGTGTATCGAAGAAAACATATCGGATTTGTATTTCAAAATTATAACCTACTGCAAACCCTGAATGTAAAAAGCAATATACTGTTACCCCTTTATTTGGGAAACAGTAAAATCGATGAAGCATATTTTGAAGAGATTGTAGAAATCCTGGGTATTAAAAATAAGTTGAAAAATCTACCGAACACCTTATCAGGCGGACAGCAGCAGAGAGTTGCCATTGCCAGGGCAATGATTACGAAACCGGATATTGTCTTAGCAGATGAGCCGACAGGAAACCTGGATAGTGAGTCAAGCGAAGAGGTCCTTAGACTACTTAGGGAGTCAGGGGAACGTTACAATCAGACGATTATCATGATTACCCATAGTAGAGAAATTGCAGAAACGGCATCAAGGATTATAAGAATGAGAGATGGTAAAATCGTATGAGTAATGAAAAGAAAATAATCAAAGAAATGGTTCAGGGTAATCTGAAGGTGAATAGAAAGAGAAATCTTCTTCTTGTATTGGCAATTACTTTAACTACCATTTTATTTACATCAGTATTGGAAATTGGATTTGGCGGTATGCAATCCATTCAGGAAACACAGTTAAGACTTTCGGGATTGAAAGCAGATGCAGAACTTCGATACTTGAATAAAGAACAGTTTCAGGAAGTTCAAAATTCGGAGTTGTTTGAAAGCGTGGGAGGAAGGATTCCAATCGCATTTCTGGAAGGAGAAACAAAGCGACCTATTGAAATAGACTATCTGGATAAAGGTGGTATGGAAGCTTATTATCTTTCTTTGAAAGAGGGGAAGATGCCAGAAGATGAGAAAGAAGTGCTTTTATCTGAGCAAGCATTGGAAGAATTGGGAATAAAAAAGGAAGTAGGAAGTCTTGTTCCGATGTCTTTTACATTAAGAGGTCAAGCATATAGCTTTGATATGCGATTGGCAGGTTGGTATACGGGAAATCCTAAGGCTGATTTTTTAATTGTATCAGAAACATTTTTAAAACATAATCCTGAAGTGACAAAGAATACTTATGATGATGATAAAGAAGTGTCCGGAACATATTATGCAAGTGTTTGCATGAAGAACACAAAAAATATCGAGCAGAACCTTAAAGAATATGTGAAAAGCCTTGGGGGTCAAACTGAGGATTCTAATGGAAGAGAATATATTCACATAGCAGTGAATTATGTATTATATTCAGAAGATGGAAATACGGGATTGATTCTTTCGATATTCTTTTTTGCAGCTTTATTTATTCTATGTGGATACCTATTGATTTATAATATTTTTGATATAGGTGTTATGCAGGATATTCAGCAATTTGGAATAATGAAAACAATTGGAATGACAGGTAAACAAATCAAAAGATTAATGCGAAGACAGATGCTTTTCTTATCTCTTATCGGTATTCCAATTGGCTTGCTTCTGGGATATGGGCTAGGTGTTCTTTTGCTACCAGTCATTCTGAAAAACTGGGAATATAGTGAGGAAGAACTTACCATTGTGCAATCAGCGCATCCAGCTATTTTTGCTTTAACAATTATTTTTGTATTAATTACAGTATTCTTAAGCATGAGAAGACCTTCTCAAAAAGCGGCTAAGTATTCTGCAATTGAAACAGCAAAATATACAGAGATAAAGAAAAAAACTGCTGAAAAAGATATTCGTTCTATTAGAAACATAGCAAAGAGTAATTTGCAAAGGAATAGGAAAAGAACGACTTTAGTGTTTACTTCACTTATATTAAGTGTTATCTTTGTTAACTCTTTATGGATTATCTCGAATAGTTTTGATGAAGAAAAATATATTAATGCACAAATGCGGAGGGACTATTTGATTGCATCTACAGACACTTTAAATCCGAGTGTTGGATATGTTAGATCTTCGGCAGCATTGAACGAGGATGTCATGGAACAAGTAGAGAAAAATTCTATAGTCCGAAATGGTACTAGATTATATAAAAATACAGTAGATAATTCTGACATAAGTTTTGAATGGGGCAATGAAGGAATTGAAATAAAAGAATATATGCCCAATGTAGAAGTTGATGGAGTAATTACAAATGAAGCAATAACAAATTATGGGCAGGTAACATTGTCAAAGGATGAAAAAGCATTATGTAATGTGTGTGGTATTTCTGAGAATTTTGTTGATAAAATGGAAATTTTAGATGGGGAAAGCAATATTGCCACCATTAAAGAAAAGCTAAAAAGCGGGAACTATATTTTGGCTGCTGTTTCTAAAAATACAAAGGGTGGTTATAGTAGTCAGGCCTTAGAGAATTTACCAGATATTGGTGAAATAGTAACGATTTATAAGAATGGAAAACCACTGAAAAAAGCAGAAGTGCTATCACAAATTTTGGTAGTGGATTCAGAACAGATATCAGGAGGTAGTTTAACTGGTGATGATACTATTTTAGGACCTTGGTTTTATTTAGGAGAAGATTTATTTAAAGAATTGTATGGAGAAGGCAATTTAGTGAATTATTCTTTTGACGCAGATGAGAAAGATGCGCCTGCTGTACGAAGAATGTTGAACCAGATTTCACAAGAATTTTCAGATGTTGGATTTGAAACTACAGAGCAAAGGCACTCCGAAATCGAAAATTATAAAGCACTGGTCAGAATACTGTGTGTTTTAATCGGAGGAATTTTAGGCGTGATTGGAATTGTAAATCTTGTGAATATTATTTTTACAAATCTAATTGTGCGAAACCGAGAATTAGCAACATTTAGAAGCATAGGTGCAACAAAGAAACAGTTGCGTGAACTGATTATAAGGGAGAGTATAGGATATGTTTTCTATGCTGCAGTTGGTGGCTTTATACTTGCAACACTAATCGGCATGACAGCAGTTAGGGGGATTTGTTCTTCTGTTTGGCTTTTTACTTTTCAATTTACATTACTTCCAGCAGCCATTGTCATAGTGTTATATTTCATAATAGCTGTTATTGCTTCTGAGGCAGGGATTTATTTTTGGGAAAAAGGAAGTATTACAGAACGCCTCAGAAATTTGTAGATAGGATGATTTACAGCATAAAAATGCTGATAAACCAGAAATATAAGCGAAAGGAGGCGGATAATATGTTAGAACTTGAAAAGAGAATGCAGGAAGAGCCTTTTGATGTAGAGGTTCAGTATTGTGATCCAGATGATTGTGCTCATGATTGTTTAACAGCACCTGGACACTGTAACACACATTTTACTTCAATGTTATAAGGAGGAACGTAACCATGAAAGAATTAGAAAAGAAAATTCAGGAATTAGGATTCGACGTAGAAACCCAGTATTGCGATCCGAGTGATTGCTATCATGACTGCTACGGTGAAGGTGTTAACAACTGTGATGCACATTTTACAGAAATTTGGTAAGATTGGAGGAACAGTATATGGAAAAAATGGAGAAAAAAATCCAGGAAGTTGCATTTGATGTCGAAATTCAGTATTGTGATCCAAGTGATTGTTATCATGATTGCAAACATGAGGGTGTCAATAACTGTGATGCCGATATGACAACAATCTGGTAAAAATTGACAAATTACAGAAAGTGGTTCTTGTCTTTAATGCAAGAACCACTTTCTAATTTAGAATTAAATTTGTTTTATGCTTGTAATAATTCAGTAAGGATTATAGATTATATTAAATAAAACATGAGGTGAGAAACATGGAATTGGTTAAAACATCAAATTTAAAAAAGTATTATCGCACCGGAGAGATTTGCGTAAAGGCATTGGATCAGGTCAATCTTTCTGTTGAAGAAGGCGAGTTTATTGCTGTTGTTGGACCGTCAGGCTGTGGCAAGACAACATTATTAAATATGCTGGGCGGATTGGATAATCCGACAGAGGGAACGGTTCTGATACATGGAAAAGATATAACAAAAATGAAATCGGAAGAACTGACGGTGTATCGAAGAAAACATATCGGATTTGTATTTCAAAATTATAACCTACTGCAAACCCTGAATGTAAAAAGCAATATACTGTTACCCCTTTATTTGGGAAACAGTAAAATCGATGAAGCATATTTTGAAGAGATTGTAGAAATCCTGGGTATTAAAAATAAGTTGAAAAATCTACCGAACACCTTATCAGGCGGACAGCAGCAGAGAGTTGCCATTGCCAGGGCAATGATTACGAAACCGGATATTGTCTTAGCAGATGAGCCGACAGGAAACCTGGATAGTGAGTCAAGCGAAGAGGTCCTTAGACTACTTAGGGAGTCAGGGGAACGTTACAATCAGACGATTATCATGATTACCCATAGTAGAGAAATTGCAGAAACGGCATCAAGGATTATAAGAATGAGAGATGGTAAAATCGTATGAGTAATGAAAAGAAAATAATCAAAGAAATGGTTCAGGGTAATCTGAAGGTGAATAGAAAGAGAAATCTTCTTCTTGTATTGGCAATTACTTTAACTACCATTTTATTTACATCAGTATTGGAAATTGGATTTGGCGGTATGCAATCCATTCAGGAAACACAGTTAAGACTTTCGGGATTGAAAGCAGATGCAGAACTTCGATACTTGAATAAAGAACAGTTTCAGGAAGTTCAAAATTCGGAGTTGTTTGAAAGCGTGGGAGGAAGGATTCCAATCGCATTTCTGGAAGGAGAAACAAAGCGACCTATTGAAATAGACTATCTGGATAAAGGTGGTATGGAAGCTTATTATCTTTCTTTGAAAGAGGGGAAGATGCCAGAAGATGAGAAAGAAGTGCTTTTATCTGAGCAAGCATTGGAAGAATTGGGAATAAAAAAGGAAGTAGGAAGTCTTGTTCCGATGTCTTTTACATTAAGAGGTCAAGCATATAGCTTTGATATGCGATTGGCAGGTTGGTATACGGGAAATCCTAAGGCTGATTTTTTAATTGTATCAGAAACATTTTTAAAACATAATCCTGAAGTGACAAAGAATACTTATGATGATGATAAAGAAGTGTCCGGAACATATTATGCAAGTGTTTGCATGAAGAACACAAAAAATATCGAGCAGAACCTTAAAGAATATGTGAAAAGCCTTGGGGGTCAAACTGAGGATTCTAATGGAAGAGAATATATTCACATAGCAGTGAATTATGTATTATATTCAGAAGATGGAAATACGGGATTGATTCTTTCGATATTCTTTTTTGCAGCTTTATTTATTCTATGTGGATACCTATTGATTTATAATATTTTTGATATAGGTGTTATGCAGGATATTCAGCAATTTGGAATAATGAAAACAATTGGAATGACAGGTAAACAAATCAAAAGATTAATGCGAAGACAGATGCTTTTCTTATCTCTTATCGGTATTCCAATTGGCTTGCTTCTGGGATATGGGCTAGGTGTTCTTTTGCTACCAGTCATTCTGAAAAACTGGGAATATAGTGAGGAAGAACTTACCATTGTGCAATCAGCGCATCCAGCTATTTTTGCTTTAACAATTATTTTTGTATTAATTACAGTATTCTTAAGCATGAGAAGACCTTCTCAAAAAGCGGCTAAGTATTCTGCAATTGAAACAGCAAAATATACAGAGATAAAGAAAAAAACTGCTGAAAAAGATATTCGTTCTATTAGAAACATAGCAAAGAGTAATTTGCAAAGGAATAGGAAAAGAACGACTTTAGTGTTTACTTCACTTATATTAAGTGTTATCTTTGTTAACTCTTTATGGATTATCTCGAATAGTTTTGATGAAGAAAAATATGTTAATGCACAAATGCGAAGAGATTATTTAGTAGCATCGACAGATACATTAAATCCTAGTGTTGGTTATGTCAAACCTTCCGCGTCATTAAATGAAGAAGCTATTCAAGAACTTGAAAAGAATGCAATGATTAAGAATGGAACAAAGTTATATAAAAATACAATAGATGATTCTGTATATAATTCTAATATAAGTTATGATTGGGGGGTAAAGGTAATAGATATCAAAATACCTAGTATAGAAATTGATGGAGTAATTACTAATAGCGCAACAACCAATTATGGATCATTGACATTAGGTAAGGATAATAGACCGATATGTAATGTATGTGGAATTTCTGAAAACTTTTTGAAGAAAATGGAAATCTTGGAAGGAGAAAAGAATATTGATGAGATTGCAGAAAAACTGAAAAGTGGAGATTATATTTTAGTAGGAGTTTGTGCAAATAATAAAGGAAAGCCAAGCACATCTGATATTGAAAATTCGCCTAAAGTTGGTGATAGTGTGACCATTTATAAAGATGGAAAACCAATAAAAGAAGTAGAAGTGCTTTCTCATATTTTGACAATATACTCAGAGCAGATATCAGGAGGAAGTTCTACAGGATCAGGAACTATTTTAGGAACATGGTTTTATTTGGGAGAAGATTTATTTGAAGAATTGTATGGAGAAGGCAATTTAGTGAATTATTCTTTTGATGCAGATGAGAAAGATGCGCCTGCTGTAAACAGAATGTTACAGGAAATATCAAAGGAATTTTCTGATGTGGGATTTGAAACTACAGAACAAAGGCATTCTGAAATTGAAAATTATAGAATGTTGGTCAGAATTTTATGTGTTCTGATTGGAGGAATTTTAGGTGCGATTGGAATTGTAAATCTTGTGAATATTATTTTTACAAACCTAATTGTGCGAAACCGAGAATTGGCAACATTTAGAAGCATAGGAGCAACCAAGAAACAATTGCGTGAACTGATTATAAGAGAAAGCGTAGGATATGTTTTTTATGCTGCAATTGGAGGATTTATACTTGCAACAATAATCAGTATGACAGCAGTTAAGGGTATATGTTCTTCTATTTGGCTCTTTACTTTTCAATTCACATTACTTCCAGCAGCTATTGTTATAGTATTGTACTTAATAATTGCTATTATAGCTTCTGAGGCAGGGATTTATCTTTGGGAAAAAGGAAGTATTACGGAACGCCTCAGAAATCTGTAGACAAGATGATTTACAGCATAAATGCTGATAAACCAAAATATAAACGAAGGGAGGTGTAGGGAATGTTAGAACTTGAAAAGAGAATGCAGGAAGAACCTTTTGATGTAGAGGTTCAGGCTTGCAATCCAGATGATTGCAGGCATGATTGTTTAACAGCACCAGATTGGTGTAACACACATGTAACTTCACTGTGGTAAAGGAGGAGAGTTCCATGAAAGAATTGGAAAAAAGAATGCAGGAAGAATTATTTGACGTGGAAGTTCAGTACTGCGATTCAGGTGATTGTTTACATGATTGCTTGCAATCTAACAATACCTGTAATGCGGTAACAACATCACTTTGGTAGAAATACCAAGAAAATTTAATATCTGTCCCTGTAGGATTTCCTACAGGGACACTTTTGCATTTATACATATTTTTCTAGTGTAATAATTTGGTAAGATTTTGTAAGTATACTAATCCCATAAGAAAGGGGGAAACCGTATGAATATTACATTCTGGGTAACCGAAAGATGCAATTTAGCTTGTAAATACTGCTATGTACATAAGCAGCCCAAAACAATGACATTGGAAACAGCAGAACAGACAATCAAATATTTTACTGATAAATTTGATGAAACTGTTGTAGCAGGAAAACGGATTAATGTGGCTTTACATGGTGGTGAGCCATTACTGAATTTTGATGTTATTCGGTATATTGTAGAAACCTTAAAAGCGCGGTATGATGGTCATATCATTTTTACAATGACAACAAATGGAACAGTGTTTGAGAAGGATATTTATGATTTTATAAAGGGTAAGGTACAGATTTCCGTAAGCATTGATGGAAACAGGAAAATAAATGATACAAACCGTATTTATCCAAATGGTGAGTCTTCCTTTGATAAAGTAATGGAAACCTTAAAGTTTTTAAAAGAGCAGGGTGAATATATTCGAGTCAGAATGACTGTCAATAAGGAAACCCTTCCAGCTATGGCTGAAAATTATATTTATCTGGATCAGATGGATATGGGAGTAGTAACTTTTGCATTAGATGCCGGGGCTGCATGGAACCAGCAAGATATGCAGATATATTATGAAAACTACGAAAAAATCATGGAATATATGATAGAAAAAGATAAAAAAGCAGCGCAGTATTTATTATTCAATATTAAAGAGGCAACCTTCAGAAGACGTACTGGCTGTGATGGTGGAACAAATACATTCCATATATCTGCGGATGGTGGAATTTACCCATGTGCATTAGCTGCTGATAAAGTGGATTATTGGCTGGGAGATGTTTGGAAAGGGTTACAGCCGGAAAAACTGAAGGCTCTCCATAAGATTAACGAAATTCCGGTGAAAGGGTGCGGAGATTGTACATTTAAACAGAATTGTTCCAGCCAGGTATGCAAACTGATTAATAAAGCATATACCGGAGATTATTACACCGTTTCTGCTTTCCAGTGCAATGAAAGAGATATTGTTTATCGGATTTATAAAAAGTATAAATATATATTGGAGGGGTTTCATGTATAGTCCCAAAGTGGCAGTTGTAGATTCCGGTGTAGATAAACAAAATCAGGAAATTATGCAGCATGTAATTCAAGGATTCTCTTTTCAAAAGAGTGCAGAAGAAAATGGAATTATTGAAGAGGAAAATTTTGATGATGTTTTTGGTCATGGAACCAACTGTATCGATTGTATCTTACAATTTGCAGAGCAGGCGCAATTTTATCCTATAAAAATTGTAAATGAATTAGGAAAAACGACCAGTTCTTTACTGCTTGCCGCATTAAAAAAGTGCAGGGAACTACCGGTAGATCTCATCTGTTTGAGCCTTTCCGTAACACAAATTCTTGATCCTGCTATGGAAAAAGAATTGAGGGATATTTGTAATGACTTGGAAAAACAGGGAAAGATTATCTGTGCTTCGGAATGTAATAATGCAAAGGATACCATACCGGCAATTTATGAAAGTGTGATTGGTGTGGGGGAATTATTACCAGATGCAAAGAAAAAAGTTCTTGTAGACAGGGCGGCAAGCGTTCAGGTTCTGGCGGATATTTCACCGATATTTGTTGCAGGAAAATCTGGACGATATAATTTTTTTAAGGGAACCTCAAAGGGAAATGCTTATGTGGCAGGTATTCTGGCCAGAACTATGCAGACAACACCGAATATAAAAAGCATACAGGAAGCATTAAATATACTGGAAAAGACAGAGGATCCTTTAGAAAAAATTGATTTAGAGTGTGTAGGCAAACTCCAGACTGATGAAGTGGGACAGATGATTTTGGAAAAGGTACACAGGAGATTGTTTGAATTTGGCTGCACATCTTCCCTTGACGAAATCAGCAGGTATCCATTTCTTTCCCAAATTACAGGAGTCAATTTCTTTAATTTTTATGAGTTTATCAGCGGGATATACAGGGAATTAAAAATTACAAAATTGGATTATCATACCATAAAAGTAGGTGATGTTTGTACCCTGTATAATCTGGTTGAACATTTGAGAAGGAATGTGTGTTATGAAGAAAAAGAATGTTGTTTTGGAGCAGATACGAAAGTATAAATGGGGTTATCTGTTTGGAATTATATTGGTAGCTATGGACGCTATAGTGACCTATATTTATCCCCAGTTAATTACCAATATTCTGGATAAGGCAGTTCCGGCAAAGGATCCAGGGGCAGTGATCTCCAATGTTGCATATATGGCTATATGCCAGCTTGTATCTATTACAGTAGCATTGGCATTGAGTTATCTGTTTTGCAAAATGTCAAATGGCTTTATTGTTAAAATCAAGTTATTGTTGATACAAGCAATGTTTCAGGTTGATGGAAAGGAAATAGAGAAGAAATCAAATCTGTTTATGACCAGCATGAATGCAGACGTTAATAATATAGAAATGTTATCTTCCCGTATGCTTTCCGATCTGCTGATACAAATTGTGACTGTGATTATTACAGCGGTAATCCTGATACAGATCAATCCGGTTATATTTTGGTTTATGCTTTTAATTTATCCGATTCTTATTGCTATCCAGATTTTCTTTAACAAAAAAATCATGGGGCAGTCCAGAAAAGTAATGGGAAAAATGGACATTGGGAATGGTTTGATTAAGGAGTTTGTAAGTAACCTTTACGAGTATCTGGCTTTAAATGGAAGAAATTACTATATAGACAAATTTTGTAGGAATGAAACTTCTTTGCGAAATGAAATTTTAAGGCAAAATATGTTAATGGCCTATAACCGTTCGGTACCGCAGCTTATTAGTACCGCTACATTTTTGATTGTACTGGCAATCAGTGGTGTTATGGTGATTAACGGACAGGTACAGTTTGGAGAGCTGACAGTGATTATTATGTACACACAAAGAATGTTTAATCCGCTTTCCTCAATTATGCTTGTAATTGGACAGTTCCAAAAGGCGAAAGTATCAATGGACAGAATCAATGAGATTGTAGGGTGAAGCAAATGGATATATCAAAAATTGAAATAAAAGATGTGAATTTCAGTTATAAAGATGTAAAAGTATATAGAAAAAATTTGAATATGTGTCTTGAGGAAGGCTCTATTTATCTGATTAAAGGAAAAAATGGTTCCGGAAAAAGTACACTGGCCGGTATCCTGTTAAAAATATGGAACGATTTTTCAGGAACCATATTATTAGATGGGAAAAGTATTACTAATTTTTCCAGGGAAACACTTACAGAAACGATAGGAATTTGTTTTCAGAAGCCGCCGATTTTTCGTGACACCATAAGAAATAACATTGCTCTAAACGATCCTA
>OCPR01001647.1_pt1 | contig 12478 bp, 13 predicted proteins | sample 1538611 | NCBI WGS metagenome assembly OCPR01 (sample SAMN04571711, study PRJEB22368) | human gut metagenome | biome: human gut; material: stool | host: Homo sapiens | place: Luxembourg | collected 2012-09-28
CATTTTCAGAAACTCAGGTCTTTTCTTTGCCTGAGTTCCGGATATGCCCTCGTCACTATAATCCTGCAAGAGGAACGAAGGAGCTAAACAACCCCAACGAATTTGTAGTAAATTGTAATAGTTTGTTCTTTATTCTTTTTACCCTGCTGACTTTTATCCTCACTGATTGTTATTTTATCAATCAATGCGGTTAAAGTTTCCCTGTCAAGAGTTTTAATATCCGCATATTTCTTTATTAGCTTAATAAATCTTGAAACGTCTGTCCTGTTTTCTTGTAGTGTATTTATTTCATCTTCCAATAAGAGAACACTTTCTGTCAGAGTTTGTTTTTCATTTGTATAATCCGAAATAAACACTGCAAATAATTCATCTGGTATTTTTCCGCTTAAATTGTCCTCATACACCTTTTTAATTCTTACGTCCATTTCCTCCAGACGATTTTTAGCTTGTTTTAAATCTTTTTTTGCCTTTGCAATCTGTTTTTCTTCTGATGTACATTTTATTGAAAGAATTTCCTGTATTGCATGACCTTCATCTTCTTCAATCAATTTTACATACTTTTGAATGTCTGCCAAAACAATTTTACACAGATTATCATATGTAATATGATGTGATGTACACGCTTTTATGCCATCTGCACGATACTTTCCACAGGAATAATACTTAGGGTGATTTGTTCTATCATGATGTAGCATACTTCTTCCGCATTCTGCACAGTAGAACAGTTTAGAGAATATGTGCGGTTCTCCAGTTCTTTTTACAAATCGTAATCTTCCGTCAAGTGCTTTTTGTACTTCATTAAATAATTCTTGACTAATTATTCCTTTATGAGTGTTTTCTACAATAATCCAGTCTTCACGCTTGTTTGGTACTATTTTCTTTGTTCGGTATGATTGTACACGCTTTTTGCATTGTATATTGTGTCCTGCATATACTGGATTTCTTAAAATCCACCTGACAACTGCACCGTCCCAAGTGTATTTCTTTTGAAATGCACCATTAACTGAATTCTTTTTAGAATTTCGGTAATCTAAAGGCGTTAAAACTCCATCTTCTTCCATAATTTTTGAAATTTTCTTTGTAGAAATCCCAGAAGCACTCAGTTCAAACATTCTCTTAATATTTGGTGCAACCTCTTCATTGATAATCAAGATATGTTTATCTTCCGGACTTTTCATATATCCATATGGTGCATATGGAGCGAGGAATTCTCCTTTTCTCGCTTTTGCATGTAATGAAGAACGAACTTTGACTGAAATGTCCTTTGCATACATATCATTTAGGATATTTTTAAACGGTGCAATATCATTATTTGAATATAGTGTGTCAATTCCGTCATTCAAAGCAATAAATCGCACATTCTTTTCTGGAAAATATATTTCTGTGTACTGTCCGCACATGATATAGTTTCTTCCCAGTCTTGATAAATCTTTGACAATAACGAATTTTATTCTGCCTAATTCAATATCATGTATCATTCTTTGAAAATCGGGACGTTCAAAGTTAACACCGCTATAGCCATCGTCAACATAAATATCAGACAGTTTCCAGCCCTGCTTTTTTACATATTCTGTAAGCATTGTTTTTTGACTTGCAATGCTCATACTTTCCAAATTGGTTCCGTCATCAACTGATAAACGGCAGTATATGGCAACGGAATAATTAAGTTGTATTCCCATTTCTGACCTCCTTTGAATACAACAAAAACCAACTGGACAAATATAATTTTCTGTACTTATTATAGCATAAACTAAATATATAAGTCTAGTTGATTTCTATAAAATAAGGTTATGTTTCATCATATAAAATTCTTTTAACTGCCAAATCATATATTATTTTACTTGAAGTATTTGTACCTATAAATTTGCTTATTACGTGATATGTATTGTTATCAATTTTAACAGTAGATATTTTCTCTTTTTGGTTATTTTCTTTTTCTGATGACATTGTATCTTTGTTCATAGACAAAACCTCCCATACCATTTTTATGTATGAAAAATTTGTCTATGCATGTCCAATTTTAAAAATTTACCTGTTCCACCAACCCATTACAAAAGTGTTCTAACTACATAAGACAGTGAATAAAAATAAATATAAAAATAAAAAAGGAGAAATCCCAGTAAATACGCTATGATTTAATTTCAGTCATAATAGAGGGGTCTCCTATTTCATACGAGACCCCTCTATTACAACGTGCAATACATATAATAAATTATATTTAAATCATAGCTTTATTTTCTTTTTATTTTTTTATTTATTTTTATTATTATTTATTTTTTATTTTTGGGAGGTGGAACAGTGTGAGAGTAGAGGAAGTACTAATTAAAGATAAAAAACTTACAAAAAGAGCGAGTATATATTTCCTTAATTCCTTAATTGAAACAGTTCAAAAAAATTCTGTATGTTTTGAAAGAACATACAGAATTTTTTTTGCGTATTATTTATATAGAAGTTAAGAATTTTTTCTGTGATAAATTAGTCTAGTTGATAATATAATTGGCTCGCTTTATTTTGGAAACTATTTTTATTTCCATATACATCATTATTACTGTTATATCTACAAGCATCGGCATATTGTCTAGCAAGGTTATAATCATAACGTGTTCCAATGGCATTAATATAATAGAGTGCCATATTATACTGTGCATCAGGAAATCCCATATCTGCAAGCTCTTTCATCATAATAAAGCCTTTTTTCTGTTCATTTTGTGAACGAGCACTATTAGCATAATATAGTGCTAACTCCATTTTTCCTATATATATGTACTCCATTTCTTCTGGTTCAATATTGAAAAATAAATTTGCAAAAGACAAAACTTTAGCCCATTCAATTGCTTCTGCGTAATCCCTATCCATAATTAAACCATTCACTTCATTTCCAAGATGTAAGCTAAGCATATAGTACATTGCAATCATATATCCAAGACCTGCACTTACTTTTAGGTACTTAAATCCCAAGTAATTATCTTGTTTGACTACTTCTCCATTAAGATAACAATAAGCCACATAATATGCTGCCTTTGCATCTCCATTAATCATTTCATCTATATAATATTTAAATTCTTCTTCGGTTATAGCCATTTTTATCCCTCACTCTTTTTTATTCAAAAATCTTTTTGTCATAGGTTCCTGATTCATCTTCATAAACTTGTTTCTTTTCTTTTAAAACCTCATCTATTGACTGTAGTATTGATTCTCTGAAACTTTCAACATATATATTTTTTTGAATTGCCAATGCATATTTTTTCATGTCTTCTGGAATAAGGTCATTTTCTGGAGTAAACATTGTAATTATAACCAAATTTAAATTTCTTCCAAATTTTTCACACGAAAACAACATGGACATACAACGATTACGTTCACTACCAAATTCAAATAGTATAGCTTCATCATAAATCATGTTTTCCAAGTCTACCGCTTTAGCTTTGATTTTTCTGCATGTTACTTCACCATCAAAATCCAGAATCATTTTTTTAAATTCTTCATAAATATCATTATTGTTAAACTTTTGTCCAGACATTAAAGGAATGGTTTTTCTCCATATATTTACGGATAAAGAATATTCTAGCAAAATATTTTTCATAGATATTTTTTTAAAGAAAATATCATATTCTTTTGATGTCCATGCGTATGATGAACTATCATAGTATAACAACTCATTTACAGGATTAATGTCATAAATTTTAATATTTGTTGTTCCGCCATCAGATAAAAATGAAAGACGTTCTTGCATGGATTCGGTTATTGTTCCTTTAGCACTAACAATATTCTTTAAAACATTAAGTTCTAAATCATAAAGTTCCATCCAAGCCAAAGCAGAAACTATATATTTTTTGTATAATGCTTTGCCTTCAAGAATAGCCTGATTAAACTTATCAATATCTTGACGAACTAATTCCAAACCACCCATTTGATTTTTAGCATAGATTTCAGCAATAATTCTTTCAGAAATAGGATGTACCGTTGCAGTGAATTCATCAAAAAATCCACATGCTTCGTAGAAATCATCCGAATCAAATGGTTTTTTCTTAGCATAATACCACATAAGCATAGCCATTTTTTTCAAAAAATCTAAGTTAAATACCCGTAGCATTCCAATAAAATCACCATTTTCATTATCAGTAACATGTAAAACATTTTCTTGAATCTCCTGTTTAATTTCCTTTTCATGTTGCTGAATATATATCATTTCATCATCTAATGGTAATTCGAATTTACCATACTCTAACTGATTAATGAAAACAAGACCTTTTGAGAAAATGACATCTAAATACTCGTTAAGATTACTTAACAGTTTATCATATTTATCTGTATTTGTTGCACCAATTATCATGTATAGTTTACCATATATTACACTTATATCCAAGCCTTTCCCAATCATATTTTCTCCAAATTCCGTTTCTTTTAGACTTGAAATAATGTCTTCTTCAATCATATGAATAGCATATTCTTTAATCTCTGCATGTAATTTAATATATTCTTCATCGTTTATATCTTTAATCAAACAATCGTATTCATCTCTCCATTTTTTATTGTAAAATTCAATACCATTTATATTATCAATTTCAAAATCAAAAAAAGTTTTACAATCTAGTGTTATATTACTAGACGATTTCAAACACTTTTCCTCAAATATCACTAATTCTGCTTCTTTTCTGAATTTGTCAGCTATTACAACTGCTTCACGATATTCATCATCTATAATTTTTTGTTTCTGTTGTTCATATTGTATCGTTTCATTTTCTAAGCTTCTCTGACGCATTCTTTCTCTCCATTCTGCATCAGCTCTTGCATCTTTATATTGCTTGTCCTCATATATTTTCTTACCAACAATACATGCTCCAATAATCATTCCTACAAAAACTAGAAATCCCATTATTTTTCTCCTGTGTTCTTCTTTAAATACTCTGATATTTCTTTTTTTTCTGATACAGCTTTTGCCAAGGCATGTGAAAACTCACTTCTTGTGCAATCAAAATCACTCATAGGTGGAAGTTTTCCAAACATGCATACATATGGTCTTATAAATCGTTGCCATTGTTCATACCAAACCTCTTCAGGCATGTTATCTAATTCGTCATCTATTTCTTTTTTGGTTTTAAATTCCCCATAAAAATCATTTATTTCAATCATCATATTTTTATCAACTCCTTATTTTTTAAATCATATGCATTTTTTACATTCATACTATTTCTAAATTCCTGTGCAATATTAGGAAACCATTTTTCTGTAAATTTAATTACTTCTGAATTGTTTTCAGTATAAATTGCAAAAAGATTTGCAAATGTTTCATGTTGCACCATTTTTTCAATAAAGTCATAATTTTCCCATCTATGCCAATAAAAATCGACATTATTTTCATCATAAAATTCTATAACACTAGTATCATTATTCGTGATTGCTGAAAGAATATCAGAGACATATCTTGATTCAAATGCTAAATTATTCTCCAATAAATCATGTAACATATTATCCCTATTAAAAGTACCTTCATCTTTAGAATTGTCAAAATGTTTTGAATCTATTTCTAACGCTTTTCTATATTTAAAATCTTCTGAATAATTCCCTAACACATGATCAATATAGTGCCCATATTCATGGCGAAATACAATTCCATATTCATAATTATCCTTACGTTTGTCCATTATGATACAATGCTCATAATCTTTATAACCCGAACGTTCAGGATATTCTTCAACTTTCTCAAGATTATTCCCATATTTATTTATAACTTCTTTAATTGGTTCTGGTGAGTTAGAAAAACTCTCCAATACCACCTCACGCCGTTCTTCTGGTACAACATCAAAGGAACGAGGATTTAATTCAATAATTCTGGGAAGTTCACTTCATAACATATTTAAGCGATGTGAAGTTTCATTTAACTCCTCTTCTGTACCTAATAAACTATCACCAAGCTCATTTAATTGATTTTCGCTACTCGACATATCAGATATGGCACTATCAATATTTTTACCAAGTCCAAACTTATCTAAAACGGATTTTTCTTGTTCTAATTTTTGACGGTTATCTTTTGTATCTTCTAACATCTCTTTAACTTCAATTTTCATTTCAGTTAAAGACTGCAAATCATCTTGCATTTCACTGGAAAGCTCTTTTCCCTTGTCGGAATTCATTTCTAATTCTCCGTTTATTAGTTCCATAACCTGCTTTTTTATTTTATCATCCATATTAGAATTTTGAACTCCAGTTCCAGAATCCATAAGTGATTGTTTGCGTTGTTCAAGTTGACTTAATTCGCTTTTCTTTGTTTCAATATTCCGCTTTACGTCGCATTGTTTATCTTTTACCTTATCAATACTATGGCTCCCCATGTCGTTTCCTCCATATATTTACTATTAAGCATATTTTTTCTTCATATCGTACACCAATGTTTGAAATTATTTCTATCATTTCATCTTTATTTTTCTTTGGAATAAATTTATCTGAAATAGATATGCATGAAAGTTTATAAATCCTTTTTACTGTATTCAATACATTTAATATATTGTCAAACGATTCTACGTATGTTTCAAATTCTTTATATTGCATATCTATAAAATTTAAACCAATTAATTGACGAACTGCTATTTTTTCAATTTCCACAAGCCTTTTACATTGTGTTTTAATCTTGTCCCAACGTTCTTGTGTTTCAGCTCTATGTAATTCATAAAATACTGGTTTTTTTAACATAATATCATACAATTCATCATCATTTAGTGTACAATTTCCATGCTCTTCTAAAAGATTTACTTGTATTTCAAATGGTCTTAAAAGTTTTTCATAAGTAAATAAAGCTTGTCCGCTTGTATAAATTGCCATGTTTTCCATTTGCAGTGGACTTGCAGACATTGTGCTTCCAACAAGTTCACGGTCATCAGAAGAAGTCAAACGATGAACTAATTTTATATTTGTATTTTTGATTACTTCTGGTGCCATTGCCGTAGGTAATTGGTCTGCAATAATAATACATTCTCTTAATGCACGTACCTCCGCAAGCATTTTGACAATAAATGCAGTCGCTGCAATTTTCGGATTAGAATCCTGTCCATCTTTTACCTGTGATTCTGGTGCAATTAAATTGTGAGCTTCTTCAATGAAAATAGCATGACGTACTGGCTTATCCTTATCAGCTAATGGATTAGCTTTTAAAGTTTCTCTAATCAATGTACATAGTAATAATGTAACAAAATTAGCTGGTCCTTCTCCTAGTGATTCCAATTCAATAACAATTGGTTTTGTCAGCCATTCTTCTGGTGAAAGTGTTGACTTTGGTACATCAAATATTTCTTTCATCTCCCTACGCAATAAACTTCCTATTCTCATTTCCAGTACAGAACGAATATTACCTTGGATTTCACTATCATAATTAGTTGCTAATAATTCTTTTTCAAATTGATTGTATAATTCTGACATTAATGGATAAGTTTTTGTTCCTGTGTTTATATCTTTTACGTTCCATCCATGATTTTCATAAACAGTTTGAATAGCACGGTCTAATATAAATGGTGCAGGAGGTGCAATTGGAAATGCTCCTTCAAAAACCTGACATAATTTTCCAATATGTTCTGACAATGTCAATCCTTTTGGAAATTCAAAAGGATTAATTTTAATTGGGAAATTAGTACATGCAGATGGAGAAAAAATTATCAACTCTGGAATATCAAGTAACGCTAATTCTCTATATTCTTTTTTCGCTGGTTCTAACACAAGAAATGGAATGTGAAGTTTCTGTTTTTGTCCATTTATTTCAATCTCATAATTCCATAGACTGTTTGCTAAATTAAGCATAGTATTTGTTTTACCAGACCCTGGAACGCCACATATAAACATATGTTTTGTAAGTAGGTTTTGAGGGATAGAAAAAGGATAATTATTTTTGTTTTTACCGATAATTATTCCTTCATTTTCTTGAATTATCGCAGTTTCTTTAAGTAATTCAATATTTTCACCATCATACAATACAGGTAATCTTACAAATTTATCAATCTCTTCAGCAGTAAATGTAGTTGACCAGTCTTGCATAGATTTTGGAGCATCATTCAAATGACATTCAGTTGGTATTACATTTATATAATCAAATGCCGTAAATGTCCCATCTTTTTTTATAGTTGTTGTATTACCGCTTTTTACTGCTTCAGACATCACACTATTTAATAATAATTGACAGTACTGTTCATCATTTGAAAAAGCACTAATTCTACTGCGAAAAACAGATGAATTATCTATAGATTTTAACCATTCTTCATATTGATGAAGTGTTTCATCTGCGTTAGGGTCACGCTGACTTATTTGTTTTTTAGAATATTCACTTATTCCTCGTTCCTTATTAGATAAATTTCTTAAAAAAGTCAAAGGTCGCTCAAAGTTTTTATGAATTTTTTCTTCTAAATCTTCTTCAACATATAAATCTACGCGATAACAACATCTTTCATCAAAGGATGCCATTAATTGCATCATATTATATAGTCTAGCATTATCATTCATTATCCAATTTGGAACAAGATAAAAATATTGCACATCATCATTAATAACAGTTTGAAGAAATCTTTCTTTTTTTCTAATTGTTGACATATATGTATATTTGATATTTATAATAGATGAATCTTGTATTTCTTTAAACTGAAAATATTCTGAAATATTTGAAGCATTAATAATCTTACGTAATTTAATATAATAAGCTTTATTTTGTTCATTTCCAGAAAAAATTATATAAATACTTAACTTACTTCCTGCTTTCATATTTGGGTCATAATCATATACAAAATGCAAATGGATTCCACCTAATAAAGCTACACGATTTAATTGCTTAATAAATTGTAATTGTGCTTCTAACATACCATCAATTCCAGAATCAGCAAATACTTGATACTTACTTAATGTCAAATCTGGGATACTTTTAATTTTATATATTAACATCTCAAACACCCCTTTCATGGTTATGATAATTGCATAATTCCTATTTTTTAAGACATACTAATCATGTATAATTAATTTGTCTTTACTCTCAAAGTTTATTACTTTGAGAGTTTTTGCTCTTAAACCACGCAAATACGGGATTTCTTACATTTTTTGACCATAATTTTGACCACTAATAGAACACAGACATCTTTTCCATGTTCTTTCTTTTATGTTCTTCTGATGGGTGTACATATCTTTCCAATGTAAATTTTACACTTGAATGTCCCAATATTTCACTAAGACTTTTTATATCAAATTCTTGCTCTATTGCTCGTGTAGCAAATGTATGTCTTAATGCATGGTAATTTATATCTTCTATTTCTGCCTCGTTTAAATACGTTTTAAACATATCCTGATATACCCTCGGTTCTATAAATTGTACAGTTCCTGTCAATAAATATTTATCTTTTCCTGTCTTGTATTTTTTCATTAAATCAACCATAAATGACGGTATTGGTATATCACGTATTGACTTCTGACTTTTGGGTTTATCTATTACAATTTTTGTTTTAGTCACTGCATTTTCATCAAGATTTTTTATTCTCTGCATCGTTTTATTTATCCTTAAAGTTTCAGTTTGAAAATTTACATCTTCCCATTTTAATGCACACACTTCGCCTATACGAACACCCATAAATAAAGACAACAGTACACCGATTTTATTTATATTAAATGTTAACTGAATGTAGTTTATCAGTTTATTATGCTCATAATTACTAAGTATTGACAGTTCTTTGGTTTTGACTTTCGGCTGACCTACATTAAAATCAAAGTATTCAATATATTTCTTTGATACTGCAAATTTTATTACTTGTTTCAATAACACAATAATGTCATGTACTGTCTTTTCGGATAGCTTCACGGTTTTTTCATTAATGAATAATTCAACATTTTCATTTGTTAGATACCTTGCTTTTCTGTTTTTAAAATATGGGATAATATGATTATTTATTATACTATAGTAATTGGTATAGGTTGACTGTTTTACTGTTAATGCCTTGCTTTCAAGCCATTCATTGCAAAGATTTTCTATATTAATAATACTTCCATTTAATGTAACTTTTTTGTATTCTTTTAGTTTGTTTTTTACATCTGAATATGATGAACCGTAAACAGAACGGTAACAGGCTTTTCCGTTACTATCGTACTTTTCAATATATCGCCCCTCCCATCTTCCGTCTGTTCTCTTTCTTACATTCTCACCTCGTCTAGCCATATATTAAACCTCCGTTGTACCATGATTTTGACCCCAAATAGAATTTTTTCTATTATTTCATACTGTAAATTGTACAAAAATATTGTTGAATAATTGTAAACTTTGTAGATATTATAATTTTAACTTATTAATTTATTGACATTAATTACAAAAATAAGTATAATTAAATTATAAAAATAGTCTTATTCGACACTCTCAAAGTAATAAACTTTGAGAGTTTTTTTGTCATTTTTACTTAATATATACTATTCATTCAGGCTTTATATATGACTAAAAATCCTTAAAATTTGCATTCTTATTCTAATAAATAAAAAAATACTGTCAAGGGTAAATTTCACGTTCTCACGCCCTTGACAGTATTTTTATATTTATTACTCCTCTATTAGCAAATTTAAGGATTATTATTTTTTTGAAAATTATATTTGCCAGCAAATTTTTGTTGCTCTTCCTTTTTATTATTTATTTTCCCGTTCCTCTGACAATAGTTCACATCAGCAAAAATTCCTGCCAGGGTCCATTCTTTTTTCCGATTTATAAGGTCAGTATAGTACGCTATCTGAACATTATAACTGTTCTGCTGTTCCTCCTGTTCGGTTGATACCCTGCAATAAGCCGCTACACGAAGCTGCTTATACTTATTTGTCTTTTCGATCGGTTTAACAGCCGCAGGAATGATTTTAACATTCGGCGTTGTCTGATTCACTTTTATCTGTCCTTTCCATAATATTTTTTATTATCACACCATTTATAAATTCAATCTCTATTGTATAAAAATGACCTATCAAAATCCTTAATACACAGGATTTTAACAGGTCAATATCTAACGTATTCAATTGTTCTCTGCCTGAAATCAGTTCTTTCAGATACTCTGTTTTCTGCGGACTGTCATTGTAAGTGCAGCAATCGTATTTCAACTCTGCAAGTCTGAGAATCTCTGTTTTTACTTTTTCTGAATCTGTATCCAGTAAATCGGGATTTGCAATAACAGCGTTTAAAATGTGAAGCAATATATCTTTTATCATATTATCTGTCAGACGATAATTAAACCTTGAACATTCGGGATTTCTGCAGTCCCATTTATCAGTCTGAGTATTACCTCCGAATCTTGATAGTCTGTGTCCGCACTCGGTACAGTATGAAAGATTTCGTATTATCTTCAGTTCTTCGCTTATTTCATTTACTGATGTTGCTTTGCTTTTTTTCCTAACATTTGCATGATAAAATGTTTCACTGTCAATCAATACAGGATAACCGTCTTTTCCGAGATACTTTTCATTTTCAAATATCCGTTTAACCATATTTTTATTCCAGTCAAATGTAATTCCGTTGTATGAAATATTAAGAATACTCATATGTCCTGCAATCTCAGATAATGAACTGCCTTGTAAATATGCAGTAAATATTTCTCTGACCGCCTGATTTTCAACCGGATCGGGCATTATTTCACCCTTGCACATTACATATCCGAACGGTATGGTTCTGTTCTTCTTCATAAGTCTCTCCCCTTTTTATTTACTCAACAATACCACAAAACCTTACTTTTATCTATCACCAAAGGCAATAAAAAAGCGCCTTGTGTTTTGGGCACAAAGCGCAATTTATGTATCTTCAAAAATTTTTGGATAATCTGTTCTGCCGTCAACTATATGATAAACATAAACTGTATTTTCTATAATTCTGTAAAAGCACAAATAATTTCCGCAAATGAGTTTACGGTATCTATCTAATGCGATAATTTTATCCGTACATTCTATACCCAATAACGGATTTCTTTTCAAATTTTCCAAAGAGTCAAGAAGCTTTTCAGTTATTTTTTGTGCTGAATCAGGTCCGACTAGATTCAAATGTCTATCTGCAATGGCTTCAAGCTCTGCCCAAGCAGGAGCAAGCAATTTTAATTCATAATCAGCCATTCGCAAATTTCTCCTTTAATCTTTGCCTTGCTTCTTCAATTGAAATCGTTGGTTCTCCTAAAATTCTGCTTTGTTCTGCTGCATCAAGCTTTGCCTTAAGACGTATAAGTTCTTCTCGTTTTTCAAAAGCGTCAATACTCATTACTACAATATCACCCTCTCCATTCTTAGTTATGTAAATAGGTTCTTGTTTTTCATGTGCTAAGTTTGAAATACTTAAATAATCATTTCTTAATGTTGTTGAAGATTTAATAATCATAAAAACACCTCCGTATTATTCTACGATTATTATATCAAAATTACACAATAATATCAATAGTTTTTTGCTATATTCTCTCTGTAAATTTCAAACCGCCGATTAAGTTAAATTCAAACTCTGTCTGATTCTTTA
>OCPR01001650.1_pt1 | contig 12451 bp, 10 predicted proteins | sample 1538611 | NCBI WGS metagenome assembly OCPR01 (sample SAMN04571711, study PRJEB22368) | human gut metagenome | biome: human gut; material: stool | host: Homo sapiens | place: Luxembourg | collected 2012-09-28
AGAAGATAAAGGTATAAATATCTATACTCACGGAGAAATGCTTCCGGCACATGGTTATCCGGAGCTTAAAAAATACAGCCATTTAAAGGGAAATTTTGGAACTGCATGGCAGAACCAGCAAAAAGAATTTGATAATATTAAAGGTCCTGTGTTGTTTACAACTAATTGCCTTATGCCTGTTAAGGAAAGCTATAGCGACAGGGTATTTACTACAGAGGTTGTATCTTATCCGGAAATGGTGCATATAGGTGAGGATAAGGATTTTACACCGGTAATTAATAAAGCTTTAGAACTTGGAGGATATGAAGAGGATAAAAAGCTTACAGGTATTAACGGTGGGGAGTATGTGACAACAGGATTTGCCCATGGAACAGTGTTGTCAGTAGCAGATAAAGTAATTGATGGCGTAAAGACGGGAAAAATCAGTCATTTCTTCTTAGTTGGCGGTTGTGATGGTGCTAGGGTAGGAAGAAACTATTACACGGATTTTGTAAAGCAGACTCCAAAGGATTCTATTATTTTAACATTGGCTTGTGGAAAGTATAGATTCAACGACTTAGATTTAGAAGATATAGAGGGACTTCCAAGAATAATGGATATGGGGCAGTGCAATGATGCTTATTCTGCCATTAAGGTGGCAATAGCATTAGCAGAGGCTTTCCAGTGTGAAGTTAATCAGTTGCCATTGTCTATGGTGCTGTCCTGGTACGAACAAAAGGCAGTATGTATTCTTTTAACTTTGCTTTATTTAGGAATAAAGGATATATATTTAGGCCCCACATTGCCGGCTTTTATATCACCAAATGTGCTTAAAATATTAGTGGATAATTATAATATATCTCCAATAACTACACCGGAGGAGGATTTAAAGAAAATTTTAAATAAGTAAACCCTATCTGATACGGATTTAATCCCATAAAAAATAGCGGCTGCATCAATTAGCAGTCGCTATTTTTTATGATTGTGTTACTTCTTAGAAGTAACCTTGTTATTCTTTGATTTGTTAGAAATTAAGTTTATAATATTGTCCTGATAGATTATTCCAAGGAAAATTAAAAGACAAATAATTGTAATAACAATACCCGGAACTAATCCTTTAGGAGTATATTTAAAGGTAATTTCGTGAGTGCCTGCTTCTACAAGAACACCTGTAAGAGCTCCTGAACAAATAGATGTAGTCTTTGATTTTACACCATCAACATATACATTCCATCCTTTATCATATGGAATAGAAGTGTACATAATGCCCTGTTTCTTAGCTGTAACCTTACCGGTAATCTTTGTATCAGAATAGGATTCAACAGTATAAGGATTTTTGTTTAAAAGCTTATAAGCTGTTTCCCATGCATCATTATCAAAAGCATATGCATAACATGTGGTTAAAGCCTGTCCGTCGCTGGCTGTTACTGTTATAGTGGAGCCGGCAGATACGTTACCAACATGGCAGATGTAATTCTGGTTAGTAGATGAGAATGTCTTTGTTGTAGAATTGTCATCTGTTATGCTTCCATTAGTAATATTCACAGTAAGAGTTTCAGAAGAAGTTACACAGTAGAAGTAAACATCGTATGTTGCAGCATCTCCTGATGGTTTGTAATTATCATCTTCCTCTAACTGATATTTAGCAGTAAATGTTCCAACAGTGTCAGTTGTCTGTAATTGATGGAAAATATTAGCATCACTATCAATTGCAGTTTTTACAAAACTGTTCTGTGTTGTAAATGGATTTCCCGTCTCTTTATTCCAGTTTGCCTCAGTGCTCATATTTACCATAAATCCAAGAGGAAGAGTATTATTGTACTCATATAAATGAACAGTTGAGGCTGCATTATTGCCTGTTGAATATGTCTGACTTCCAATCTCTGTCATGTTAGTTGGAAGAGAAGGTGTATTGTCAGTAAATTCATATTTAACAGAGAACATAGCAGCAGTAAGTGGTGTATGTCCGTAATATGAATATGCATTAAATGATGTCTGCATACCAAGCTGATTATAATAATCCTGCATAGCAGCTGATGCTACTGATGAGAAGGTTGAAATACTGTCGTAATCAAATCTTGCACCATCATTTCTTGTGGAATGTGAAGCAGATTCTGTTCTGTAGAATTTAACTCCTTCACTTTCTGCTTTATTTTTAGCTGTTTCATTTAACTGTTTATGAGCCTGTGTACTTTCGTAATATGCAGACCTTGAGGATGTGCTTGCCATACCTGTAACGCATAAGTTAAGGGTAAGCTCACAGAATGTAGTAAGTACCAGCAGATAAATGAAAAATGCCTTCATATCTGATTTTCTTCTGTAACAGAAATATAGAATCACATATATAACAATAAACAACATACTGAAATATATTATTTTTCTTATATTAGTTTCTACAGCCAAATCGCTAAAGAATGATGTGTTTTTAAATAATTCCTGAAGGACAAGTATAAGTCCTAAGGCACCACCCATTGCACCGATAATCTGGGAGGTCTTAAATTCCTTTATGTGTAAGAAAGCTTCATATGCCATAGTAACTATAAGGAAAATGTATAAGAAAGATTCCCTACATGGAAGACTGTTTGGAAAATGGAATCCATGCCAGATATAGTTTGGTATGTTAATATTAAAGCTTAACAGCATAATTACGGCAATTACAGTTTTTCCAACACGCTCTTTAACGCTGATTTTTTTACATAACCAGAAAAGAGGAATTAAAACAAATACTGCAACTGTACAATAAATGTTAGGGTCATGTGGATACTTTAAGTCTGCTACAGGAATACAAATAAGAGACCTGAAAAGCATATAGAGAATGGAAAAATATTCTTCTATGGCATCAGGGAAAGATGTATCTGCTGATTTAGTTGTAAGCAGGTTAAAATACTCAGGTAAAATTACGCAAGCAGCAAGCCCGCCACCTAAAACGGAGTATATTGCAAAATCCTTAAATGCTAATAATCTTCCTTTAACATTACCGATTTCTTCATCAAAATCTGATACGCAGATTAAATATACAAAATAAATTACACTGTAAATACAAAGCATAATTCCAATATAGTAGTTAGAAAAGATGCCAAGAGCAAGGGCTATACAGTACATTTTGTATTTTCTTTCAGTAACAAGTCTGTCCAGACCTAAAATGATAAATGGTAAAAGCCACATACAGTCTAGCCACATAATGTTCCAGCTAAATGCTGCAAAATAAGATGAAAGTGCGTATACCATACCGAAAATAACAGCAGGAACATGCTTTGTCTTAAATCTTTTTACAAGATAGTAAGTAGCTGAAAAACCTGCAAGTCCCATTTTTACTATTATAAAGAAACTAACATAGTCAGCCATGTTACCCGGCCATAAAATAGTTAAAAGATTAAAAGGACTTGATAAATAGTAGGCGGCTATAGCCACAAAGTTCATACCGGCACCGATTTCCCAGGTATAAAACAAGCTTCCGCCTCCTCTTAACTTGTCCTGCAAAATCTGCAGATATGGTGTGTACTGATGGTAACAGTCACTTCTTAAATACATTTGATCGCCAAAAGGTGCGATATCTTTGAAAAAATAAACAATTAACATTGACAGTACCGGCAAAAGAAAAGCTAAGAAATACAGCCAGTTATCTTTTAACCATGTACTAAATGAAAATTTAGAGTCTCCCTTACGTTCCATTATTTATCTCCTTCCTTATTAATGGTTTTATTTTGATTCTTTAATATTTGTATCCTGAATAATGTATATAGGTCTGTCTTTTGCTTCTAAATATATATTGGCAATATATTCACCGAGAATACCTAAGGACAATTCGATAATTCCCCCTAAGAACAACACAGCAATAAGCAGTGAAGCATAACCTGAAACGTCTATTCCAAAGGCTAACTTTCTAATAAGGGTAAATACTATAAGCAAAAATGCAACAACGGATATTACAAGACCAAAACACGTAAGAAATCTTAATGGTGTTATGGAAAAAGAAGTAATACCGGTTATGGCATACTTAAACAGACTTTTAAAACTCCATTTGGTTTCGCCTGCGATACGTTCCACATTTTCATAAGGTATCCAGCTGGTTTCAAAACCAACCCATTCAAAAATACCCTTTGAGAAACGCTGCACTTCTGATAACTTCACTATGTTATCTACCATTTGTCTGCTCATTATTCTGAAATCAACGGCATTTTGTACCAGTTGCACATCAGTAAATCTGTTGCTGAATTTGTAAAACATTCTAGAGAAGAAACTTTTGATTTTAGATTCTCCTTTTCTGCTTGTCCTAAGGGCAGCGCAGCAGTCATAACCTGCCTCAATCTGCTTTATCATCTCAGGAACCAAAGCCGGCGGGTGCTGTAAATCTGCATCCATTACAATTACATAGTCAGCAGTAGTGTTGCGAAGCCCGGCATACATGGCTGCTTCCTTACCGAAATTACGTGAAAATGAAATAAATTTTACATTATTATGTTTTCCGGCTAAATCCTTCAGTATGGGATAAGTCTTATCCCGGCTACCATCATTGACAAAAATATAACTAAACGAATATCCATCTATTGTTTTATATATTTTTTCGGATTCCACGTAGAACATATTAAGCATTGCTTCTTCGTTATAGCATGGAACCACAACTTCAACAGTTTTCATAATACCTCCAGTAAAAATAATCAGTTAAGTTAATATAGGGACAATTTAATTAGCAAGTTAAATGCCCACAATTAGTAATATTTTACTATAAATTTTGTTCACTGTAAACAAAGAAAGCAATAAGAAAAATGAAACCACGGTAATTATAAACAATAAAGCGGTATTGACATTATTAATAGGAAAAATATAATTAACTTATTAGAAAAAATAACAGAAGAAAGGGCAGTTTTTATGGAAAAGAAGTGGTGGCATGACAAGGTAGCATATCAGATTTATCCTAAAAGTTTTATGGATACAAATGGTGATGGAATCGGAGATATACGGGGAATTATCAATAAGCTTGATTATTTAAAGGATTTAGGAATTGATATTATATGGATTTCACCTATATATCAGTCACCTTTAGTTGATCAGGGATACGATATTTCAGATTATTATAAAATAGATGAACGTTTCGGAACAATGGAGGATTTTGAAGAACTGATTGCTGAAGCAAAAAAAAGAAACATTGGCATTTTGATGGATTTGGTTATAAATCATTGTTCAGACCAGCATGAATGGTTTAAAAAGGCATTGCAGGATATTGAAGGAGAGTATGGAGATTATTTTTATTTTAGGAAAGGGAAAAACGGTCAGCCACCGTGTAATTACCGTTCCTATTTTGGAGGAAGTGCATGGGAAAAGGTTAAGGGAACAGATTACTATTATCTGCACCTGTTTGCCAAGGAACAGCCGGATTTGAATTGGTACAATCCAAAGGTAAAAGAAGAGTTATATTCGATGATTAACTGGTGGCTTGATAAGGGCCTAGCCGGTTTTAGAATAGATGCAATTATTAATATAAGAAAAGATTTGCAATTTAAGAGTCTGCCGGCAGATGGAGATGACGGATTTGTTCATGCAGGTGTTGCAGCGGAAAAAGTGCCGGGAATAGGTGATATGCTGGAAGATTTGAAGAAAAATACTTTTGAAAAGTATGATGCATTTACAGTAGCTGAAGTTTTTAATATGAGAAAAGATGAACTTAGGGAATTTATTGGGGACAACGGACATTTTTCCACAATGTTTGATTTCTCTGCTGAGTGTCTGGCTTTTGGAGGACATGGCTGGTACGATGCACCGGAAATAACATTTGAGGATTACAGAAGGGTTATTTTTCATTCTCAAAGAGAGTGTGAAGATGTTGGGTTTATGGCTAATATTATTGAAAACCATGATGAGCCAAGAGGAGCAAGCAGGTATATTCCATCCTATGCCCAAAATGAAACGGGCAAAAAAATGCTTGCCACGGTAAATCTTCTTTTAAGAGGAATACCTTTTATTTATCAGGGACAGGAAATAGGAATGACTAACTGCCCTATGAAAGGAATTGAGGAATACGATGATATAAGTACCATTAACCAGTACAATGTGGCTGTACAGGCAGGAGTATCAAAGGAACTGGCATTAAAGGGATGTTACGAGCATAGCAGAGATAATGCAAGGACTCCAATGCAGTGGAGTGATGGAGAAAATGCAGGTTTTACTATTGGAAAACCGTGGCTTAAGGTAAATCCTAATTATAAAGACATTAATGTTTCTGACCAGGAAAACAGGGAAGATTCCCTGCTTAACTACTACAGAAAATTAATTGCTCTTAGAAAATCTGATGAGTACAGGGAACTTCTAACTTATGGAATAACAGAACCTATTTTTGAAAATGAGGATAAAATATTTGCATACAAACGTGTAAATGAAAGCGGTGAGATTGTAGTTTTAGCTAATTTTGGAAAGCAGGACAAAGTGTTAGAGCTTGAGAACAGAAAGTACCGGGTAATACTTAATAATATGGAAGACCTGGATATGGAAGACGGAAAAGTAAAACTGAAAAGCTGCCAAAGTGTGGTGCTGGTGTAAAAGTTTTTTTATGCAAATAAAATCAATTAAGTAGAAAAACATTGACAATAAAAGTGTTTTTATGTAATATATGTAAAGATGGGGTCGACACATCTTATAAAATACGTAAGAAAGGAGACGAGTGTGATGAAGAAGAGCATTTGTAAGGTTATTGCAATGGGCGCTTTATGTGGCGTTATGCTCACATCGGTCGTGGGAGCAGCAACATTGTATGTAGAAGGAACTTTATATACCAAGAATCCATTATACAGTGCACCTAAGGGATACTCTGATACATACGGTTATAAAAAGATAACCGCTAAATGTACAGTATCCAAGAGTGGATATACTACAAGGTCTGTATCTTCAAGTAAAAGCTTAAAAAGTGGATTTGGTGGAGTTGAAACAGATTGGATATCAGGTCCTACATACAAATCTAGTGGAACTAAATTTGTAAGTAAGCATACTGGGTATAGCCATGATGGTATTTATTCTGAGCTGAAAGCTAGTAAAAAATATTAAATATTAGTTTGTAGTTTCTCCATACCCTGCAAGTTAGGGTATGGAGATTAATCAATAATAAGAAGGGGAATATTAATGAGTAAGTCCAAGAAAAGAATCTTTATAATTTCCATGGTTGTTACAATAATAATATGTGGTGTGGCTGCTAAAATAATTATAGACGGTCTAAAACCTCAACAGGAGTATAGTGTTCATTCAGGGATGAAAGTTTCAAATTTAAAGGGAATGTTAGAGCTAAAAAATAATAGCATTGATAATTTTTTTGATAAAGATAATAATATTAAAATGGATTTTGAAATTTACAACTATAATGACAGAAAAGTTAAATATGAAATGACAGTTTTAGTTAATTATCATCAGAAAAGCTTTAAAAAGGATAATTTGGAATTACAAAAATATGAATTTGAATTATCTTCTCAGGGCTGTAATAAATATAGTGTTACATTAGATAAAAAAGCATTTAAGTATCAGGTAAACGATGTTGTTATTGTCCTACGGCAGGACACGGATGTTTATTCAGATGAAAATGAGCTGGTTAGTGATACAAATACAATATGCAGACACTACATAATTGTAAATAATTCCAGTGAGGAAACAATAGTGGAAACTCAAAAAATAAAGATTTCTGAGTTAGATGATGATTTAGATACAGAAGCATCTTTGAAGTGCATGAATATGAAGAAGGCATTAGGAATTAGTGTAGATAAAAATCAGAAAATTAAGTTAAAAATGGATATGAAAAATAATGAAATAGGAACAGATTATATATTGGTTTGTCTGCTTAATGGCAATCAGATAAGTATAAATAATAAGGATTATATGACATATTCAGATGATTTAGAGAATATGGAAATTTATGCACCGGACAAATCAGGAAAATATGAAATGGAATTTTTATGCATTCCTAATTTAAGCAATGCCGTGATAAATACAGAAAAAGAAATACCGGTTATAAGTAGTAACAGGTATACACTAGAGGTTGAATGATGTTTAAGTATATAATGATGCAATGGAAACACAAAAAAATAATATTAAGTCTTATGGTGATTGGATTTTTTGTAGGAAGTCTGTTTCTTTCGGTGGGAGCGAGCCTTGTAAAAGAAAATTATAATTACATATTGGATTGCAATTCCGGAGATTATTCTAAACAATTAAATATTGACATGAAAATTAATGAGGGTCTGAACATTGAGAAAATTAAAAGTATTTTTCAGAAATTAGGTAAATATGGGGAAATACAAATTTTATCCCTTGGAGGAGTGGAAACAGATAATGGAGTTTTGCAGATTGTTCCTGTGGAAGCTAAAAATCAGGGTGATTGGCATATACCGATTATTAATGGAAACTATTTAGACGGACAATGTGGTCAGGTTGTTTTAGGAAAAGATGCAGCTGATGCTTTGAAGTCGAAAAAGGGAAAAAATGTGAGTATTAATGGTAAAAAATATAATGTTCGGGGGATTTGCGGAAGGGAAAACAGAGAAACAATATGGGATAATGCCATATATATGGAATTTGAAGACTACATATCATCATTTGGCAATGATTTTTATAATCCTCAAAAAAAGAATAATTACATAATGGTATTAAAAAATGGAAAAGATGAATTTATTAATGAATTTGGTGATATTGAACAGAAGTTAAGTAATTATGGTGTTGAAATAGTATATGAGGAAATGGAAAGGAATATAGATGGAAGTTCATTAGACAATTCCATAGCTATTACAGCCATAGCATCGTGTCTGGTATTTTTTATCGCAATAATTAATATTATTAATCTTATGAATTATTGGATGATGGAAAGAAAAAAAGAAATAGGAATTATGAAAGCAATGGGAGCATTAAACGGATTCATTATAAAGTGGGTTGTTGTGGAAATGACCATGATTTCTTCAATGGGCGCAATATTGGCTTTGTTTATTCAGTTTGTAATTAATGTACTTTTCAAACCTATGCTTGTAAGTTATGGTGTGAATATTAATTTATCCTTTACAAATCTTTTATTAGCAATATTAGTATCCGCATTATGTGGGGTTATTTCAGCACTTTTAATAGTTCGTAAAAGTGTTATGTTTAACCCAATAGAAGTTATTTCATGCGAGTAGGAGGAAACAAAATGAACGAAGTTCATTTTTCAGGATGTTTCCGACGAAATGCCGCTGACCGAAGGGAGGGGGCGCTACATATTATTAGGAGGAAATATGATTAGCATTATTTTGAAAAGTTTTAAAATTCATAAGAAAAAAAGTGTCCTTAACATAATTCAGTTTTCAATTGCATTTTTTTCTTTGCTGTTAAGTATTTGTATGGTGCAGCAGGTTTTGGAATATAGAAGAAACATTGAATCAATTATGGATTCAGATACGGTGCAAATGTCAGTTACAGAGGATGAAAGTGATGACGAAGAGGACGGAGAAGTTGTGGGAAAGGAGCCACCAAAAACTCAAAAAGATAAATACAGCACCATATATGACGAAATAAAAAGTGATACAAATGTCTCTATCGGTATTTTAGACAATATTAGCGTTTATGATGAAAATAATATGGTTGACAATGCTATTATGGTAAATAAAGATTTTATCAATATGGCAAAGTGGAAATTTCAGGATGGCAACATAGAAAAATTGGTAAATTACAATGACGATGATGTTATTCCTGTTATTGTCAGTTATTCATTAAGGGATAAATATAAGCTTAATGAAAAATATAACATAGAATATATGATAGATGAGGATACATATAATGCCACTATTATGGTAGTGGCTGTTGCAGATAAAAATTCTTATATATTTACAGGGAATGCCACATGTATTTCGGATACTATTAAAAATAAAGAAGATTTTATGGTATTTCCTAAAATAGCAGATTTTTCTGATTTGGCTTATGAGAATAATGTTTTAATCAAGGCAAATAGCGATATGGAGAATCTTGAGGACAGATTATCAGATGAATATGGAAATGTAGGAAAAAACATACAGTTTATTAGTCTGGAAAGTCAGATTGAACAATATTACAATAAACAGAAAACAGTTATTTTAGCTACAATGATATTTGCAATTATAATTATTGTTTTGTCATTGTTAGGAACAATTGGAACAATATTGTCTAATCTGGTGCTAAGAAAACGGGAATTTGGTATTTATTATGCCATGGGATTATCAAAAAAACATTTGCTTATTATGACATTAGGGGAAGGTATGGTTATGTTTTTCATTAGTTTTGTAATCTCTATAGCAGGGAGTCTTGCAGTAACATTCTTTATGGCATCTGAAGGCTTTAAAATAACATTAGAAAATGTGGCAATTACACTGCTTGTTATGATTGTATGCATGGTTGTATGTGAGTTGCTACCTATGAGAAAAATTGCAGGTCAGGAACCGGTAGAACTTATAAACGAAGGAGCAGGTGAGTAAAATGAATATAATTGAGTTAAAAAATATTAATAAATTCTTTGGAGAAAAAGAAAGCAGACAACAAATATTAAAAAATATTTCTATAAACATTGAAAAGGGTGAAATGGTAGCCATTATGGGACCATCAGGTTCGGGAAAATCAACAATGCTTAATGTTCTTGGATTATTAGATAATAATTATTCAGGAGAATATATGTTAGACGGGATAGAAGCATCAAAATTAAGCAATAATGAATTGGCAATGGCTAGAAATGAAAAAATAGGTTTTGTATTCCAAAATTTTAATTTAATAAAAGAATTATCTGCAAAAGAAAATGTAAAAATGAGTCTTATATTTTCAAATATTTACAAAAAGGGTAAGAAAAAAATCAGTAAAAAAGTAATGGATAAAAGTTCTTCTGACATCTTAGAAAAGGTTGGATTGAAAAATCACGAAAATAAGAAACCGGGACAGTTATCAGGTGGTCAGCAGCAGAGGGTGGCAATTGCCAGAGCATTAGTTAATAACCCGGAAATAATTTTGGCAGATGAGCCGACAGGGGCGTTAGACAGCAAAATAGGCGAGGAAATAATGAAAGTATTTCTTAAATTGAATAATCAGGGGAAAACGGTTATAATTGTAACTCATGATGAAAGAGTCGCACAGATGTGTGGCAGAACCATACATATTAAGGATGGGGTGGTTCAATAAAGTCGTAGGAGAGTAATAAGATGACAGAAGAAGAAAAGATGATTAGAGGCATGATTTATGATTCATCAGATAAGGTTCTTGCAATGAAGCGTACAAATGCCCATAAGTTGTCAAAGGATTATAACGATACATATGAAGATGAAGTGGAAAAAAGAGAGGAGATACTAAAAGGATTATTGCCCAATATGGGAAAGGGCACAGCCATTCAGGGACCGGTACAATTTGATTATGGAGTAAATACTGTCTTTGGAACAAATTGTTTTGTTAATTTTAATCTGGTGGTTTTGGATTGCTGTCCGGTTATTATAGGCAATGATGTGTTAATGGGGCCTAATTGTACATTGGCAACACCAATTCATCCAATGTTAATAGAAGAGCGTAAAGTTAAGTTTATGGAAGATGGCACACCATATGATGAAGAATATGCGGCACCAATTAACATTGAAGACGGTTGCTGGCTTGCATCAAATGTAACAGTGTGTGGTGGCGTTACCATAGGAAAAGGTGCCATTATTGGAGCAGGAAGTGTGGTTACCAGAGATATTCCGGAAGGAGTGTTTGCAGCAGGTAATCCATGCAGGGTAATACGGAAAATTACAGAAAAAGATTCAATAAAATACAGGAAAGATTTATTTTAGTGGGAAAAATCTTCGGGGGATGGTATAATAGCTTTATCAGATGAGAGCGGTAATATATGGTATTGAGGGGCATAATTAATTGGAGAAAATTATATTAAAAAATGAATTTGAAATAGTAAAAGAAGAGCTAAGAAATCGCAGCAAATGGTTAAAATTGATTTTTTGAAGAAAGGAGAATGTAGTGTATAAAAAATTATATTGCAAACATAAAATGAAAAAATATTTGATTGTTATATTGATAATGTTTAGTGTTCTAATATTTAATGCATATAACGTAAATAACGTTTATGCTAGGTCGGACAAAACAAACATGACAACGAGTAGCAGGAAAGTAACAGTTAAAGTATTAAAGGCTACAAAAAGACAAATTAAAATTAAGATTAAAAATAATGGGAAAAAAGATTTCTATTTTTCAGAATTGTTTGTTTTAAAGAAACATGGAAGGAATAAATGGAAAAAAGTGAAATTCAGTGAGAAAGCAGTGTTCTGTAAAACGATAGTGGCGAGGAGTGGTAAAAGCATTACTGTAAAATTAAAATGGAAAAAAATCTTTGGAAAGAATTTGTCTAGAGGAAAGTACAAAATTAAGTTTGTAAAAACAAAATCATTTAAAATTAAATAGTGAAATGGTTGGTTGTTAAATTGTACTAAATGGTGGAAAGATCTTAGTTTATTTAAGGTCTTTCTTTTTACGT
>OCPR01001651.1_pt1 | contig 12433 bp, 10 predicted proteins | sample 1538611 | NCBI WGS metagenome assembly OCPR01 (sample SAMN04571711, study PRJEB22368) | human gut metagenome | biome: human gut; material: stool | host: Homo sapiens | place: Luxembourg | collected 2012-09-28
TCAGGATCGTCTCGATCACATCATCATAGTGATGGCCAAGAGCGATCTTGTTGCATCCAAGTTCCTTTGCCTTACTGTAAAGATATCCTCTTCGCATACGGGCGCAGAGATAACACGGAGATTTTTCCACATTGTAAACTGCATCAAAGATCTCAGTCTCAAACACTGTGATAGGAATTCCGAGAAGTTTGGCGTTGTGTTCGATCACCGCACGGTTGGCCTCATTATATCCCGGGTCCATCACAAGAAATACCAGTTCAAAAGGAAACTTGTTATGACGTTTCAGTTCCTGGAACAGTTTTGCCATCAACATGGAATCCTTACCGCCGGAAATACAGACCGCGATCTTATCTCCCGGTTTCACCAGTTCATAGTCATTGATCCCTCTGGCGAATCTGGAAAACAGCTGCTTGTGGAATTTCTTGCGGATGCTCAGCTCGATATCTTTCCGGTGCTGTTCCATTGCCTCATTTTCCGTTTCTTCACTGTCCCCTTTCTTGGACTCTTTCTGCATCTGCTGAAAAAGCCATCCTGTATATCCGCCTTTCAGACTCCGTGCGGGAATTCCCTTTTCCCGGAGCATCCCTGCCCCTTCCTGGCTGAAAAGTCCTCTGGTACAGTAAAGAACCGGGATTTTATCCCCTTTCAGTTCTTCTGCCCGTTCTTCCAGTTCCTGTTCCGGAACAGAAATCGCTCCCGGGATCATTCCATATTCCACAGTTACTTTATCACGGGTATCTACCAGAAGATATTTTTCCCGTTCCTTCTCTATTTCATCAAAAGAAATCTCCAGTGTTTCTTCACTCATGCTGTTTTTATTCCTTTCCTTACAGCTCCTCCCTGATCGTGCCGTCACAGGCAATGGTCACTACCTGCCATGGGATCATCTTTCCGCTTCGCTCCATGGCACGGATCACTGCATTCTCGATGCCTCCGCAGCAGGGAACTTCCATGCGGACGATACGGATACTCCGGATGGAATTATTTCCTATGATCTCTGCAAGCTTATCTGCATAATCTCCCTCATCCAGTTTGGGGCATCCGATCAGCGTCACATGATCTTTCATGAATTTCTCATGAAAACCTGCATAAGCGTAGGCAGTACAGTCTGCCGCGATCAGAAGCTGTGCATTTTCAAAATATGGTGCATTGACAGGAACCAGTTTGATCTGTACGGGCCACTGGGCAAGACGGCTTGTCTGTTCCCCTGCATTTTGGGGAACTTCTTTCTGCTCTGCCTGCACCGGCGGTTCCTGCTTTTTATTAAGGCTTCTTGCCATACTTCCGGGGCACACGTGTGGCTTCCCTGCTGGCATCGAGGCCTCTGTTTTCTTAAGCTTCATTCTTTTTTCCACTGCCTCCGCGTCATAATCTGCGGCTTCCCGCTCTATAATGCGGATCGCATCGGCAGGGCAGGCCGGAAGACAGTCTCCCAGTCCGTCACAGTAATCATCCCGGATCAGTTTCGCCTTGCCACTAGCCATGACAATAGCTCCTTCGTGGCAGGCAGCTGTGCAGGCACCACAGCCGTTGCATTTCTCTTCGTCAATGTGTACGATCTTTCTTATCATGATATCATCTCTCCCTGATTTTTATATTTCTGCAAATGTTTTTGTTTTCACTGACATCATACAAAAATCCCGGAGATTCTTCGGTAACATATGTTACCTTACAGATATAACTCCATTTTTTCCTGATCTTTCACAAGGATCTGACGCCTGTCAAGTTCCAGGATTCCTTCTTCCTGCATCTTTCCCAGTTCTCTGGAAAGAGACGGCCTGGTAATGTTTAAATAATCCGCCATCTCTTCTCTGGAAAGATTCATGTGGATCTGTCCTTCACTGTCCTGGCATTCCACAAGGAAACGAACGATCCGCTCCCGGAGACTGCCGCTTCCAAGGATCCGAAGCTTCCGGTTCATATTGTAAGCCTTCCCGGCAAAAACCTCAAGAAGATTTTCCCGAAGTTTCCGGCTTAAACTATTTTCTTCCCTGTCTGTAAAGATCCGGCTGCTCATGATCAGAACGGAAACCTGCGTCAGCGCTTCCACATACATATCATAGGAAGCTTTCTCCATAAAGGCATAAACCTCCCCGAACAGAGCCCCTGGATTTTCCAGCTGCGCCAGAAGGATCCTTTTTCCGGAAAATGTCTCTTTTGCGATGATCACACTTCCGTTAAGAAGCATGTAAACCGAATCCGGCCGGTCTGTTTCCTGAAAGATCCGCTCCCCTCTGGAATAAGTCCGTACCGTTCCTTCCTGCTCCATGAGGTTTAGGAGTTCTTTTTCTTCCAGGTTTCTGCAGAGCCGGCTTTGTCTTAAAATGGCCACCCATTCTTCTCTTCTTTTTTCTTCCACTTTTTCACCTCATCTCTGTACAGGTTTTTATCACATTTCTGCAATCTCTGTCAACTCCCGTGAACTTCATAGGTTACCAGCCTGTACTTTTTTCTGAAAATCAGTTATAATATTTTTTGTTTGTAAAAAATTCTACCAAGGAGGATACCGGAAATGAAAACACAGAATCAGACTATGCTTTCTGAGAATACACTGACATCCCGGCCCACAGATATTATCGCGGGATTTCCTGTACGTCCCGGTTTTTTTGAATTAAATGGCGCTACTCCCCTTTCCAACGGAGTCAACTTTACCACACATACCCGTCACGGTACATCCTGCGAGCTTCTTCTTTTCCACTCCGGAGAAGAGGAGCCTTTCGCAGTTCTTCCTTTTCCCAATGCCTGTCGTATCGGTGATGTCTATTCCATGATCGTCATGGGACTGGACATCGAAGACCTGGAATACGGCTACCGCATCGACGGTCCTTATGAACCGGAAAAAGGCCATATCTTCGATAAGACAAAAGTTCTTCTTGATCCTTATGCCAAAGCCGTTGCCGGTCAGCGCGAATGGGGACAGCAGAAGATTGGAAGCTATCACGCCCGTGTGGTACGCGATTCTTTCGACTGGGAAGACATGCCTCAGTCCACCCGTAAGATCAGTGACCTGATCATCTACGAACTTCATGTCCGCGGATTTACACAGGACGTTTCTTCCGGTGTCACACACCCGGGAACTTTTGCCGGTCTTCGTGAAAAGATTCCTTACCTCAAAGAACTGGGAATCAATGCGGTGGAGCTGATGCCTATCTTCGAGTTCGACGAGAACATGAATGCCCGTACCGTAAACGGCAAGCGTCTTCTGGAATACTGGGGATACAATTCCGTTAACTTCTTTTCCCCAAACACCAGCTATGCTTCCAAGGCAGAACATAACTGTGAGGGAACCGAACTGAAAGAACTGATCCGTGAGCTCCACGAAAATGGAATCGAAGTAATTCTTGATGTCGTATTCAACCACACTGCCGAAGGAAATGAACTTGGAAAAACTTTCTGCTTTAAAGGATTTGACAATAAAGTTTATTATATGCTGACTCCGGAAGGAAATTACTACAATTTCAGCGGATGTGGAAACACTCTGAACTGTAATCATCCGATCGTGCGTCAGATGATCCTGGAGTGTTTACGTTACTGGACCATCAACTACCGCGTGGATGGTTTCCGTTTCGACCTTGCAAGTATCCTGGGACGTCATGAGGACGGTTCCCCTCTTAACAACCCGCCACTTCTGGAACTTCTTGCTTACGATCCGGTTCTTCGAAATGTCAAGCTGATCGCAGAGGCCTGGGATGCCGGCGGACTGTATCAGGTTGGTTCTTTCCCTGCCAGCCGCAGATGGGCTGAGTGGAACGGCCGTTACCGTGACTGCCTCCGTTCTTTCCTGAAGGGAGATTTCTGGAACGCCTGGGACGCTGCATGGAGCATTTCCGGTTCCGGTGACCTGTATGGCGGTTTTTATTCCGATCACAATGACAACTATGCAGGATACAATTCCTGCGTCAATTTCCTCACCTGTCACGACGGATTCACCATGTACGATCTCTATTCCTACAACGAGAAACACAACGAGGCAAACGGCTGGAACAATACAGATGGTTCCAACGACAACCGCAGCTGGAACTGTGGAGAAGAGGGTGATTCCACCAATCCGGAAGTCCTTTCCCTCCGCTTCCGCATGATCCGAAACGCCTGCGCGGTACTGATGTCCAGCCGCGGAACCCCGATGTTCCTTGCAGGTGACGAATTCGGAAACACCAAACACGGAAACAACAACACCTACTGCCAGGATAACGAAACTTCCTGGATCAACTGGAATCTTCTGGAGAAAAATCACGATCTTTTCGAATTTTTCAAATATATGATCCAGTTCCGAAAAGACCACCCTGTCATCTCCCGCAAGCTTCCAAACGCAGTATGCGGTATGGAAAACATACACACCCATAACATTGATGCAAGGGATGTGACCATCCCAAGAGATGCCCACACCTTCGCCGTAAGCTTTGCAGGTTATGATAAGAGCAAAGGCGCCGATGACCTGATCTACATCGTTATCAACGCATACTGGGAAGATGTAACGGTTACGCTTCCGGAACTTGCACGCCCTGGTGCATGGTATCTCTGTGTCAACACATTTGGGGACGGAGATGGCCGTTATTTCTATGAAGAAAGCCAGGAGCCACGTATTGAGCACGATTTCTGCATGCGGCCCAGATCCGTTGCCATCTTTACCGGTCGTAATTATTAAAATTCATATCAGGGACAAAATCTTTTTTGTCCTTGTCCGAAAGAAATGGAGTATTTTGAATGGAATTAAAAAACAGAACTTTGTCCAATTTCGCAGAACTTGTGGAAACCGGTGAATGCAAAAAATTCCGCGGCCGTCTGAAAACGGGCATTGACCTTGGTACTGCCAACACCGTTCTTGCTGTCGTTGACCGGAACAACCGTCCCATCGCCGGAATTTCCGCACCGTCCCATGCCATTCAGGATGGGGTGATCGTTAATTATTACGAATCCGTCCAGCTTGTAACAAAGCTTAAAAATGAACTGGAAGAAAAGCTTGGCACAGAACTTACCTACGGTGCAGCTGCCATCCCTCCTGGTGTTTCGGAAGGCAGTGTCAAAAGCATCGGTTATGTCCTGGAAGGTGCAGGTTTTGAGGTTACCAATATCGTAGACGAGCCTACCGCTGCCGCTGCTGTCCTCAAAATTACAGACGGCGCCGTTGTAGATGTGGGCGGCGGTACAACCGGCATCAGTATCCTGAAAGATGGCAAAGTCATTTACACAGACGATGAGGCTACCGGAGGCAGCCATATGACCATGACTGTGGCCGGACACTATAAAATCCCTTATGAGGAAGCGGAAATTTTAAAGACCACTCCGGAAAAAGAAGATGAAATTTTTCCTGTAATCAAGGCAACCGTTGAAAAAATGGCTGTTATTACCGAAAAATTTCTCCATGGTTATCAGGTTCCGGCTGTTTACGTTGTAGGCGGATCTTCCATGTTTAAAGAATTTACAACCGTTTTTGAGAAGAAACTGAAACTTCCTGTGTACAGACCTGTACATCCTCTTCTCGTTACACCCCTTGGCATCGCATATCACTGTGAACTGCCCAAAATATGATTGATTCCTAAAATGATCATCTCTCTGCTTTGTATGTAAAAACTGACCAGAAGGCTGTATAACAGGCCCCTGGTCAGTTTTTACATTCATTTATATACATATCGGTTAATGTTCTGTCAGTTATCTTTCATAATCTTATCAATCGTATTGATCAAAGCTTCCGCACTGACAGGTTTTGCCAGATATCCATTCATACCGGCTTCGTAAGATTTTTCTCTGTCTTCCTCAAACGCATTTGCCGTCATTGCAACAATCGGTACAGACGCTGTTTCTCTGTTTTTTAATGAACGAATCTGTTTTGCAGCTTCATAGCCATTCATAACAGGCATCTGGATGTCCATCAGGATCAGATCATACTGTCCCGGAACCGCCTGTTCCATTTTTTTGACTGCTTCCACACCATCATTGGCTGTCTCGACCATAAAGCCTGCATCTTCCAAAATGGTCTGTGCGATCTCCTGATTCAGTTCGTTGTCCTCTACCAGAAGAATTCTTTTTCCATTGTAAATCCATTCCCTTTTTTCCGGTTCTTTTGTTTTCGGAACAGGATTTGTAAGCAATTCGCGTAGCTGCGACATAAACAGTGGCTTTTCGCAGAAGGCAGTTACACCTGCTTCTTTTGCTTCCTCTTCTATATCTGACCAGTCATATGCAGTCAGTATGATGATCGGGCTGCTGTCCCCGATAACCCGTCGGATACGTCTTACCGTTTCAATTCCGTTCATATCCGGCATCAGCCAGTCAATGATATATGCGTAAAATTCATCACCCATTTCCATGGAATGCTTTGCCCGGATCACCGCTTCCTTCCCGGAAACCGTCCATTCTGACCGCATACCTATTTCTGTCAGCATGCCGGAAATGCTGAGACAGGTATCTGTATCATCGTCTGCGACCAGAACTTTAAGACCCTGAAGCTGTTCGATCTTTTCGTAGCTTTTTGCTTCGCCACATAATTTAAAGGTCAGATTTACCGTAAATTCACTACCCTGTCCCTCTTCACTTTTTACTGTGATGGTACCTCCCATCATATCTACAATATTCTTGGTGATCGCCATTCCAAGGCCGGTTCCCTGGATCCCGCTTACCGTTGAGGTTTCTTCTCTGGTAAAAGATTCAAATATATGTTCCTGAAACTCCGGCTTCATGCCGATTCCGGTATCCCGGATAATAAACTGATAGTTTCCATATCCTGTCGGTGCAGATTTCAGCTGCCGGATCCTTAAACTGATCGTTCCACCGGTCCTGTTAAATTTGATACCATTACTCAGAATGTTCAGCAGGATCTGCGTCAGCCTCAATTTGTCCGCAATGATATCTTCATTTTTTACATCTACGGTATCGATCAGAAAATCCAGCTGCTTGGAAGTAATATTGGGCTGCACGATAGTACGTATGTCGTGGAGCAGCTCCGGAAGATGCAGCGGATTCTCATTGATCTTTACCTTTCCGCTCTCAATCCTGCTCATATCCAGGATATCATTGATCAGCGAAAGCAGATGTTCACTGGAGGTTGATATTTTGGAAAGGTATTCTTTTACCTTCTCCTTATTGTCCACATGAGAAGCAGCAAGGGATGTAAAACCAATGATAGCATTCATAGGTGTTCGGATATCATGGGACATATTATTCAAAAATGTAGTTTTTGCAGAGTTTGCACTTTCCGCATGCATCAGGGCAGTTTCCAGTTCATGATGGCTCTCTTTCAGCTTCTGGTTCAGTTCATAAGACTGTCTGGCTGCCTTTTTGGCTTTTGTCTCTGCGCTCCTGGCTTTCTGCAGGATACCAAGGATCACCAGCAATACTGCCAGAAATACACAGATAAACACAGTTGCCACCGCCAACAGATTCTCCTTTATGAAATCCAGCAGAGTAACTTTCTGGGAAGCATTATCGTAGGCAGACAGTGCACCTGTAAGTTTGGATGTAGGCATAGACTTCAAAGTCTTATTCAGGATCGACAGAAGAACGGAATTTCCCCGGCTGACTGCAAAGGATATATTGTCCGGCTGTGTCAGAAAAACACTGTAAAGCTTTTTGTCATTGACATACTCTGTCGCCCGGCCTGAACTGGAAAGAAAACAGTCTGCCTTTTTATCCTGTACGGCTTTTCTTGCATCCTCAAAGGAATCATACTCCATAATTTTCCATGTCGGATAATTATAGGAAATAAACCATTTTAAATTCAGATCACTTTTCGGTATAGCAACGCTGTTTTCTTCATTTTCATCAAAGGATCTTTTACCGGTCACTGCTGCCAGACTGGAAACAAGGACCGTATTGGACAGGGCCATGTCATTTTGTTCTGCAGCATAAGGGTTCTGGCTGGTATGAAAGATCATGTCGATCCTGCCGTCTTTTAATGCCTGGATCAGTTCTTCCTGGGAGTCAAAGCCTTCTATATTAAACTTCAGGCTGCTGTTTCCCAGACAGTCCACTGCATATTTAATATAATCGTTGATCACACCCGTCATTTCACCACTTTCTTTGTCAAAAGTACTGAAACTCTGGTCGTTATTCAGAAATCCCACACCTATCTCACCGTGCTGTTCCAGCCATTCCTTTTCTTCACTGGAAAGGACGGCAACAGACTGTGCAGAAAGATATCTCTGGTAAAGTTCATCGCCGTAAAATAGTTTATCATACTCCATGGAACGCATGGCTGCATCCAGTTCTTCTTTCAGATCCGGACGGTCTTTGCTGATGCCATAATAAATATCAGAGCCACCGATCGTCACAACCGCTGACATTCCGGCTTCAACCCAGGCAGGAGTCTCTGTAGATATCACTCCGTCAATCTCCCGATTCCCGGCCATTTTTTTCGCCCGTTCAAAGCTGTCCACATCCAAATGCTGTGTCTTTATATTCTGCTTTTCTTCCCATTCGCGAAACTGAGTTCCCTGTACGCTCTCTTCCATTACCGCGATCCTTTTGCCATTCAGGGTAGAAAGATCTGACGGAGAAATATCCGTATTTGTAAGATCTGCATACAGATAATATTTTTCTTTTCCCATGGGGAGATCTGAGAACAGCATCGTCTCAGCACGTTCATCGGTATAGGAAAGTGCAGCCATCAGGTCGATCTCGCCATTTTGGAGCTTTTCCACAAGCTCTCCCCAGTCGCCTTTTATATATTCGTAATTCCAGCCTGTATAGGCGGCAACTGCCTGTTCGTATTCATAACCATATCCGCTTCGTTCACCATTTTCACCGGTAATATGATAGGAATCCGGATACCAACCTACCCTGACTGTTTTCGATTCTGTATCTGTCTTCGTTTCCGAAGCAGCCACAGGAACCGGAAGTACTGTAAAGATCATCAGCAGACATAATGCCAGCCCCACATGTCTGCATAAAGTTCTCCTGCTCTTATTCATACTTTTTCCTCGATAATATCGTATTTTTTGTCAAACTCTCCCGCTGTTTCGTTTCCCCGGACGGGTTCTGCGGTTTTCCAGGAGACAGACGACTTCGACTGTGTTTTCTTCGGGCATACGAATTCTTGTCCCTTTACAATCTCCATAATACACCGGAAACGCAAGATCAATATGTTCAATGCGTGACCCCTGACCTGTCCCATTATTAACAGTTTCATTCTTCAATTCAATCTTCTCAATAAATGTATTCATAAATTCTTTCTTTTCCATATCTGTCATTTTATCATACAGTATATCAAAATCCAGAAGAAATTCATACAATTTTTTACCCGTAATTTCTTTCCCGTAAGATGCCCCAATCTTAGCATCAATATCTTTCATCGCCTCCTCAAACTCTGCCACCTTATCATACAGGTTATCCAGCCTGTCCTGCATATCCTGGTATTTTCTCGTATAATGCTTATCCCCAGTATCCAAGCGATCCAGCATCTGTATCAGTTTCAGTTTCGACCCTTGTACCTGTTTCAGCTGTTTCTGCAGCTGCTCCCTCTCAGTTTCCAAAGCAGAAACATCCACCTTCTCTTCCAGTTTCTCCTGCACAAACTTTCGAAACTCATCCCCCGCAACCATATACCGGATAAATTCCTCTACTTCTGCATTAAACATTTTCTGGTTCAGCATCGGCTTGTAGTCACAAATCTTTCCATCAACTTTTTTTCTGTGATGGCATCTGTAATAAAATGTATCTTTGTATTCCCCAGTTTTCTTATTCTGCCGTCGCTGAACAGTTCCACTCATTCCACCGCCGCAAAGAGGACATCTGATTAATCCAGTTAAAATATGTTCATGCTCCAGACTATGAGTTTTAACAAATCTAACCCCCGTCCTCTTCCTTTTCTCTCTCGCCGCCTCCCACGTCTCTTCATCCACAATCGCCTCATGCAGTCCATCTGACAGCAGGTAATCATCAGTCTTCACACGCCGGTATTCATCCCTCGTTCCCTTCACCTTCTCCGTAACATTCTTTCCGTAAGCAATCTTCCCTGTATAAACCGGATTATCCAGAATCTTCATGATCAGCCCTCTGGCAAAATAATTCAGTTCATGCCCTCGTACCTTTTTCTTCGTATAACCTCTCTGGTTCAGATAATTACAGATAGCATCTGCCCCCATATCCGTATGCACAAACTTGTCATAAATAATCCGCACAATCTCCGCTTCTTCCTCATTCACCACCAGAGTGCTGTTCCTGGAATCCAGATCATATCCGAAAGGAGCCTGCCCGCCATTCCATTTCCCCTCTCTGGCCTTCTGCTTTCTTCCTTCCATTGTCTGGACCAGAATATTCTCCCTTTCAATCTCAGCCACTGCCGACAGCACCGTGATGGTCAGCTTGCCGGAATCCTTAGAGGAATCAATCCCATCCTCCACACAGACCAAGTTCACACCATAATCCTGGATAAACTGCAGGGAATTTAAAACATCCGCCGCATTCCTTCCAAAACGTGACAGCTTAAACACCAGAATAAACGCCACCCCGTCACGTTCCTCAGACACGTCCTGCAGCATCCGCTGAAACTCCGGTCTGCCTGTAATACTCTTTCCGGACTTTCCTGCATCACAGTATTCCCTGACCACTTCCATTTCTTTATAGTCCGCATACTTCCGAAGCCGCTCTGTCTGTGCTTCCAGACTGTATCCCTCTGTCTGAGCCGCTGTAGAAACACGGGTATATATGTAACATTTCTTTCTCAAATCTTCACCTCATTTCGGTTGCCCATCGTCATACGGTTGCCGTACATAAAATATATCGGAATCACCAGTCTGCGCCAACTCGCAGAACGACCAAAAAAACTGCCCCAAAATCCACCTTCTCCTATGCGGTTTCCATAGCGCAAAAAGACCGGCAGCCCCAAAAGACCACCGGCACACTCGATCACTTCCCCTGCAGCTGTGCATTTCTCTCCTCAATCTCCCCCAGAACCACATCCCCGTACTTCTGGATCATTCTTGCCAGAAACTCTGCACACTTTTCCATGTTTAGCCTGGCCTGTTTCTCCGTCAGTCTGCCGGTATCGATCAGTTCAATTTTTCCCATAGCCAAAACCCACCTCCTACTGTTCCAAGGAGTCCTGGTCCCTGATTTTTTGACTTTCCGGACAAAAAAATAAACCCGCTGCCATCCACAGATTTCTCCGCAAACAGCAACAGATTTCCCCTGATCATTTATTTACTTTATCATCCGTTCAATACCATCGGTCATACGGATTCCCACGCACCCTCTTTGTCTCTGGTGCCTTCTCAATACTCTTTTCAGCTTCTTCCCTCGTTGCAAACAGCCTGTGAGCCTTCACCTGTATTCCGCCGCCCGTATCTGTAAAACGTACCAGGAACATCCCGCCGGAACACCTGCGGATCTCCACTTCTCTCACATACCTGTTTGATTCTACAATATATGCAGTATCCCCGACTTTCATAAAATCACACTCCTGCACTCAAAACATCCTTCATCCTCACCAGAACAGGAAGCACCTGCCCGTCAGCAAATCTCCGTTCAAAAGAACCATTGGAAAAATGATCTTCTCTCAGCAGCATTGTCAGCAACGCCGTACAAAGTTCATAATCCGCTCCCGGAACACGTTTCAGTTCCTCATTACAGTCAATCGGCTCCGTAATCATGTAATCCCCATAATTTGTTTTCAAATCTCCTATTGTCTTTAACAGATCTGCATACAGATTCTCTTGTGGATTCTTTAATTCCAATATTTCCTGAATTTTTCGTAGTTTCTCTGACTTTGTCAATGCTATACACCACCTTGATAAACACTCGAATATATGTTCTTTATATTTTAACATATACCCAATAATTATTCTAGCGCAAAATATATTCATGTAATATCCACAACAGCAAGGTTTCGTTGCGACTACGAAATTGATACAATTTAACGGTGCACACCCTTGTGAACACCCCTGTTCGCCTTTCGTTAAATAATTAAAATAGGCTACTCTTTTGCATATTTCTGATCAGCCTGTTTCTTCCATAAAAAAAGAGACATTGACATAATTTGATCAATATCTCTTCTGCTGCTTTGCTGAGACATATTCTTCCGACTGGATATACTCTCTCAGGGAAGCATCAAATTCATCCTTGACGGAATCCAGTCCATAATAAAACCGCTACCACACCGAAACAAAGGATATGTCTCTATTTTTGGTAAAACCATAGATGTAGGTTAATCATGTTTTTTTTAATCAGCGTTTTGATACTCACTGTCTTCCCCAAATAGCTACCGAATTTGACCTCACGATCAATTCTTCGACAGGCAGACCAATCGGGCAAATGTTATGGCAAGCTAATGATTTCCCGCATCCCTCAAAATAATTTTCCTTATATTGAGTTGAAACCTCATTCCGATGGCTTATTTCCTGTTCTTCATTCAGAATCCGAAATGCGTTGACTGCAGCAACAGCACCTGCGAAAGTCCCATTTGCAGAGAAGTTAGGACACACTTCAAGGCAGCAGCCAC
>OCPR01001652.1_pt1 | contig 12400 bp, 10 predicted proteins | sample 1538611 | NCBI WGS metagenome assembly OCPR01 (sample SAMN04571711, study PRJEB22368) | human gut metagenome | biome: human gut; material: stool | host: Homo sapiens | place: Luxembourg | collected 2012-09-28
TTGTTTCAATCCACAGTCGGTAATTTCACAGAGTCTGACATGTCAGCACAAAGCCGACTGTGACTTGCCTCATGTCAGTGGGGGATACCGATTTCTCTCCGCCCGCCACTGCCGTTAATTTTCCAATAGCAATTCATATCGCCACCTATAGAGGTGAGAGAATCCTTGCTATTATTGTTGAAAATAATTGTTTAATAACAGGAAGTATCTTCGCGTTGATCTGTAATGTATATTCAGAAGATTTTTTGATCACAGCTTCACAACCTGATGACCCGCCGCTTTAAGCAAACGATTCATAACAGCAAAGCCGCAGCCACTTGTATCAAAGCTCTCTGAGTAGATAAAATCTACATTTTCTTCATCAAAATCTCTAAGTGCCCTAAACAGATTATGCGCAACACTATCCATTGAAATCCGGCTTCCAACTGAAATAACTACATCTGCCTTATACAACTCTTTGGACTCATCTGTTGCCATAATTCCAATACGAAGCCCCTGCTCTCTCTTCTTTTTTGCCTCCTCATTGATATAAGTAATCACCTTATCCTGCGCGCCTTCCACTAAAACCATAGATGCCTTTGGCGCATAATGGCGATACTTCATGCCTGGAGCTTTAGGATGCACATCCTTTCCTACCTGACGATAAACTGCAGCATCTGTCTCTACTGTGCCTAATACCTGCTGCAGCATCTCTGGTGTTACAAAGCCAGGGCGAAGCAACATCGGCACTTCTCCAGTCAGATCAATAATTGTCGATTCCACACCAATTCCAACATCACCGCCATCAATGATCATTTCGATTCGTCCATTCATATCTTCAATTACATGGCTTGCGCTTGTCGGACTTGGACGTCCTGAAAGATTTGCACTAGGCGCTGCAATTGGCATCTTACATTCCTGCAATAATGCCCTAGCCACCAAGTGGGACGGCATACGAATCGCAACAGTATCAAGACCGCCTGTTGTCTCGTATGGAATATTGTCAGCCTTTGGTAAAATCATGGTCAGTGGTCCTGGCCAAAATACATCGGCAAGTGCTTCTGCTCGTGCAATAATCTTTGCGTTATCTGTCTTTATGAGCGGATAGAACTGTTCCATATCAGCGATATGCAAAATCAATGGATTGTCAGATGGACGTCCTTTTGCAGCATAGATTTTCTTTGACGCCTCCTTATTTAATCCATTTCCGCCAAGACCATACACAGTCTCAGTTGGAAATGCAACAAGACCGCCCTGTGCCCACACATCTGCGGCTTCTTTTGCGGTTGCTTCTATATTTTCTTTTGTTATATGAATAATTTTTGTCTCCATTTTTTTATGGTCCTTTTATTGTATTTTCGGATTAATATTATCATAATCTCTTTTCATTCGCAAGGTATTCTAATATTCCCTGACATATTGCTTTTGCTATTGACTTTTGATATGTTGGTGTTGCAAGAAGCTTTGCTTCCTCCCAATTGCTTAAAAAGCCACACTCACATATCACAAGAGGCATTGGCGAATGGACAAGCAGATAATATTCTCCGTTTGGCTTTATTGTTCTTGTATTTTCATCTCCAATTACAAGATCAAAAGCTTCCTGTATACTTGCAGCAAGCTTTTTTCCTTCTGCTGAATCCTTATAATAAAACACCTGTGGTCCTTTGACTGATTCCTGTGTATAACTATTCTGGTGAATGCTCACTGCTATATCTGCATCACAGTCAACCATGATTTGAATACGCTTTTTCATATCTGCAAGTTTTTTATTGCGGTCTGATGACTGATACAGCGGACTGTCATCTTCCCTTGTCATGACTACATTAATTCCTTCTTTTTCAAGAAACTCTTTTACATACTTTGCAATCTCCAGATTAATATCTTTTTCAAACACCTGGTTTATTCCAACCTTACCTGAATCATCTGCCCCATGTCCGGCATCAAGAAGCACTGTTAATGTTTTTTTGGGAACTGTAGATACCTGCTGTATCTTTTTTGTGGTGGCTGCCGGCATTACATATGCCAACGAGAGAATCAAAAGCATCATGATAAATTTTGCTGTCTGTTTCACGCTAACCTCATATTTTATCATTCTCTTTTCTAGTATATTGACATTACCCACATACTTATCCATATTTTGCAGTGCTTCTTAAGACAAAAACGTTCAAGTCATATATTGCTGACCTGAACGTTTCATCCTATAGCTTATTCATCACTTATCTGTATATTTTCGAATAATGCTCCACGTTTCCTTATTTTCCATATTTAATTTAAAGAATGCAACGCCTCCCGGCTCATATGAGCATGCCGCCTGCATCTTTAAATCCATGGAATTTTCATCTTCGACCCAAAGGCGATACCACGAACCATTCTCCTCATACTCAGTGTAAAACTGACCGACATCATCAAGCCATGTCAGACTCAGATCATGCTCACGAATTATGTTATTCTCGCCCTCCATGCTGACACCCTTGCTGCTTAACAGATATTTGTTGTTCTTAGAATCATATGTTCCATCGCTGTTATCAACAAAAACCTGCGAATTATCAGTCTTATCAGACTCACTATCTGCTGGTGTCTCACACCACAGTCTGCTGTAAAATGGAAGACCTACAATCACCTTTTCCTTTGGTACCTCGGCTATAGTACGCTCTGCCGACTGCTTTACAAATGCAAGAGAAGATGTGCTTCCTGCTTCTGGTCCTTTTACATAATGCTCATCATATGCCATGACAACAACATAATCGACAACCTGACCCTGCTGTGTTCTGTCATAAAATGCTGTGTGCGGCATTGGTGAATAATTATCTACCGAAAGAACAAGCTTTTCCTTACGGCAGGCTGCAGACAGTTCACGGATAAACTGTATGTAAGAAGGTCCCACATCAGATTTAATGGTTTCCACATCCAGATTAATGCCATCCGCTCCAAGCTCCTTCACCGCGTCAATCACAGCTGTAATCAATGTTTTCCTGTGTGAAGTTGTTCCAAAAACCTGAAGGCCATCTGTTGAAATATTAATATCATCAAGCATAACCCATACCTGAAGGCCTGCCTTATGCGCTTTTGTTACATATTTCTTTTCACCCAGATTTTGAATATTTCCATCATTATCCTTAATAGTAAACCAGGTTGGACAAATTACATTCATGCCCTTTGCTGTCGAGATTATATCATCAAGCTGACTATATCCCGATTCACTAAAGACTTGATGCCATCCCATCACAACCATCTCATCCATTGCGATATTCGTATACTTTGGCAGAGGTCTTCCATCCGGAACAGCTTTTGCCTCCTCGGTAATCTCACCAAGCATCTTGTTCTGTACATATCCAATCAGACCAGTCTGTGTCTGTACCTGACTCCAAGATGCTCCTTGCTCTAATACAGTAACCACATCACCAGTGGCAAGTGAAGCCACAATGTCATTCTTGATACCGGCCTGTGTACGCGCCTTTGTATCTTTCAGTAAAGATGCGCGCGGCTGCTCGCTCCAGTCATTAAATACCCAGATGGACTTCATCGTATCGTCAACTGTATAATAAGAGTAGTCCATAAGCTTAAGATAATCAAGCGCAATACATAAGCTTCCATCTTTAAAATAGCACGGCTGATATGTCAGTGTATACTTAATTCCATCTGAATCAGTATAAAAGCTTTCTCCCGGCGTCGCTGAATATGTTTGGAGCGGATCTGTATATAATAATGCCAGACCATCATAATAAAAGGCATCGCTAATCTCATAGTAAAGCGTAGAAAACGGAAGATACCATACACCATTTTCCTCAAACGGTGCACCATTCGTAATATCAACAATCTCGGAATTTACAATAAGTCCATACTGATTGTCATCCTCAAGACCAAAATATTGATTATGGCTTACTCGATTCTTTGACGGAATCAAAAGATACACGCCTGCGCAAATCACTGCCAATAAAATCAGAAGTATAAATAAAAATCCTGATTTCACTTTTTTCTTCTTTTTTTTCGGTTTTGGCGCCTTTTTCGTCTGTTTTTCTGGTTCCTTTTCTATTTTTTTCTTTTTTTCCTTCTCAAAATCCTTTTCAGGATTTTTTTCATCACCCATAAGTTTTTCCTTTTCTTTTTGTGGCAAAGGCAGATAAGAGGTTCGGTGCTGCAGCTGCCTGCTGTTTATTTCCTATCTGCCTTTCTCGTTTCTTTTGTTATTTTAACATGGCTTACGTTCTCTTTTGTCTGCTGAAGTGGACAACACGCCAGAAAACTGTCTCTCATCCAGCTTTTCCTGATGTGTATGATTCTTATACGAATCTGTGTGATGTAATTCATATACCGTGTTCGCCGTCATGTGCTGAGTCTTATGCGTAATTGCCTCCCTTTCAAGGGCTTTGTCACTCTGCCAGTCTGTGCGTTCCATTTTTCAGCAAACAGCAGTTACTCGCTTCGCTTTCCTGCCGTTACTCTCAGCTTATACTAAAATTCGAAATAAATCAATTATCTTCACGCTTTTTTAAGAAAAAACTACATATTGTAAATATTCCTTAAAAATTACGTACAGTTCGCACGATAAATTTTTCTTGAATTATGTGCAAAATAGGTGTATCATGTTAATGAGGTGTCGCAAAAAATCACGCATGACACCTTTTATTTTGAATTAGGAAGGATGTGAGTGAATGCGCATTGAAAAAATAAGTGACAAGCAGATTCGCTGCACGTTAACACAGGCTGATCTGCAAAACCATCATATAAATATTGGCGAACTTGCCTATGGCTCTGAAAAGGCACGTTCTCTATTTCAGGAAATGCTTTCTCAGGCTTCAAGAGAATTTAATTTCCATGCGGAAAACATGCCGCTTATGATTGAGGCCGTTCCTATGTCTGGCGATAATCTCGTGCTTGTAATCACGAAGGTTGAAGATCCAGATGAAATTGATACTCGTTTTTCCAAATTTTCACCAGCAATTGATGACGACGATTTCTCTGGTGACTTTGCAGACATTGAGGCAGCCTTTGGAGACACCAAGGCAGATGAAATTATTGAGGAATTTAATCGCCTATGTGAACAACAGGCTCAGCTCCATGATGAACCTACTGATCCAGCCTATATAACTGAGCCAGATTTCTTCCGTGTTTATGCGTTCTTGTCTATTGATGAGGTCTGCCGCGCATCCCGTGCACTGCAAAGTGCATATGATGCTGACAATTCTTTATATAAGGATCCGCAGCATAACCGTTACTATCTTGTCCTGCACAAGGGTGATCACTCTCCTCAGACATTCAATAAAGTATGCAATATTTTGTCAGAATATGCAGAAAGCATCCACTGCAATGCCGGCACTGAGAGCCACTACAAGGAGCACTTTACTCTGATTCTCGCAAAACATGCATTGCAGGCTCTCAAACAGCTGTAATAAAAGTTGTCAAAATGCTTTTGTTTGGCTCGTGAGTTGTAAACAAACCCCTTGCAAAATCTACGATTTCTGCTATACTGACTGTGTGTGCCCTTTTTGGTGCATCTGTGCAATACGGTAAAAATTGGAGGATTATTATGACATTACTTGAGCAGTGGAGAGGCAGTGCCTACAACGAGAACATGACTCAGGAACAGTACAATCAGTTCTGGAATCATTATTTTGTAATTGAGAAGGGATTTTATGAGTCTCTTCTTGCCGATAACGAAGTCGTAACCGGAACCATCCCGCAGCTGGCTGAAAAGTACGGCATTGACAAGATGGTTATGGTTGGTATTTTAGATGGCATCAATGACAGTTTGAAGCAGCCAAACCCAATCGAAACAATGGATGAGACAACTGAGCTCTCTTTAGATTATGATAAAGAAAAGCTGTACTACAACATGGTTGGTGCAAAGGCTGAATGGCTTTATACCCTTCCTCAGTGGGATGCACTTCTTACTCCAGAGCGCCGCAAGGAGCTTTACAAAGAGCAGAAGTCTTCTACCACTATCGTAAAGGATAAGAAGATCGGCCGTAACGATCCGTGTCCTTGTGGAAGCGGTAAAAAATATAAGTACTGCTGCGGAAGAAATAAATAAAAAAAATAAAAAAATCATTTAAATGATGTAAAGTTAACATAAAAAGACACTTATCTGGGACAATTCCTTTGACAAGTGTCTTTTTTATCGTTATAATAATCGCATACGCGCCGCCGCTGCGGCAGAAAGGCAGGTCTCACCTATGAATGCATTAACAAAACAAGCAGCTTCTTTTTCTGAATCTATGATTCCACAGTGTCTGGAAAATGCCGCGATGGATCCCACTCTTTTTGATACTTATGGTGTAAAACGTGGACTTCGTGATAAGGCTGGCAACGGTGTTGTCGCTGGACTTACTAATATTTCAGACGTATCTGCTTACTGGTTTGACGAACAAGGCAACAAGCATCCTCAGGAAGGAAAACTTTCCTACCGTGGTTATAATATCAACGATCTTGTCAATGGCTTTGTACGAGAAAAACGTTTTGGCTTTGAAGAAACCACCTATCTCCTTCTATTCTCCAAACTTCCTGATGAAAAAGAACTGGCAGAATTTACTGAGCTTCTAGCTTCCTTACGCAGACTCCCAACTAATTTTGTGCGCGATGTTATCATGAAAGCTTCTGGAAAAGATATTATGAATTCCATGACGCGAAGTGTTCTTACACTTGGAAGCTATGATGATACACTTAATGACACCAGTCTCTCCAATGTACTTCGTCAGTGTTTGATGCTTATAAGCGAATTTCCAATGCTTGCCGTCTACGGCTATCGTGCGTATTCCCATTATGAAAGAAATAAAAGTCTTTACATCCACAGACCTGACATGTCTTTGTCTACAGCTGAAAATATTCTTCGCATGCTTCGTCCTGATAAGAAATTTACAAAATTGGAAGCACTTGTTCTTGATATTGCACTAGTCCTTCACATGGAGCATGGCGGCGGAAATAACTCCACCTTTACCACACGCGTTGTCACTTCTTCTGGCTCCGACACATACTCCGTTATGGCTGCTGCACTTTGTTCTCTGAAAGGTCCAAAGCATGGTGGTGCCAACATTAAGGTTCAGCAGATGATGAAAGATCTTAAAAAGCATGTAAAGGATACATCCGATGTAGATGAAATCGTATTCTATTTAAATCAGCTCTTAAACAAAGAAGCCTTTGATAAGAAGGGTCTGATTTATGGTATGGGACATGCTGTCTACTCTGTTTCTGACCCAAGAGCACAGATCTTTAAGGGTTTTGTCAAGGATCTTGCGGTAGAAAAAGGACTCATGGATGATTATCAGCTTTATTCCAATGTAGAGCAGCTTGCTGTTGATTTAATTTCAAAGCGCCGCACAATCTACAAAGGCGTATGCGCAAATGTAGACTTCTACAGCGGCTTTGTTTATAGTATGCTCGGCATCCCAGAGGAGCTGTTTACACCGCTTTTTGCAATGGCACGTATTGTCGGCTGGAGTGCACACCGTATGGAAGAGCTGATCACTGGAGATAAGATCATACGTCCTGCTTACAAGCCACTTAGCACACCAAAGGAGTATATTGATCTTCATAACAGACCCTGAACTAATTTCAAAAAAATTTACCGCTCATAGAATTAACTATGGGCGGTTTTTGTTACAGTTTGAAGACAAACTAATATTGTCGTAACATTACGCATGAACCGTAACTTTTTTCAATATGTTTCACATCTGCATTTTTTCAATAACTTCATCAAGCACATCAAAATAATGCTCGAATGTCTTTTTACAGCACATCGGATCGTTGATGACTATTCCCTCTGCGCGCAGTCCTACAAGGCTAAAGCCCATTGCCATGCGGTGATCGTCATAAGTCTGGATCAGTGCCGGCTTTGGCGTTCCTGGCCATATCGTGATACTATCTTCGCCTTCCTCGCAGCGAATACCAATGCGTGCCAGCTCTGTACATATTGCAGCAATGCGATTGCTTTCCTGTAAGCGAATATGCGCGATTCCTGTAATTGTCGTTGGTGCATCTGCAAACGGTGCAATCGCAGCAAGTGTGATCGCCTGATCAGAGCAGCTGTGCATATTTACATCCACACCTTTTAAGATACCGTTTGCTGGTTTGCTCACGCAAATTCCCTCTGGTGTATCTTCACAGATGCATCCCATTTTTTTAAGAATATGAACAAATTCAACATCTCCCTGCAGTGATTCTTCATGCACACCAGAAACTGTAACTGATATGCCAAGAAGTGCTGCCATAGCATAAAAATAACATGCAGCAGATACATCTGGCTCTATATCGTACTTCTTTGCCTGATAACCGCCCTGCTTAGCAATTTTGTACACGCCATTCTCAGACTGCACCTTAATTCCGAACTGCTCCATCATACGCACCGTCATGTCGATATAAGCCATGCCATGAGTTCCCTCTACCCTAATTACAGACTCTCCTGCATATGCGCCAAGTGAGATAAGCAGTGCACTTAAAAACTGGCTGCTGTCATTAATATTAACGCTGACATCAATACGCTTTTTCTCATTATCACTAGCATCGATAAGCAGCCCTGCACCTGTCACTGCAAACGGAAAATGACCATCCTGTCCCTCAAACAAAAATGATGCTCCGATGCCAGTCAGCGTCTTTAAAAGCGGTCCCATAGGGCGCTTTCTCATCTGTGCAGATGCATCCATATAGTGAGATCCCTCTGACAACCCCAGAAATGCCGCCAAAAAGCGCGCTGCTGTTCCGGCGCTTCCGACATATATAGCGGCATCTTTTGCCGGTACCTGTCCTCCATGACCATTTACAGTAACATTACATTTATCCTCTTCTACCTTTGTTTCTATTCCAAGCTTTTGCACACAGTCCAAAAAATGTCTCGAATCATCAGAAAAGAGCACGCCCGAAAGCGCACTCTCTCCTTTTGCGAGCGCTGCTAAAAGCAGCGCCCTGTTTGTAATACTTTTTGATCCGGGCACATGAACTGTAATGCTTGTCTGTTTGATTTCGTTTATTTTTTTTACGCGATATTCTTCCATACAAAGCGGCCCTTCCTCTTTCTAATCACATCTTTACAATTCTCTCAATTGCCTCTTTAGTATTCTCAGCACTTCCAAATGCAGTCAGACGGAAGTATCCCTCTCCGCTTGGTCCAAAGCCTGATCCTGGTGTACCTACGATATTAACAGTCTCAAGCAGGTAATCAAAGAACTGCCAGCTTGTCATGCCGTCTGGTGTCTTTAACCAAATGTATGGTGCATTTACGCCTCCTGATACGCTGTAGCCTGCGCTCTTTAAACCTGTTAAGATCATTTTTGCGTTATTCATGTAATAATCAATCTGTGCCTTAAGCTCAGCCTGTCCCTGAGGAGTGTAAACTGCCTCTCCTGCACGCTGAATGATATACGGAGCACCGTTGTACTTAGTTCCATGACGTCTTGCCCACAATGGATTAAGTGCAACACCATCACACATCAATTCCTTCGGGATTACAGTAAAGCCAAGACGCATTCCTGTAAATCCGGCATTCTTAGAAAAGCTTCTAAGCTCAATTGCACATGTTCTTGCACCTTCACACTCATAGATGGAATGTGGAATATTTTCCTCTGAAATGTAAGCTTCATAGGCTGCGTCGTAGATGATAACTGAACCCTTCTCATTTGCATAGTCAACCCACTTCTGAAGCTCATCCTTTGTGATAACACTTCCTGTTGGGTTATTCGGATAGCAAAGATAAATCAGATCTGGTGTCTTTTCTGGCAGTGCCGGCGTGAAATTGTTTTCCTGTGTACACGGCATGTAAATAACATTGCTCCATGTCTCGGTCTTTGGATCGTAAATGCCAGTGCGTCCTGCCATAACATTACTGTCAACATATACAGGGTAAACAGGGTCACACACAGCAATAACACTGTCTGCCGCAAAGATTTCCTGAATATTTCCGCAATCACACTTCGCACCGTCAGAAACAAATACTTCGTCGATGTCTACATGGCAGCCTCTGTCCTTATATTCCTTTGCAATGGCGCTGCGAAGAAACTCATATCCAAGATCCGGTGCATAGCCGTGAAAAGTCTCTGCATGACCCATCTCCTCTACTGCCTTATGTGTAGCTTCGATAATAGATGGTGCAATTGGCTGTGTTACATCACCAATTCCTAAACGGATAATCTTCTTATCTGGATTTGCTGCACTGTAAGCAGCTACTTTCTTTCCAATTTTTGAAAACAGATAGCTTCCCGGAAGCTTCAGATAATTTTCATTTACTCTTGCCATTCTTCTCCTCTTTCCGCCGTTACGGCTTATACATTTTTCCCCAATATGGAAAGTACCATCTGGGCTGTCTCTATCATATTTACCCCGTTTGCCATACTGCTTTTTTGCAGATAACGATGTGCTTCTTCCTCTGTCATGCCCTTTTGCTTCATCAAAAGATCCTTTGCAAGCATAATCTGCTGCTTATCAAGCACATTTCGCTGTTTTGGCTGCTGACGTGCTTTTTTCTTTCGCAGCTCACTTTCTTCTACAGCCGCATCAACACTTGCAAGCAGCTCATGCACCTTAAGCGGCATAGCTACGCATCTAATCCTTTTATCATCTACCTCACTTGTAAACCGCCTTGAAGCAAGAAGTAGCATATCAAATTGTTCCGACAAATCCTCCCTAAGCTGACTATAGATCATGTCGGTCAATCGGTATCCGCACACAACTACTCCATTATGCAGATCATCGGCATATTGAAGTGTCTGAGCACCCGAGGTACAGACAGCAACAACGGGGAATCCATTTTTCACTAAAATATTTCGGATACTTTTTGCATCCTCCGGCTTGGGAAATGCCACTATCACATTTGTCACTGAGATTCCCCCTTTTACACATAACATTTTCGTGCTGCAGTATCTGTTACATCAAAATATTTACACTTAATACTTGTTTAGATACTGCCGGGTTTCCCAATCAGTTACATAAGCCTGATACTGACTTACCTCACGCCTTTTTGCACGAACATATTTGCCGGAAATATACTCGCCAAGCGTCTTCATAACAAGAGGATCATTTTCCATTTCCTCCACTGCCTCTGATAAACTCTTTGGCAGACGCTTTAAATTCAGCTTCTCACACTCTTCTTCACTGAGGCGATAAATATTTAATTCTGTTGCTGCCTGTGGCATTAAGCCCTTTTTAATTCCTTCAAGACCTGCTGCAATGATACCAGCAAATGCCAGATAGGAATTTACACAAGGATCAGGATTTCGAAGCTCAATATGCATATCCTTTGCAGATGTTCTTGGAACGCTGATTAATGGTGAGCGATTGCCTGATGACCATACAATATAGGCCGGTGCTTCATTTCCCGGAACAATGCGCTTATAGGAATTTACAAGCGGATTTGTTACTGCTGTCAATCCTCTTACATGTGCCATGATACCTGCCATAAAATGATAGCCTAGCTCACTAAGTCCATATGAATCAGCTGGATCGGACAAAATGTTATTGCCTTCTAAATCCATAAGCGTCATCTTAAGATGCATACCGCAGCCATCTGAGTCATTCATCGGCTTTGGCATAAATGTTGCATGCAGTCCATGACGGCTGGCAATAGTTTTGCATGTCATGCGAAATGTCACTATATTATCGGCTGCTGCAAGCGCATTCACTGGCTGCAAATCAATCTCATGCTGATAAGGGGAATGCTCATGATAGGAGCTTCTTACATCAATTCCCATATCCTCTAGCGCAAGAATAATGTCTCTTCTTACATTCTCGCCTGTATCAAGCGGTGCCACATCAAAATAAGAACCATGTCCCTGCGTCTGCAGCATCACCTCTCCGTCTGTATCATATGGAAACAGACAAAATTCACATTCTGGGGCAATATAAGGATAAATTCCCATTTTGGCTGCCTCACGGATAACCTGCTTTAATATATAACGGCTGTCCCCCTCAAATGGCGTTCCATCACACTTATGGATATCGCAGATCAGACGGGCAACCTTGCCTGTCTGAGGTCTCCATGGAAAGATCTCAAACGAATCCAAATCAGGATACAAGTACATATCATCTTCTTCGATTCGCACAAATCCGTCAATGCCTGAGCCATCAAATGAACACTCATTATTAAGTGCCTGCTCTAGCTGTCCTGCTGTAACTGCAATATTCTTTACGGTTCCAAACACATCTGTAAACTGCAGACGTATAAATCCAACGTCCTCCTCATCTACCATGCGTAAAATATCTTCCTTTGAATATTTCGACATACTGATGTTTCCTTTCCAACTGATTACTCTGCTATTTGGTGGCTAACTCATGTTTTAGTTTACTAACCTACTATTTTGACAGTGGGGGCAAACTTGTTGCCCCCGTTGGCATGATACTATAGTAGCACATCTTTGCTGTATCTTCTATATCTTTTTTTCACAATTGTTTCAATCCACAGTCGGTAATTTCACAGAGTCTGACATGTCAGCACAAAGCC
>OCPR01001655.1_pt1 | contig 12388 bp, 4 predicted proteins | sample 1538611 | NCBI WGS metagenome assembly OCPR01 (sample SAMN04571711, study PRJEB22368) | human gut metagenome | biome: human gut; material: stool | host: Homo sapiens | place: Luxembourg | collected 2012-09-28
CTCCGTGTTTATTTTGTGGGATTTCCATTTCTCTTTATGTATAACATCCTTTCAACAATGTTCACTTCGATCGGTGAATCCAAGATTCCATTGGGACTTTTGATATTTTCTTCTGTTTTGAACATTTTTATGGATCTCTGGATGGTGGCGGGACTTGGTTTGGGAGTATTTGGTGCAGCACTTGCAACGCTTATCGCACAGGGGATTTCAGCCGTGTTTTCACTTTTGATCTTCTTTAGCCGGATGCGCCGGTATAAAAGTCATTTTGACTGGTTTGACAGGCATGAATTGTATTCCATACTGCGGATTGCTGTACCTTCGGTTCTGCAGCAGTCTACAGTGTCAATCGGTATGATGATTGTACAGGCAGTTGTAAATCCATTCGGTACACAGGCACTTGCAGGTTATGCGGCAACGATGAGAGTAGAGAATGTTTTTTCATTAATATTTGTATCTATCGGAAATGCAGTCTCACCGTATGTTTCCCAGAATCTTGGTGCAAAGAAAATGGATCGTATCAAAAAGGGATATCACGCGGCATTGGTGTTAGATCTGTGTTTTGCAGTCCTTGCTTTTGTAGTCATTGAAACACTTCATACGCAGATTTCTTCATTATTCCTGGGGAAAGATGGATCCGCCTTGGCATATCAGGTGTCAGGGGATTACATGAGATGGATCGGTTACTTTTTCATTTTCATGGGTATCAAGATGGCAACCGATGGAGTACTTCGTGGACTTGGAATCATGCGCCCGTTTCTCATCGCCAATATGGTAAACCTTGCGATCCGCCTGGCGGTTGCTTTGATTTTTGCACCCCGGTTTGGCATTGCATTTGTCTGGCTTGCTGTACCGGCTGGCTGGTTTGCAAATTTTCTGATTTCCTATGTGGCACTTAAGAAGAGTTATTAACATATGCCATTAATGGCATTATCATATTATGCAGATTGCAAGAACTACGGTCCAGGGGATTCGGATGAGGCAGTAAAAGCACTTGTCAATGAAACACTTGATTACAATCCGGATGTAAAGTGTTCTTACCATGAGCACAATCACATTTTAATTCATTAAAATGAAGTGATATAAATATAGTGCAAGATGCAGATTCAAACGGGCAGAAGCATTTTGCAGATCAACATGTAACAGTTCTTCAATTCTTGTGATGCGGTATTTAATCGTATTTCGATGCGTATAAGCAGCATCAGCGGTATGTAGAATATTGCAGTTATTTTGTAAATAAAGAGATAATGTTTCAACGAACCGGGTGTGGTTATCTGCGTCATAGTGGATAAGCGCACCCAGTTGGGTTTCTACGAAAGATTTATAGAGCTGTGCCTGATTTAAATCAGAAAACAGTTGGTAGAGTCCAAGCTGGTTGTTTTGGCATCTTCGTAAGTCTTAGATGTTATTTTGCAACTGCAGCGGCATCTGTCAGGAACGGATCTGCAATAGTGATAAAGTTGCCTGAAAGCGGAACTCCCCGTTTTCGGCAAAAAATCCGTAGATTCCATTGTATTTATCTACAACGGAGATGATGCTTTGCACACCAAAACCATGTCCGATCTTATGAGAGACAGGAACATCATTTTCAAAGACAGGAGCTTCCTCATAACTATTGGAGAGATTGATACATAATTGTTCATTTTTCTCATATAAACGGAGCTTAATGTAGCGTCCTTCCGGATATGGAATCTTCGAACAGGCATGGATTGCATTATCCAGAGCGTTGGAGAGAAGGCTGCACAGATCCGTAATCTGGAATTTCGAAAAGTCGGTTGCAGTTACAGAAAAGGAAATGTGTATGTCCTGGCTTTCTGCTTTATCAGCATAGGAAGAAAGAATCAGATTGATAGATTCGTCTTCACAGTAAGTTTTGATGGTGTGATGCTGCAGGGTCGTGCAGATCTCCTGAATATAAGCCAGGGCCTCTTCGGTATGTCCTTCCTGGATACAGTGCTGGATAAAATTCATATGGTGTTTCAGATCATGACGATAGATCGCAGCCTGCTTTTTGGATTCTGAAAGCTGGGCAATCTCCTTTTTGGCCTGGGAAGAGACCGTTGACAGAAGCAGATTCTCTCGTTCAGCCCTGTTCCGCTGGCTTGAAAATTCAATTGTAAGCATGGAAAGGATAAAATAAAGCAGAACAAGAAAGCTGTCAAGAAAATCAATGACAACTGCACCGCCGGTATGGAGAAGGTCCGTATAGACGGTAAAGGTATATTCCAGTATGTAATAGCATAACGGAAGCATAAAGAATAAGATCAGAATTGTTTTATTCTCCTGATTCAGCTTGATTACATAAGGTGCGATATATTTTATCACCAGTAACAGAAGCGGAATGGTGATCAGAATGGTTGCGGTATTAGCGGCAAGCGGATTATAGTCAAAAAACGAAGAAATCAGGGTGCCGAACCATTTCCGGGGAGTACACAAAAGATACGCTGATAATACCGCGATCATAGAGACGTAAAAGTTCCGGTGCAGAACAAAACGAATCAACAGAATGAGTGGCAGATGAATCAGCAGAGGATAGCATTTATATAAGGAAGACTCACCCATTATAAGATAGAAAATAATCTGTGCAATTCCGAATCCGGACAGGGTGAGACAGTAAAATTGTCTGTGTTCTTTAAAAGGAAAGTCAGCCAGATATAAAGATACGATGACTCCGAAAAAAAGAACAGACATATAATTTGCAAAGTTAAGAAAATCATTTATCGTCATTAGAAAAATTCCTCCATCTGGAATGCAAGGTATTGTTTCTTGATTTCCGACACTCTGCGTTGTGCGAGTGGAATTGTACGTCCATTTATCAGACGCATGTCCGCAGTAGTGATTGAACGGATATAATTCATATTCACGAGCAAAGAACGATGAGGGAGTATGAATTCGGGATACTGCATCAGAGTATCACATACAGAAGAAAAGCGTTCCGTACTTTTGACCTGTTCTCCATTTTTTAAATGATAAATTACTTTACGGTTCAGAGCTTCTGCATAGATCAGACCGGATAAATGGATCTTATGGACACCTAAAGTACTTTTTATAATGATCGATCTGTCGGATTCGTTGTGCCGTGTAGCAAGAACATCGTCCAGTGCCTGAAAAAAGGCATCCTTTTGTATTGGTTTTACAAGATAATTGGCTGCTTTGACCGTATAACTGTCCACGGCAAATTCCGGTGAAGAGGTCAGAAAAACGATGTCGGCTGCTTTGTCAAATGAACGGATCTCCCGTGCAAGTTCGATGCCATTCAATACAGGCATGATCACGTCAAGCAGATAGAGATCAAAAGCGTCGGTTCTGGCAGCGGAGGCAAGCTCAAAGCTGCTGTGAAATTCCTTGTATGTCAGAGGTATATTCCGCTCTTCGGAATAGTCATTTAAAAACGATAAGATGTAAAGTAATTCCATCTGATCATCGTCGCACACCGCAATTTTCATATGATAAGATCCCCCAATGTTTACTTTAAAGTAATTATAACTTGAAAAATAAAAAAATGCTAGAGACAGGACTTGTCATTCATGTCAAAAAAACTGTAATTCGTGCAGGCTGTCACGCAAACAGACTGGTATTTTGTAATATGTAAAGTAGGAAGAATCTATATTGCCATGCGTTCATAAGGGATGGCCGGTGGCAGGCACTTTCGAATCGCCAAATGTTCGGAAGAAGTTGCCGGTGGCAGGTTCCGTAGATGATGAATGTGTAACGATTGTTCAGATAAAATATCAGGGGGAAAAGCGTATGAGGAAAGATTTATTTCATGATTTGCTACAGGATAAGAAAAAGAGAAATCTGCTGGTTCTTATCACAGTAATAGTGATCGTAATCGCTTCAGCGGCCGGGATATCGGTTGTAAGGAATAAAAGCGGCGCACAAACTGCACAGACAGGTCAGAACAAAGTGACCGGACAGCAGACAAAAAAAGACGGGAAAGATCAGGATAAGACGTCGGATAAAGGCAAATCCGGGCAAAAGCAGACGGATAACACGGATTCGACGGACGGATTTTCTGCAAATCAGACGGCATCTGCGGATTCAGGGAAAGGAGCGGGCAGTCAGTCCGGACAAAACCAGACAAAATCAGCCGGAAATACGAAGAAAACCGGTCTCTGGAATCAGATTGTAGATAAGGTTACAGGGAATAATGGCAGTCATAAAAACAATAACAGCAACAGTAATAATGATAACAGCAATAGCAACAATAATAACAATAATAATACCAATGACACAGATAAGGAAGAGCAGCAGTATACAGTAACCTTCCATACAGCAGGAGGAAGTAAGCTGGAATCCCGTAAGGTAAAAAAAGGAACACTGATCAACAGCCTTCCGACACCATACAGAGAGGATTATATCTTTGTCAGCTGGTATTATGACAAAGACCGTACGAAACTTGCATCCGGCAAAGATACGATCGATAAGGATATCAATGTATATGCTGAGTATGCCGCACAGGAGCCTTTAGAAAATGTAGAGAAAGTCAATTTTACAAGTGCAACAGATGTAGGAAAAGATTTTCAGATAGAAGTCCTGACAAAAGATAAAGATATGGATTTGGACACTGTGAAAGCCGGTATCAAAGCAGTGAATGTTACCGATCCGAAACAGACCGATATTATAGACATTGCAGGAAAGAACGGTTCCTTTACGATTACGGGAAAGAATCCGGTAGCGGACGACAGCGATGCTGAATCCGAGGAAGGATTTGCAGCCGGAAGTACTTACCGCATTACTCTGAATGATGACAGACTGAATTTCAAAGACCAGCCGGAAGATGCAAGAGAGTATAATTTTACCACGAAGAAAAAGGAAGTTCTGAATACTTCTCTGAAGGACGGGATCATATTCATCCCGGGAAACAATATCAGTAATATAACAAATGACGGAAAGAGTGTAGATTCACTCAGTCTTGCGTTATATCAGGCAGATAAAGATGGAACACTTGGTCCTGCAGATATGACACAGGGCGAATTCGATTATGCGGAAAAAGATCTGCAGGTTGGCGATATCGTATCAATCTATGCAGGAGAAAGACCGGATAAACGTACACTGGATACACCGGATGAAGAAAATGGTGATATTGCATATGTAGAGATCACTGCAAGAAATGGCAACCGTTATACATATAAGAATGCAGATCCGGAAGACATTATCTTTGAGCCGGATGTACTGCCGGTACCGGAAGATGCAGATCTGGATACTGCCGATGATACAATCACACTGGAAGATGAATATCTGGATTATTCAGATGACGTCTATGCCAACATTGACCTGGACAGCCAGACAACAGTGGACGAAGGCGATTTCCTGCTGATCTACAGCGGAGAATTCGGAAAAGGAAGCGGAACGGATGCCGCTACACTGAAAACATACGGCAGGATCACGGGTGTGACAGAAAGGGAAAATGACACAACCACGATCGAGTATGAAGAAGTAAGCTGGGAAGAAGTACAGCAGGCAATGGACATCTATGCAAAAGAGACGATGTCCGGGGAAGACATGCTGGATGGAACAGATTCGGAAGTACTGGAAGAACAGATCGAACAACAGGCAAAGGACAGTGGATTTGCAGAAGAAGCAGCACAGTATCTCGGTGCACTGGCTCTGTCTACCGATAACTTTACGAAATTAAATGAGAATATCAATGTTGCAGATTATCAGGTGACATTAGAAGATGGAACACCGATATCGCCGGAAGAGATCCAGCTTCTGTCAGCGAATTATACCGCTCAGTGTGAGATGGAAAAGGGATATCCGAAAGCAAAGATCACGACTAAGCCGACAAAGCTTGGAGATGCACAGGATACAGCAGCAAAGGACAAAGGTTTAAGTGTACAGCTGGAAGTAAAAGCCAATATTACCATGGGCAAGAAAGGCTCTGACAATCAGGTCAAGATAGAAGTAACCGGAACCTTTGTAGAAGAAGTGGGTATGGATCTTGGCGTCAGCAGTAAGGCAGTATGGAAAGTATGGGGAATTTTCCCATATATTGCAGAATACCGTGTAACAGCCAACGTGGATGTATTGAATTATACCGGTGTAGAAGTCAATGCGACGATGACGACAGGTTCGAATGACGAGACTGGTAATGAGAAATTCGATAAAGGTGTTGAGATTGCGGGACAGATCAAAGATCTGATCGATAAGAGCAAAGAAGACGGCGAAGACGAAGATTCTGAAAATACGAAGAGTGAGCTGGTTAAGAAATACAGCGATATGATGAATGCGGATTCTGACTGGGTACGTATTGTGGAGCAGAATATCGTGGATTCAGAACAGAGAATCCCACCTCCGTTCCCGATCATTGCCGTAAATACGGAAATTGACTTTGTCATCAAGATGGATGCGTGTATGTCAGTTGGATTCGATTTCGAATACATGACCGGAAAACGTTATACCTACACAGTCGATGTATTCGCCGGAGCAGTGTATAACGATACCGTGTCCCTTCTGGAAGAAACGTATCAGTTTGATTTCTACATGATGGGACGCTTAGAGGTAAGAGCCGGACTGGAATTTGAATTCAAGATCGGACTCTTCTCTACAGATCTGGCCTCGGTCGGATTCCGGGCAGAAGCCGGTGCATACAGTAAACTGTGGGGATATTTCTATTACGAACTGAAATATACGGACAGTGCGGGACGGAGTCAGAAATATAATGGCGCGCTGCTGATCGATGTTGGTGCTTATCTGGAAGTCGGATTGAAGGCACAGGCGCTGAAAGATACGTTCTCGACAGAATTAAAATTGTATGATAATGAATGGCAGCTATGGACTGTGGGAAGGCAGGACAATGTTCTGGAATTTGCCACGGCACAGGAAGACATGCCGGATATTAAGCTAAAACAGCATGTCAGGGATGCGGTTCTTCCGGACAGTGTATTTGCCATGAATTATCTCGACCTGAAAGACGGAAAAGAAAAGCTGGCAATCTATGAGGATGGCTATGTAGCCGGAAGAAAAGAAAGCAGCAAGAACTTCGATATCCGTATGACAAATGATAAATTTACATACGATCCGAAGACAAATACAGTCAGCGTGAATCCGGCAGCCGGTGATAAGAAACTGGAAGGAGAAATGATCATCACATGGATCCATTATCCACTGTCATTCTCATCCAGACCGATCCAGAGAACGATTTCTCTTTACTGGGATAACTTAAGAGATGGTTATGTGATCGTACCGTACACAAATGGCGGAAGTTATATCAATATCATTAATGCAAGATTCGAGGCAGCGGTAGAAAGACCGGCAGATCCGGTGAAGATGGGATACGATTTTGCAGGATGGTATAAAGATGAGGCATTAACGGAAATCTATGAATTCCCGGAGAAGATGCCGGCAGAAGATACCAATATCTACGCAAAATGGACACCGAAGACGGATACTCCGTACCGGGTAGAATACTATAAAGAGCAGCTCCGCTCCGGAGAATATGAACTGGCAGAGGCGGAAGATCTGGCCGGAACAACGGGTGAGACCGTAACGCCGGAAGTAAGAGAATATGAAGGTTATCAGACACCGCAGGCAGAAGAACTGAAGATCAGCGCAGACGGAAGTGCAGTATTACGTTACTATTATCCGTTAGAAAAACATACAGTAACATTTAACCCGGGAGAAGTCGGCGGAGATGAGATCTCTTATGAACTGAAATACGGTGGAACCGTTATTGCACCGTTAATGGCAGTCAAAGGCTATACCTTCAACGGATGGGATCAGGAAGTGGTTCCGTATATGGGAACAGAAGATATCGTTTATACTGCACAGTGGACCAGAAATCCGGATACAGCGTACCGTGTGGAATATTATATTCAGGGTACCGACGGTAAATACAAACTGCAGCACATTTACGAAGGTATGGGATTCACAGAAGATGAATTAACAGCAGAAAGTCTCAGAAATCTTACGATCGAAGACGAAATGACGGCGGATCAGAAGTTCGCAGTTGAAAACGGTGTCACCTTCGAAAATATGACGGTTAACGGAATCGCAGAAGACACGGCAGTAATCGGCGGAAGTGGCAAGACGGTCATCAAGCTTCATTACAAACGTGAGAAACACAGTGTTACATTTGCCTACGGATATAATGTAGGAGAAACAGAAAGGACCAGTACACAGGAAGCATATTATGGAGAACGTCTCCATATCCCAGAGAATCCATCCCGGACAGGTTATACATTTGCCGGATGGAGCATCGATGGAGAGACGGTTGTGGAACCAAAGAAGAAGATGGGAACCGGAGATGTTACTTACAAGGCATTATGGACAGCCAATACCTATCAGGTGAAATTCAATAAGAATAATTCAGCAGCATCCGGAAAAATGAGTGCGATGACATTTACATATGATGTTGAACAGGATCTCGCAGAAAATACATTTAGCGCAGACGGATACGAATTCGCAGGATGGGCAACACAGAAGAACGGTGGAATGGTATACCGGGATCAGGAAACAATCCTGAATCTGACTGCAGAAAACGAAGCTGTGATCACATTATATGCCGTATGGAACATTCAGAATTATCAGATCATTTATATAGGAACCGAAGGTATAACGAATACGAATCCGGAAAGCTACAATGTAGAGACAGAGACCATAACACTCATGGAACCGGTAAGAAACGGTTATACATTCAAAGGCTGGTACGATAATGAGCAATTTGAAGGAAAAGCGGTAACGAAGATTGAAAAAGGTTCTATAGGAGATAAGACTTTGTTTGCAAAATGGGAAGCAAATACCGATACTCCTTATAAAGTAGAGCACTACAAAGAGGCATTAGACGGAAGTTTCGTATTAGAGGAGACAGAGAATCTGACCGGAACAACAGATGCTGAAGTAGTACCTGAAGTGAAATCTTACGCAGGATTTACTGCACCGGAAGCTCAGAATGTAACAATCCAGGCAGATGGAAGTACCTGTGTACGTTACGAATACAGGCGGAAAGAGACCAGCATCACATTCGATGTGGATGGCGGCAGACTTCCGGAAGGAACAGATTCTGTGATGACCGGAAAATATGAATTCGAGATCCAGCTTCCGGTACCGACAAGAGAAGGCTACGGATTTGACGGATGGTATAACGGAGAAGATAAGTTCACAGGAAATACCATGCCGGCCGACAGCATTACACTGAAAGCAAAATGGATAGCGGGACAGTATGGTTACACTATTAATTACTACCAGCAGAATGTGGATGGATCAGAAAATTATACATTAAAAGAGTCTGTTCACGGAACTGCAGCAATGGACAGCAGCCAGAAAGCAGAGGTGAAGGAATACACCGGATTTACGGCAAAAGATAAAGAAAAGAAGCTTACGATCAGTGCAGATGAAAGTAAGAACGTAGTTGATTATTACTATACAAGAAATCAATATACGCTGACATGGGATCTGGCAGGAGGAAAAGCAGACAACGAATACACGGAAGGTAGCATTTACTATGATGCACCGGTAACGGCACCGGTACCGGTGAAGGAAGGATATTCTTACACCTGGAACCTGGAAGTCGTACAGAAAATGCCGGCAGAGGATCTGGCTTACAAGGCATTATGGGATGCAAATACTTACAAAGTTACGATGGAGCCGAACGGAGGCAGCGTAAAAGGAGAGGGACAGCTTTTGACCAAGACAGTGACATTCGATGCAGCATATGGAGAACTTCCGGATCTGATCAAAGAAGGTTATGTATTCGACGGATGGTTTACAGATGCCGACGGAGGAAAGCAGATTACAGAAAAGACAAAAGTATCGATCCAGCAGGATCATACGATCTTTGCACATTTCACACCGATCAATTATAAGATCATTTACCATGGTGTGGAAGATGCGGAAAATACCAACCCGGCAGAATACAATATTGAGTCTGTTCCGATCATCCTTACGGCAGCAGAAAAAGCCGGCTATACATTTGCCGGATGGTACAGCGACAAAGAGATGACAAAAGAAGCCGTGGAGGCAATCCCGGCAGAAAGTACCGGAGAGATCGAGCTGTATGCAAAATGGAGTGAAAATCATTATAAAGTGATCTTCCATTCCAATGATGAAAATGCAGAGGTGAAGAGTCAGAAATTTGCCTATACCGAAAAGAAAGCATTGAAAGAAAATCAGTACGAGCGTACCGGTTATGCATTTACAGGATGGGCACTGACACCGGACGGAACAGTTACATACAAAGATCAGGAAGAAGTAGAGCGTCTGGCAGAGACCGACGGCGCAGAGGTTCATCTGTATGCTGTATGGCAGCCGGAGATCTACCAGATCATATATGAAAATATGGAAGATGCGGAAAATGCAGAGGATAACCCGACAGAATTCACGGTAGAAAATAACGTGATCACACTGCATGATCCAAAAGGAAAGACCGGATATACATTTGGCGGCTGGTACATGGATTCTGCATTTACAAAACCGGTATCCGGAATGCTTACACTGAATGTGGCACATGACTGGATCTTCTATGCAAAATGGGAAGCAAATCCATATACGATCACATACGACAGCTGTCTCGGAGATACCGTACCGGTAGAGACGCAGCTGATGATGTATGATGAATCTGCAAATCTGACATTCGTGTCCGAAATGAGAAACTTTAAGAAACCAGGCTATACATTTGCCGGATGGTCTACAGAGAAGGATGGGGCGGTAGTTTATACGGATGGACAGAATGTAAAGAATCTCGCAGGAGAAGGAAATGTGACATTATACGCAGTATGGAATCTGAATGTATTTACCATTCAGTATGATCTGGGTGCAGGCGGCATCAGTCACAACAATCCGGAAAGTTACAGCATTGAAGATAATGATGTGAAACTGGAAGCACCGGAAGCAAAAGAAGGATATCAGTTCCTTGGCTGGTATGAGGATGAGACACTGGTATCTGAGATCGTAAAAGGTACACAGAAAGATTATAAGCTGAAGGCAAAATGGGGCTGCGGCGGAACATTTACCCTTTCTTATGAGGGAGCGGAAAAGATCTCGCTGAAGGATGGATCCGAAGGAACAAAACTTACTTATAAAGTCACCAGAACATTGCCGGAAGGCACTGTGGCGACACCGAACCCACAGCATGTATATTACCGTACGTTAAATGGAACCGCTTATGGATCTACGGTTGATATCGACATTGCAAAAGACAAATATCACTTCAAACATGCGGGCGGCGAAGATGTCTACCTGACATTTGGAGCAAATGATATGGAAAAGACATTTACCATTGAAGAATGGGGCGCATTTACTGCAGATGATGTGGCAGGCGCATTCCATACAGATAATACAGCACGTTATTACAATGTTGAAATTTATAAGATCGTGGATACAGTAGGAACCTGTGGAGGTGTATTAGGAGAAGAAAGAAGACAGACGAGAACCATACAGGCAATCAGTGACTACGAGGTGAAGGATTTCTATGACAAGTGGTTCAGCTATACATGGAATACAGGAGATCCGCTGATCACGAAGAAGAGATATAATAATCACTATTACTTCAAGTCATTACTGCAGGTATTAAGTGAGCAGGGAATGGATCAGAATAAGATCGCCTACATACAGAAGACCGCAACAAATGCCGGGTTCTATATGGATATGGACATGAAGGAAAAAGATGACGGATACTTCTGGATCAGACTGTACAGCGGAAGATATATCTGCGAGTACAAGATTGATACCGATGGAAAATCATGGTGTAATGTAGCATTCCCGTTCAATGGAAAATGGCAGGGAATAGCAGAATTCAAGAGTGGAAAAGACAGCGGCTATAATACCAACGATATGATCACATGGGGATCACCATCCTATGCACGTATCAATGTCGATGCCGGAGTATCAATGGATGCAGCGGCAGAAGGAAAGGGAAAGAACTCATGGTATCTTGGAACTACGAAACTGCATTATAAAGTATTAGACAGCAGAGCACCGCAGCAGCAGGGCGTTGACAACATGGCACTGGGACAGTACAAGGCAGGCGATGAGATTATGATCACGGTAGTCTATGACGAAGTAATCGGTTCGGCCGAAGACGTGAGCTTGAGTTCATCATGCGGAATGCCGCTTGGAAATGTTACATACGAAGGCGGTGTAGGAACCAATACACTTACATTCAAGGCAACATTGACAGAAGATTTTGAGGTGACACCGGATGTAAATAACGATATTAAGAATCTGACACCGGTTGTCGGTACCGTAAAAGACATACTCGGAAATTAGGAAAACCTCCAATGTAAAAAAATGTATAACAGCAGCAGGGCACCAGGGTTATCTGGTGTCCTGTTGCTGTTTTGTGAGGGAATGCATTTGAAAGGAGCTGTCAGTGGCAGATTCTGTAGATGAATTACATACGTGGTAATTTTATACCCCACCTGATGTTATAAACTATAGACATAAAAGGGAA
>OCPR01001664.1_pt1 | contig 12307 bp, 10 predicted proteins | sample 1538611 | NCBI WGS metagenome assembly OCPR01 (sample SAMN04571711, study PRJEB22368) | human gut metagenome | biome: human gut; material: stool | host: Homo sapiens | place: Luxembourg | collected 2012-09-28
CCCACATCGTTGAATCTTACTTCAATTCCATCGCACAAAGTAACCTTCTGTCCGTAGTCTACCGGTGCAAGAAGCTTCGTTGCCGCATCTGCATCTGCAACCGTGTAAATCGGTTCGTATTCCGGCTCTCCGCTTCTCCTTGCCTTTCTGTTTCTCCATTCTGCCTCAAATTCCTGAATATGTGCGCTGTCACGAAGCATAATATCACAAAGATCTGCCGTTGCAAATGATCTCCCCGGAAAATCCTTTTTTCACCAGAAGCGGAATATTTCCGGAATGATCGATATGTGCATGTGTCAGAAGAATGTAATCTACCTCTCCTGGTGAAACAGGAAGTTCCTGATTCTCATAAAGATCCGGTCCCTGTTCCATTCCGCAGTCGATCAAGATGTTCTTTCCACATGCTTCAAGAAGATGGCAGCTTCCAGTCACTTCATGGGCTGCTCCAAAAAAGCTAAGTCTCATATGACCAACCCCTTTTTCTTTTTATTGTAGCACATTTCTAAGAATACTTCACCATTTCCCGGCGTAATCTTTGCATAATCTTTTTCTCTAATCTGGATATGTAAGACTGGGAAATTCCAAGCATATCTGCCACTTCTTTCTGCGTCTTCTCTTCTCCGTCAACGGTTCCCAGACCAAACCGCATCCGGATGATCATCTGTTCTCTTCCTGACAGACGGCTGATTGCCTTGATCAGCACTTTTTTCTCAGCTTCATTTTCCAGATCTTTATAGACCGCATCTTCTTCCGTCCCCAGGATATCCGATAACAGCAGTTCGTTCCCATCCCAGTCAACATTTAACGGCTCGTCGATCGACACTTCCATCTTCGTCTTACTGTTTCTGCGAAGATACATCAGGATCTCATTTTCAATACATCTGGATGCATAGGTTGCAAGTTTAATATTTTTATCCGGATTAAACGTATTAATTGCTTTTATTAATCCAATCGTACCTATAGAAATTAAATCCTCTACTCCGACCCCTGTATTGTCGAATTTTTTCGCAATATACACAACCAGGCGAAGATTATGTTCGATCAGCATCTTTCTTGCATGCTCATCATTCTCCGTTCCAAGTTCCTGTATTGCCTGCTTTTCTTCACCTGTTTCTAGCGGTGCCGGAAGAATATCCGATCCGCCTATGTAATGGATATCTTTTCTGTCTGAGAAAAAGAGAGAACGGAAATCCGGAATCACTTTCAATTTAAACTGATGTGGAACTGCTACTTTTATCACCATTTTTCTTTCCTCCTGCCAATATATCTGGATTGATAATCATCTGATAATTTTCTGAACCTAATTCTTCTTCACTTACTGCCACTAACGGATGTTCCACATAAGTCTTGTTTCCATCCCGTATGATCTGTATCTTATCCAGTCGGAAAGCAGGCATAACACCTTCCTGCTTTCCGATCGAATGGTAAGGAATATATCGGAATCGTTCCGGCAGTTCTTCTCCTGTCAGCTGTTTTACAGTCTTCTTATCTATAACACTGACCGGATCTCTGCTAATTTCATCTTTCAATGTATTTCCTGTATCGACAAGTGCCTTTAATCTTCTGCTTCTGCCCTTGAAAAATATTTCCACCTCACAATAACGGCCGGCTTTCTCTGTAAAAAATAAAATTAATTTCCAGATTCCCGCTGTCAGATAGTAACCACACACCGCCAGCACAAAGAACAGGCTTCCCTGTCTCAAATACTGTGAAAAGAACTGAAATACTCCTCCTAACAGAAAAGACTCTATATACAGGACAATCCACCCTCTGAACAATTCCCGTCCCCATCTCAAACCGAGTCCGGTTTTTATCATCACTACATTAATGACTCCATGAAATACTACAAATCTTAATGCAGGTGTTTTTCGAAAAATAAAAATGGTAATACACGTCAGCAGTGCTCCGACCGCTGCACCTGCCACAACACGCCCGTATCCGACCGGGCAGACAAGTGCTTTCTTCAGTAAACTCAAAAGAATCGCATCCATTGTAAAATTCACCATAAAGAACACATCTACATACAATTCATAGTACACATCAGGCCTTCTTTCTCTTTCCGTGCACAGAAATCAAATAGTTGTTTCAAACAAGTAACATTATATAAATTCTTTCGAAAGGATTTTGTCAGATGCTGTATGTTATTCCGGTTTTCGTTCGACAGCTCTCGTAACCCGGCGAACATATCAGTAAAAGTAAGAGAAAGTAAGAAAAAATAGAGCTTCTTTCGAATGTATGGCAATCTACAGAACATGCCACTGGCAGCTTCTTACAAAGATGTTGGGGTCAAAAGTTCTTTTGCCCCCAACTGATGCCTACGAATTGCTTCGCTGCAAAGCAGCTCCCGCAATTCTATAGTATAAAAAAAGATCGTACGCAGATTAACTTCCACCAATCTGTGTACGATCTTCTTTATACTCGAATATGCAAGAGAACCCGCCGGTAAATGACAGGTTCTCTATATTCTAAGTAATATATTTCTTTATGTGATTATTTTTTAAAGAAATCAGGAATCTTGATAGACTGTTCCTTCACCTTACTTGTAGGTGTTCTAGGTGTCTCCAGTGTTGGAGTTGTTCCACCCATCGGACGTCTTGCTGCTGTTGCTCCTGTTGTCTCTCTCTGAGTTGTTGTTCCAAAATCAAGTCTCGGCGATACAGGACGCTCTGCCTGCTGTGTACGTGCAGCCTGCTGCTGTCCATACATTGCATTACTCTGACGTACCGGTCTTTCATATGCAGATGCATGTCCCTGCTGACCATGTGGCATTGCAGATGTTCTTCCCTGATTTTCCAGTCTTGATTTTAATTTTGAAGCACTTCCTCCAACATTGTGAAGTCCTGTTGCAATTACAGTAATTGTTGCTTCATCTGCTCTGGAATCATCATACATGGCACCGAAGATGATATTTGCATCTTCTCCTGCAAGTTCCTGTACATATTCTGCTGCATCAGCTGCATCCATAAGTGTAATATCTCCGGATACGTTAATGATAACATGTGATGCTCCGGCAATCGTTGTCTCAAGAAGTGGACTGGCAACAGCCTGTTTTACAGCTTCCAGTGCTTTATCATCGCCACGGCCCTGACCAATACCGATATGAGCAATACCCTTATCTGTCATAACAGTCTGTACGTCCGCGAAGTCAAGGTTGATCAGTGAAGGTACATTGATCAGGTCTGTGATTCCCTGAATACCCTGCTGTAACACTTCATCCGCTTTCTTTAAAGCTTCCGGCATTGTTGTGCGTCTGTCAACAATTTCCAACAGTTTATCATTTGGAATTACGATCAGTGTATCCACACTTTCTTTTAATTTTTCAATTCCTGCAAGGGCATTGTTCATACGTGTCTTGGATTCAAAACGGAAAGGTTTTGTTACAACACCAACTGTTAATGCTCCCTGTTCTTTTGCAATACGGGCAATTACTGGTGTAGCACCTGTTCCGGTACCACCGCCCATACCACATGTTACGAATACCATGTCGGCACCTTTCAGTGCAGCAGATATTTCTTCTGCACTTTCTTCTGCAGCTTTCTCGCCAACTTCCGGTCTTGCGCCGGCTCCCAGACCTTTCGTGATCTTATCACCGACCTGCATCAGTGTCGGTGCTTTACACAGCTGAAGTGCCTGTTTATCTGTATTGACTGCTATAAATTCAACACCGGCAATCTGCTCATCAATCATTCGGTTTACAGCATTGTTACCGCCTCCACCGACTCCAACAACAATTATTTTTGCCGCTGCTTCTGATTCATTTGTTTTAATTTCTAGCAAGGGTTTCTCCTCCTTTGTTATCCTTATTATATATTATACATCCCATTGATAGAGCAAGTGAGATGAACTCAGTTTGCTATATATAGTATATAATATAGACTTTCGTGTAAAATATCAATAGAATTTCTCTAATTTTTCTAATTTTCTTGTGAAATTTCTTCCATTTCAAAAGTAATCGTAGTGTGATTCCCGGAATACGTCTCCAAATGCAGGGTTCCGGCTTTGTCTCCCAGTTTTTTCAGGATCGGACGGATCTGTGCAATCTGTTCTTCCGACACCTGATTACCCAGACATACATTGATATTTCCAAACTGCATATAGATCTGCTGTTGTTTTACATACACTTTTTCCGGATAAATGCCATATTTCTGACTGTCACTGCATGCCTCCAGTATTTCAGCCAGCTTCGCCTGATTTGTGGTCCTGATCTTGTTATACAATTCTGCTTTCTTTATCTTCAGTCCCTCCACCAGTGGTATCTTCTCTGTCTGCACATCCGACACATTTACCACAAGACCATCCTGATCAAAACAGCTGTATTTTTTCCCTTTTTTCACATATCCGATGATCTTTTTTTCTTTCACATTGATTCGGATTGTCCAAGGATTCTTCATTTTTACTTTTATCGATTCCAGACACTCCGGTTTTTTCCCTTTTCCAAGTGCATATTTTGCAACTACATATAATGAATTTTTTGATAATTTATCATTCTGTACGCACGCCACAATCGACTGACTGTCACAGTATTCATTTCCATTCACTTCTACTTCCTGAGTATAGAACAACAGGACACTTCCAAATATGATGATCGCTGCTGCCAGTATCAGTACAACTGCTGCATACACATGATGTTTTTTCCTTTTCTTTTTTTTCATCCGTTCTTTTTCTGGATTCTGGTTTCCCATATATCGTTCATACTTCCTTTCATCTCTGTGTCTAATCCACACGCATACTATTTTACCAAAGATGACACATTCAGCACAAGCCCCATTTCAAAAAGCAGAAACATAACCGAAGTTCCTCCATAACTGATAAACGGCAGCGTAATCCCTGTGTTCGGAATAGTATTCGTCACAACTGCAATGTTCAGGATTACCTGTATCATGATATGCGCCATCACTCCGGACGCGATCAATGCTCCCTCCAGATCTGCAGCATGACATGCAGTCACAAAAAAGCGCCAGATCAGGATCAGAAACAACACCATCACGAACACCGCTCCGATCAGTCCCATTTCTTCACAAATGATCGAAAATATCATATCATTCTGAGCCTCTGGTACAAATCCAAGTTTCTGAATGCTGCTTCCAAACCCTTTTCCAAACAATCCGCCTGATCCAATCGCATATAATCCTTGAAGTGTCTGATACCCTTTTTCATAATCCTCCGGATGTCTCCAGATCTGCAGCCGTTCCAGACGGTAACTTTCCATTGCAAGAAATATTCCCATAAACGCACATCCAAGAAATACCATCCATGCAAACTGACCATACTTTGGACTTGCAACAAATACAAGTATTACTGCAATTCCAAGAATGATGATTGCTGTACTCAGATTGCTTGCGCCGACCAGACCGACAACCGGCAGCACACTGACAACAATCTTGCAGACCGTCGTAAACTTTCCCATTCTTCCGGCATTTCGCAGAATCATGCAGGTAAGGAATAAGATAACCGCCACCTTGGCAAATTCGGACGGTTGAAATGAAAACGGGCCCAAAGATAACCATCTTTTGGACCCATTGTATTCATCACCAAACAGCAGCACCGCTATTCCCAGCAAAAGGGACAACAGATATCCCGGCACTGCCCATTTTTTCCAGATATGATAATCCATCTTCGCTATGATCCACATACCTGTAATCCCAAGAAGCGTCGCAAATACCTGTTTTTTCAGATAGTAAAACGAATCTTGAAATTTTATTTCTCCATTGTATGCACTCGTGCTATAAAGGATCACAAGTCCCGTCACGATAATGATTCCCAGTACGATAACCAGAACATAATCACATTTTTTCCGTGCCGGTCCTTCTGACTGACGTGAATATTGCAATCTGTTCACTCCTTATAAGGAATTTACAATCTCTTTAAACTTCTCTCCACGTACTTCATAACTCGGGAACATATCCCAGCTTGCGCATGCAGGCGAAAGAAGAACTGCTTCTCCCGGCTCAGCAATTTTTGCGGCCGTAAGAACTGCTTCTTCAAACGATTCTACAAACATGTAGTCTGTAAATCCACATTTTTCTGCATCCGCAGCGATCTTTTCTTTTGTATCACCAAGAAGGATCAGCTTCTTGACTTTTCCATTAAAGCTTTCTATCCATTCTGTATATTCTGAACCTTTATCGTATCCTCCGCCGATCAGAACCGTCGGGCGTTTCATTGCCTGTATTCCCTTGATTGCCGCATCTGGATTGGTCCCCTTGGAATCGTTATAATATGTAACTCCATTCTTTTCTGTCACATATTCAATACGGTGTTCTACACCTTTAAACGCTTTGACACTTTCACGGATCACCTCTGCAGGTACTCCGTAAACTGCTGCCATTGCACATGCTGCCATTACATTTTCATGATTGTGTGTTCCAAGGATCTGCAGTTCATCTACATGACAGATGGTTTCTTTGACACCAGCATAATTATAGATGATGTCTCCCTCTTCCAGATAGATTCCTTCTTCTAGTTTACGCTGGCTGCTGAAATATAGAACCTTTGCCTTCACTTCTGTTCCAAATTTTCTTGTCAGCTCGTCCTCGTAATTTAAGATACAGTAATCTTCTTCTGTCTGATTCTTCGCAATATTCTTCTTTGCATTCACATATGCTTCCATCGTATGATGACGGTTCAGATGATCCGGTGTAAAGTTCAGGATCGCACTGACTCTCGGGCGGAAATCTACAATACTTTCCAGCTGGAAGCTGCTCATCTCTGCAACTGTGATCGTATCTTCTGTCATATGTTCCACTGCTGTTGTATATGGAGTTCCGATATTACCGACAACAAACACATTTTCCTGATAATTCTTCATAATCTCACCAAGAAGTGTCGTCGTTGTAGTCTTACCGTTCGTTCCTGTGATTGCCAGAACATCACCCTTTCCAAACTGATAAGCAAGTTCTACCTCTCCAATCACCGTCACACCCTGTTCACGCATCTTCTCGATCACCGGAAGATCAGTTGGAACACCCGGGCTCAATACGGTCATATCCAGGCCATCCAGAATGTCCTCCGGAAATTCTCCGATCACGATTCTGACACTGCTTTCTTCTCCAAGCTGTTTTCTTACTTTTTCTTCTGTCAGTTTCTTATTTCCATCGTACAGTACAACGTCTGCTCCCTGTCTTTCCAGAATCCTTCCTGCTCCGATTCCGCTGATTCCCAGACCAAATACAAGTACTTTTTTACCTTTTACTTCCATGATATCCTCCTACATAGCCATCAGAGCGATCAGGCATAAAATTGCTGTGATAATAGAAAATACTGCAACAACTCTAGTCTCTGACCATCCACACAGCTCAAAATGATGATGTATCGGCGCCATCTTAAAGATTCTCTTACCGCCGGTCTTTTTAAAATATGTCACCTGGATCATAACTGATAATACTTCTACCAGATAGATAAATCCAACAATAATGATAAAGATAGGCATCTGAAGCATATATGCTGTGGAAGCCACGAATCCTCCGAGTGCCAGAGAGCCGGTGTCTCCCATAAATACACTTGCCGGATACACATTGAACAGCAGAAATCCAAGAAGCGCACCAACAACTGCACATGTGATCGGCTCGATACCGCTCTTTGTTCCGATTGCAACCACTGTAAAGAAGGTTGCCACCAGGACTGTAACACTGGATGCCAGTCCGTCCAGTCCATCGGTAAAATTCACACCGTTTACCGTTCCAATTACAACAAAGAACATCAATGGGATTGCAACCCATCCGATATTCAGATACTTACCGCCTGTAAACGGAATCAGCATCGTAAGCGGAACTCCTGCAAACTTCACCATATAGAATGCAAAAATTGCAGTTACTACGATCTGAAGTGCCATCTTCTGTTTCGGATACAGCCCGTCAGAACGTTTCATAACAACTTTCAGATAATCATCCAGAAAACCGATCAGTCCAAATCCAAGTGTCAGGAACAAAATCGGGATGATCTTTGGATAACGTCCGATATAAATAACGGAAGTGATCACAACAGCAAGCAGGATCATTACGCCTCCCATCGTCGGAGTTCCTGTTTTCTTCAGATGGGATTTCACACCATCCTCTCTTTCTGTCTGATCCATCTTAAGTCTTCTAAGTACAGGTATCACAAGAGGACCCAGAATCACACTTAACACAAATGAAATCAATACTGGAATAAACACCTTATAATCCATAATCCACCTCTTTAATTCTTTTGTTATTCAGTTAATCTCTAACTTTACCTAGTATACTGCATTTTTTATTGTTTTTCAATGCCAAGATACGGCAATATATTTTCAAATATATTACCGATCACCGGAGCTGCGATCGTTCCTCCATAATATACCCCCTGCGGGTCATAGATCACACACATCCCCAGGATCTTTGGATCTTCAGCCGGAGCAAATCCCACAAAAGAAGAAATATACTTATTGGCACTTCGCGGAAGTGTCTGGGACGTTGCTGTCTTGCCACCGATCCGGTATCCCTCTACATAAGCATTTTTTCCCGAGCCTTCGGAAACTACACTTTCCAGAAGCATCCGCATGGTTTCAGAGGTCTGCTCCGATACAATATGTTTCTTTTCACTATAGCGAAACACTTTTGTTGTCTTTCCCTCTTCCTTCTGTATTTCTATTCCAAAATGCGGCGTCACTCTTCTGCCTCCGTTTACCAATGCACTCACCGTTGCCGCAAGCTGAATCGGGGTAATCTGGAACGACTGTCCAAAACTGATCGTCGCCAGTTCCACCTGCCCGATATTCTCTTTTTTGTGCATGATCGTCCCTGCCTCTCCCGGAATATCAACCCCCGTCAGCTCCATCAGTCCAAATTGCCGGAAATAATCGCAGAAGCGGTCAACTCCGATCCTTAATCCCACCTCAATAAATACTGGATTGCATGAGTTCTGTATCCCCTGTACAAAATTTTCAGCCCCATGTCCCCCCACTTTATGACACCTTATCCTACGGTCTTCCACCACTTTATACCCTGGACAGCTGAACTGATCGTCAAGATGTACCGCTCCTTCTTCCAGTCCTGCCGATGCTGTAATGATCTTAAATGTACTTCCCGGTTCGTAGGTATCATTAATACATCCATTTCTCCACATCTGATTCAATGCATCCTGCTTCTGTTCGTCTGTCATATCCACATCAGATATTTCTTCATTATTCAGTTCAAACGGCTGATTGAGATCAAACTCCGGAACATTTACCATCGCATAGATTTCTCCATTATGTGGATTCATAAGGATCACAGCCACTTTTTCCGCCTGTTTTTCCCGCCTTACTTTTTCCGCCATCTGCATGGCATACTTCTGCATATTATAATCCAGGCTGATTTTCAACGTATTCCCGGTCACAGGCTCTTTCCTGTCCTCTGCGACTCCTTCCAGTTCGATTCCACGCGCATCCGTTGTCGTCAGAATTTTTCCATCAATTCCTTTCAGATATTTTTCATATTTTACTTCCAGACCTATAATCCCCTGATTATCTCCTCCTGTAAATCCAAGAACTTTCGAGGCAAGCTCGTGATATGGATAATACCGCTTAAAATCTTCATCTACTTTCACACCATCCAAGCCCAGATTCCGGATCTGGTCTCCTGTCTTTTTATCCACATTTGATTTGACCCTTTCAATCGAAGAAATTTTTTCCACACGTTTTCGCACCTGTTCTTCATCCATTTCCAGCAATTCCGCTAATTTTGCAATTACGGTTTCCGGATCCCGGATCTGACTGTGGATCACGGAAATCGTACACACAGTACGGTTTGTTGCCAGTACAACTCCGTTCCGATCTACGATTTCTCCCCTTGCAGCCTTAATATCCCTTTCCCGTTCATGCAGATCCTCTGCTTTTTTCTGATAATATTCTGCATCAAACACCATCAGATATACCAGTCTTCCGATCAGATACAGAATCAGTATAAATGCGCCTGCAAAAACTACTACTATTTTCTTTTTATGAAATGTCTTATTTTTCACGCAAAAATCCCCATAGAAGCTTTGTTATAATCTATGAAAACTTCTATGGGGATATGATTCCCGGCAACTGTACTATTTTACTGTTGTGTCGTTTGTGTTGTTGTTGTGTCTGTCCCTGTTGTTGCATCAGCCTCTGTTGTTGTGTCTGTCCCTGTTGTTGTACCGGCTTCACTGTCTGCTTTTTTCTCAATTCCAAGGTACGGGAAAATATCTGTCATGATCTGTGATGCAAGCTGTGTTGCATATCCACTGTTAGCCTGTGCGGCTGAGTTTGGTTCATCAATTACGACATACACCATAACCTGAGGATTCTCCTGTGGTGCATATCCGATAAACGAAACGAGATATTTGCCATTTCCACGCGGAAGTTTCTCTGCTGTACCGGTCTTTCCGCCTACCGCATAACCTTCTACCGCCGCACTGGCACCGGTTCCTTCCTCTACAACGCCCAGCATATAATCTTTGATAATATCACTGGTTTCTTTGGAAATTGTCTTTTTAACCAATATCGGATCTTTATTTTCCGATACATTTCCATTCTCATCCTGAATCTGTTTTACTACATGAGGCTCATAGTAATTACCACCGTTGAGCAGCGAACAGAAGGATGCCGCCATCTGCGTCATCGTAACATTAAAGTTCTGGCCAAATGCATTTGTTGCCAGACTGGCCGGATCCATCGTTGCCGGCGTATACAAAAGTCCGCTGGTCTCTCCCTCTCCCGGAAGATCAATTCCCGTATATTCTCCGAATCCGAATAATCTCTGATATCTGCAAAATTCTTCGGTTCCAATACTTGCACCAATCTGCATCAGTGCTACGTTACAGGAATTCTCCAATGCCTGTTTCAATGTTTCCTGTCCGTGGCCGGACCTGTTACTGCAGTGAATATCATGATCTCCGACATGCATCACACCACCGCATACATAGCTCTCATTTCCTTTCAGATCTCCCAGTTCGAGTCCGGCTGCTATCGTAAACGGCTTGAACGTAGATCCCGGTTCATACGTATTACTTACACAATAATTGTTCCACAGATCATTTAATGTATCCAGTTTTTCCTGATCCGTCATCTCGTTTAACTGCTCTTCCGTATAATACTTTGTCAGATCTCTTGGTTTATTCAGATCATAATTCGGATAAGATGCTTCTGCAAGAATTTCTCCATTCTGAGGATTCATAACGATCACACCGGTATTCTTACTCCCTTCACCTTCTGTCTCCTCATCCTTATGTTCTTCATTGAATGCCAGTATATGCTGTTCCACAATACTCTGAACCTGGAGATCGATCGTAGATACAACCGTACTTCCATTATCCGGCTCCTTTACCGTTCTCTCATATCCGGAGTCTTCGTTCAGATATCCATACTCTCTGCCATCGGTACCATTTAAAATTGAATTATATGAAGCTTCTATACCATTGCTTCCCACATTTCCATTCGTCGTAAATCCGATCACGTCACTTGCCAGTGTATTATATGGATATTTTCTTGTATAATCTTCTTCCAGCCACACTCCCTGTACATTCTGATTTTTCTCTGTATCTGCCGTAATTTTTTCGAATTGTTGTGCTTCTTTATAACTTACGCCCTTTTTCAGAACAAGATATCTGCTGTTCGGATTCTTTTTTACCTGCTTCCGAATGGATTTCTTTTTCAGCGCAAAGCTTTCTGATAATGCTTTCACTGTAGGATTCATATATTTTTTATTACTGGTCAGTGTCTTTGCATCAACCACTACATTATATACTCTTTCGCTGGTCGCAAGCTTTGTTCCGTTACGGTCTACAATATCGCCTCTTTTGAACGGAATCGTACGGTTATTGTACTGTTGCTGATCCAGAACAACTTTTGTATACTTTTCTCCTTTTGAAGCATTAATATAAGTAATCCATACTATCAAGAAAATAAAAGCTAGTATAATTGCCACAAAGAGCATTACTAGCTTTTTCTGCATAAGAGTTGAAATTTTTTTCCTAAAAAAATTTGTTTTTCTTTTTGCCATAATCCCACCTATTTCTTATTCTTGTCCGACTGAGCAAGCACACCGCTTTCCGGGATATTATCATATTGTTTTACATAATCGGCTGCCGGATTGTCATATTCTACAATCTGATCCGGCGTGGCATATGTCATACCAAGCTGATTGATTGCTCTTTCTCTGACTTCATCCAGATTTACAGAATCCACAACCGCATTATATTTTGTTGTATTTTCTTCTTTTAAATCCGCGAGCTTTTCCTGAAGGGCTGTAACACGTTTTGATCTTTGTGTCATTTCAGACTGTAATCGTACATAATTAACGCACAAAAGCAATACAATTGTTGCAGCAATGGTCAGAAATACAAC
>OCPR01001667.1_pt1 | contig 12292 bp, 8 predicted proteins | sample 1538611 | NCBI WGS metagenome assembly OCPR01 (sample SAMN04571711, study PRJEB22368) | human gut metagenome | biome: human gut; material: stool | host: Homo sapiens | place: Luxembourg | collected 2012-09-28
TCCATCTTCTTTCTCTTTGCCGCCGTGTCAGCCTCCTGAATGAATCTTATCTCACCGGCAGGGATTCCTTTATCTACAAGCGTTTTCTTCAACTTGTCATAGAGGTTAAATCCTGCTTTCGGAGTGCTGATATCCAGAAATACCGCCTGTGTGAATCCCGGATGTTTCTGATACATCATCCTCACATTCTCTGCACAGGCAGACACCCTGTTCGTATGTTCTGCGTCTTTTCCCGTTTTCTCTTCTTTTGTATCCGGCAGTGTCTGCTCAGCCATCTGATCTGTCGTCCGGTCTGCCCGTACAAGACGTTCATCCAGTGCGATCTTCTTGCCATCCAGAGTGATCTTAAGCAGATTATCTTCTGCCGGATCGACTCTTCCTGCACGGACATCTTCGGTACGCCTGACCAGTTCTTCGATGTACTTCTTCTGCTCTTCCGTCTTCTTCACGACAATGTCCTTATAAGCTTCGAATTCCGGAAGGCCTTCCTGTCTGTCCTCGTGGTCTGCCTTGTGAAAATGTGCCACAGAAGCAAACATCTTCATCAGTTCCGGGAGATTCTGGAAGCTTGAATATCTCGTTCTCATCCGGTAATGCTGTGCGTCTACATCCACCTCAAACTCACAGACAGCCTTCGTAAATGTTGCAAGCCATGCATGAAAATAGTACGTCTGTGACTCTCTTAATTCCTGCGGCTGAAGGTAATACTGCCATGTATAGATGTCGGTCATCGAGTTCGTGATCGGAGTACCGGTTGCGAAGATCACACGGCCACCTGTCTTCTCAATATAGCGGACACGGTCCAGCATATTGTCGGCTTTCTTGCTTCCTTCTGTGTGAAGACCGATCACCTCGCTGCCGCAAAAATGATTAATTGAAATGTTCTTATAATGATGTGCTTCATCTACCACCAGCAGATCGAAGCCAAGATCATCAAAACAGGTCTGATATGTGTCTTTGTATTCACGCTCCCACTTGTCCGTCTTGTGCTTCATCGCTGTATAGACACGGCGGAGCTGTTGGCGGTACTCATATACATGCACCTGCTCAATATAAGCCTGCAGGTTTCTAAGCTCTGCCCTCTTCTTTTTTCTCAAATATTCTTTTGACAGTGTCAGTCTGTCCAGTGAACTGTGCGGCATAAAGATAACTTCATAATCTCCGTTCCGGATCTTTTCCAGTGTCTTCTTGCGGTGGGAAGACTTAAAATTTCCATTTGGATAACAGCATAATACTTTGTCATTCGGAAATAAATCGGTATACAGGTCATACACTGCTTTCACCGTATCATTCGGTACTGTGATCAATGCCTTCTTCGACAACTGCATCTGAATCAGTTTATGTACTCCGGCGCAATATTCGTAAGTCTTGCCGGAGCCTACTTCATCTGCCAGTAACACATTTTTACAGCTAATGATCTGGGCTGCTGCGTTCTTCTGATAGTCTTTCAGTCTGCACTTCGGACTGTCCGGGAACTCTATCCAGTGACCGTCATATGAAGGGATCGAATAACCAAAATGTTCCATATAAGCCTTAATAATCTCAGGCATATAGCCTTTCACCCATTCATGCCATTTTGCTTCGATCAGTTCTGCTTTCTTCTGCGCAGCAAATGTCTCTGTCTTATTCAGCACGTAACTTACGCCGGAGCCATCCGGCTTCATTACCGGATCTTTGATCTTGATCGGTTTCAGATTCAGAAGGTGTTCGATCATCTTTACCGCACTCATTTTTGAAGTACCATAGATTACTTCATTCAGAATGTGGGCCGGCTTGCGATCGCAGAGGACCTTCCATTTGCCTGTATAATCCTCATAACTGACATCCGGAACATCCTTGGTCTCTAATAAGAATGAGACAAAGGATGCGTAGATGCCAACTCCCTCCAGAGTAATATCACGAAGCCATGTGACACCCATGCCTATATACAATTCATCTCCCAGCACTTCTTCCGGAAGATTGGCTTTCAGAAGCTTTAAATTCTCTTCGTATAATCCGGTCTGTTCATGATATTTTTCTGTCTTATGGTATTTCTCAACCAGATTGCCGGTCAGCATCTCTTCTCTTGTGATCCAGCCGGAATAGCGGTCTCCACTTAATTGATAGCGGACCGGATCCTGCCAGATGTATATGCCGTTGGCAAGATGCAAGATCTCATCCATCTTGTAACCGGTCACTTTGGCCCAGTATTTCAGATTGATGTATCCATATTTCTCTCTTGTCTTACAGAAGCCTTCCTCCAGGTTGCACAATCCTGGGACTTTCTCTGCCGCCGGTACATCCACACCGGCTGTGCCGGCGGCATCACAGGACTTCAGGAGATCATCTTCCGCATCCTCGTTATCATAATAGACGTCCAGTTCATCTATCCCGGTATAGATACCGATATGGTTCACTTCTTCATTCATATTTTTAACACCTCCGTCTTTCATTGATTTTATAAAGGCATCTTAGTCCTTTCATTTACTCCTTCTTGTTCAAAAAGCCTGAAAAAGTGAATCGTATTACCGTTTTCCCGGCCACTATCCGGCTCTGTCGAAGATGTCTTCGATCTTTTCTTTACCTTTCTCCACGTCTTCGTCGCTCATTACAGACGTTGTCTTCACTGATGTCTCGATATGTGTATGTCCACTTTCTTCCACGGCCTTCACATGCAATATGCGTTCCTCGTCAAGACGCATGGAAACAAGAATCGGTGAACCTTTTTTCAGGTTTCCTTCAATCTGAAGTTTTGCTTCTGCAATCTTCGTTCCTTCAGAAATTTCCAACAGTTCTTTGTCTGCTGTATTGGATTCATAGATACGGATCAGCACTGCGGACTGGTTCTCTACGCGTGTGTAATAGGTCTTATTATCCATGACTGCCGGAAGCTCTGTGTTACGGTATAAGAGATTGCTGATCATGACATGCTCTTCCCCGGAAGCTTCCATGTCATCGACAATGACTTCAACACCGTAAGATCTGTTGCATACCGGAACCAGAGTTCTCGTCATTGCTACACGCTCTTTCCCGGCTTCTCCTGCACCATAATCATGCTCTTCATTTGAGAGTTCTGCGGCAAATAATGCTGCACCTCTGCAGATGGTTGTCTCCGGGCTCTTCACATGGACCTGGGTATCCTGAAACACTACTTTCACCGCATCCTGGATCATTGGTACATTTGCTGTACCGCCAGTCAACACGATCAGATCTGGTTTCATACCCTGTTTTTCTGCTTCTTTTCTGGCATTCTCCAGCAGGTTATGGAACGTTTTAAATGCTGCTTCACTTGCCTTCACGAATTCTTCTCTGGTGATCTCAACATTGGCAGTACCGTGTTCGCCCTTTCCAAAGCACCATACAAAGGAAGTTCTGGTAAGTTTGGACAACTGTTCTTTGCCCATTTCTGCGCGAAGGCTGAGTTCCTGTTTTGCAAATGGAGTCAGATTCTTAAGCTGGGCAATCAGCTCTTTCTTCTGCTCCGCATTCAGTTCTTTGGATGTCTTCAGCTCTTTCAGAACTTTTGCCTCTGACATCTTCATAACGATCTCATCCAGCTCGGCTCCGGCAAAATGAAGATTACCTGAGGTGAATTTTGTCACAATTTTTTTGTCCGTCAGATGGAAACCAGAAATGTCCGTCGTTGCTCCACCTACGTCAACACACAACAGATCTTTTCCGTTCAGATCCAGGTCATTTCCTTCACTGCAGGCTTTCGCAGCAGCAGCTGTCTCGGTAAGAAGATATACCTTTCGAAAACCGGCCATCTCTCCACTTTTCTTTGTAGCGTCACGCTGAATGGCGTCGAACTCTTCTGGCACTGTAATGACCACTGTATCCAGTTCTGTTCCGGTATAGCTTTCTGCGTCGTCTTTCTTTTTCTTCAGCATCATGGCAGATAATTCCTGTGCCGTGAAAGTCTTTCCATCCTTGTCGTATACCGGGTCTGTGCTGCCCATCATTCTCTTCCATCTGCTTACACAGTGCTCTGGGTTCAGCACTGCCTGTTCTTTGGCTCTGTCTCCCAGAACCACATGCTCTTTTCCGTCTTTCTCACAGATCAGTGCATAGGATGGTGTTGCGTATGCTCCTGTCTCGCTGTTCTCTACATATTCGATTCTTCCATTCTCGTATACGACTGCGCTCATACAGTTTGTGCTTCCGAGGTCAATTGCTAATCTTTTCTCCATTGTAAGATCCTCCTTTTTTACTTTTCCATTGGTCTGTTATCTGTGTACCTGTCGGTTAAGTACAGGTACACATTAGCAGAATCATGTCTTCCTTTTTGTTCAAAATCCCCTCAAAAAAGTGAGCAAAAAATCACTTTACCGTCTTCCTGGTCTGTTTATTCCGACATTCCTGATTCGGAAATTACTGATTCAGGAACTTTACGGACTTCTTATGAACAAATCTTTCATCCATATCTGTTACACATGCCTGGAACATCCGGTCCATCATAGCTGCGATGATGGACTTTGCTTCACGTTTACTTCCGGCTTTCTTCCGGATGAACTGAAGCATTTCACCGTAATCATACGGACTTTCGATCTGCAGTCTCGTCCGGCTTCGTTCTTCCTCACAAGGACTTCCCTTATAAAAACACAGATAGAATATTTCCATAAATCTTTCGCTGCACATAATACTTGTCTCAAATTCGTATAATGCCATACGCAGCTTCCTGAGGAAATTCTCATATGCGTGTCTTCCGTATCTTTCACGGAAGTCTGTCAGACGACTTTCCAGCTCGTAAGCTGAGACGTCTGCTTCCAGTATGTACGCACGGGTCAGATCGACCAGCGCTGACATCTTCTGTTCTCTGAGTCCGTCTGTTCTTTCTCTTTTCTTCGTATTCTCACCAAGGCTGCAGCCCCAGCTGATCAGGGTCTCCAGTGTAACTCTCTGGAAAAGCCGCTTGTCCATATACCGGATCTTCTCTTCCATGATCACAATGTCCGGGGCGTCTTCCAATGTACATTCCCCGGATTCTACGAGATAAAGCTTCACGTGGCTTCTGGCTGCTATATTATGGAGCACGGCCATCGTAAGTCTGCGCATGCCTTCCGGCACAACCAGCTGGAACTTGTATCTGTGCTTTCCGATTTCCTGGACTGCACGGGATAACCCGATCAATTTCTCATATCCCATATGATCCAGATAATTAGAAAGGATCTCCCCCGTCTCACCGTATCCGTATCCGTATCCTGATCCAACTCCTGATCCAATTCCGGTGTCTGATCCCAGAAGTGGATTAGGGAGCTCCCAGTCTGCCGGATCATCTGGGTCAGGAACTGTCGGGAAAAATAATTTTTCCATCTGATTGGCTGCAAGATAATACCGGCAGATCGCAGACGTTAAATCTTCATCTGCCACAACTCCCCGGACGATCTCATGTGGACGGCTCTCTCTTGAACTTGCGCCCACTTTATAAGCCATTGCAATGATAAAACGGCCGTCTTCTTTCAAGGGGCATACACAAGTGCATGTCCCTTTTTCTGTTCTTACGATCAATTCACTGCAGCGGTGCTTTATCTCTTCCTTCACGCTTTGGTCAAGTCCTTCGGAAGCTATGATCTGCTGCCCTCCTCTCGCTGCATCTCTGTCTACTACGAATGTACCTGCCTTTGTACCTTTCTTGAATCTGCCATCTACCATTCGTCCTCATCCTCCTCTTCATCACCTGTATATACCTTGAATCTCCGTTTTTCTTTCTTCCTGTCAGTCGTATTCTCCGGCTCGTCCTCATCCTCATTCATATCTTCGTCTCTTTCCTCTTCATATGCATCGTCTTCGTATTCCCCACCGTATTCCTCATCATACGCATCATCTAATTCGTCATCAAATTCATCGTCATACTCATCTGGGAATCCCAGCACTTTCCACATACGTTCCCAGAAATCCTTCTGCTTTTCCCCGTCAGAACCGGTTTTCTCTCCTGTTTTACCGGATCCTTGTTTTGCTTTAGTTGGATAAAGTCCCTGCTTATTAAGCACGTATAAAAGCGGCTCATCGATGCAGAAAGGATGATACTCTCCGCGTTCATAAATTTCTTCACATTCCACCCCGATGGAGGCAATTGCAGCGAACGTTATATTCTTCTCCGGGACCATGCTTATAAGATTGTTAAAAAACATCGATGCTGTATGCTTGAAATAGTTCTTCAATGCTCTGCTTCTTTTTCCAAATGCTCCCATATCGAAGCCTTTTTTATGTGTCAGCTGTACGATCTTACCATCACTGTCTGTCGTGACTGAATTGGAAAATACACCTTTCAGATACGGATTCGTCTGGTCCAACAGATCTGCCTTTGTTACGATCACCATGATCTCGACATCCGCATTTTCCTGACTTCTGAGCACCTCCAGTCTTGGTCTTAATTCCTCAATTACCTTCTGGCACTGTGCACTTTTACCTTCTGACAGTGAAAGAAGGTCATCGGCTCCGATCATCAGAAAGATCATATCGAAGTTATATTTCACTGGATTCCATGACACGTCCTCGACACATTCCTGTCCGTCTATATCCTGAACCCTTATCAACATCTGCCGTTTTCCTCTGCCTGTTCCACGTGTAGCAAGTACCGTATGTGCCGGCGGTATCTGTCCTCTTCTTGTGGGCTCCGGAAGCACCCCTTCTTCAAATTCTTTCCTTGCTTCCTCTGCGGCCTCTTCTGCTTCTGATTTTTTAGGAGTATCATTCAAAAAACTGGCCGACGTGCCGGCGGCCAGTGCATTGTAGAAGTTCTCACTGGTCGTCTGTAAGAAAAATGTTGTCTTACCAGTTGCCGCTGCGCCCTTCAGTCCGATCGTATATTCCTCTACTTCTCCTGCACTGTAAGGAAGCAGTTCCCCGGATTTTCCACTGAATTTGTAATACATCGTTCCATTTCTCGTCTCCAATGCTCTTGGAAAATTGTGTCTTCCATTCTTGTCAAAGATAAAGTCCACTCCCGGGCTGTATACGTTGTAGTATGTTGATTCATGTCCATCTACAATTTCAACGTTCTGCCGCATCTCCGGAAGCATATCTCTATTGCAAAACAGAACATCTGCCGCCTTAAGTATGTTTCCTTCACTGTCTGTACATTTGCAGAAATTCAGATCCTTGTACTGTTCCTTCTCAACACTTCTGTTCTCCGGGAATCCTTCCCAGAACTTGTCCATGAATTTCTTTGAAACTTTTTTTCTCTTTCTCGCAATTTTTCTGTTCATTATGATCTTCTCCTTCCTACTACCGTGTACTCACTACATATTCCATGATTTCTTTCGCATATGCCGCAGCTGTACCGCTGTCAGCTTCCTGCGGCATCACATCGTCCAAACACACGGTAATTGCATACGGGGTGTCTTCACTAGTAAGGCCGCCGGTCCACCAGACTGTGTTCGTTCCGGACAGTACATGATACTTATCTTCAATCTCTGCTGTTCCAGTCTTACCTGCCATCCCATATTCCGGCATAGCGGCTGAACGGCCTGTTCCATACGCTGTCACTTCTGTCATTGCTTCCACAACCTGCTCTGCCACTTCTTTGGAACACATCTTGTATTCTTTCTTTTCCGTTGTTACTTCTTCCCATTGTCCGTTCACACGCTTTTGCAGGATCCAGTGCGGTTCTGTCATCGTGCCTCCATTGAGCAGCATCCCAGTCGCTGCATTCAGAAAAAAAGGTGAGATTTTACAGTTTCCCTGTCCTAATACCGAAAAATATAACTGTCGTTCACTGTCGTCTCCGCCTGTGAAAGTATGGTCCTCATAGCGAAGCTGGCTGAATGTGTATGAATTGTCAAACCCTAATTTCTTTAACGTCTTTAACATCTTTTGTTTCTCCGCTTTGTCCATCTGGTCCAGCATGCCAAGAAAGTATTTATTACAGCTCAATGCCGTACCTCGTTTATAATCACACAGTCCATGTCTGTGATGTCCGGCGCAGTGGATTGCTATATTCTGATAATTGTCATCTACACAATCGTATGTATAATCCTTTAATTCCGGACTTGCCGTCAGAGCAGCCACCAGAAACAAAGGTTTCATTGTGCTACCGGGGGGGTATACATCCCTGATACAGCTTCCGGCATTACTGAACATTCCAAGTATCTCTCCCGTCTTGTAATTTGAGACTACGATGTACTGGCGCTTATACCCTTTTGCTTTCGCTGTCTCTTCCAGATGTTCCTGAATCTTTTGGTCAAAGGTCGTCTTCACATCCCCTCCTGTTCTTTTGTTGGCATGAGACTTCAATGTCTTCCCCAGTGTCTTCAGAGTCAGTTCGTTCTCCGTTCCGTACAGCCAGGGAGCATTACTGCAGAGATATTTTTTATCTCCCTTGGTCTTATTGATATCCGCTCCAAGGATTTCTGCAAATGCTTTTGAATCAGGGGAAATCTCTTCTTTATTTCTGTCATAGATTTTTCCCATCGTATAAATGTCTTCTGCCAGATGCATGGTCTGTGCTGTATCAAAACTGGTCTTCAATTTCCCTGAGACAAGACGGTATCCAAATAAAATTACCACTCCGGTCATTGCAATCAGAAACAATCGGAAAATTGTCACACTTCTGTATCTTCTACGTCTTCTGACCATTGAAATCTCTCCTTTCCTAATAACCCTGTATGCATTCCCATAAAAATCGAAAACATAATATTGATCTGCGGTGCTTTACTTACGAACGCTAACGGAATGCCTGCTGAGAGAAATGATCCAAGGTTGCTTGCTACATGGGTCAGCGTAAGCGTTATGATAATCAGTGCTGCCGTAAGATTCAGGTATCTGTCGTAATCACAGAGACCTTCCTGCACCTTAAAGAACCACTTGCAGAAGAGCATTATAAGAATGATCAGCATTGCCGCCACTATGATTGAATAATTCAATATAATGAGATCCAGAGCATAATCCGAATCAACCGCATCGATGATTTTTCTTGAAAAGCCGTCTCCGATTCCGAATCCAAAGAATCCCGCGTGTGGAATACTGCGAAACAGATAAAGAATGCTTTCTGCAGTCTCTTTATTCGATGTCCCCACCGGATCCAGAAATGCTTCCAGACGTGTGTGAATGTGTGTTACTTTCAAAGCAGCCAGTCCGGCCAGCATCATACACGCAATGGAATAAAACAGCTTCGCACGCATACTCTTACAGCTGATAAAGAACAAGATACTTCCTGTCACGGCCATTACGAGGATCAATCCAAATTCGTTGGCCTTTGCCGATCCAATAAATATGAGCCCCATATAACCAAGCATCAGGAGGCTGTTCCATCCCGGCATTTTCACATCCGAGTTGGTATCTTCTTTCTTCCATCGTAAGAAATGTGGCTGCCACAAAAGGCCAGCCGGCGAGGATGCAGAAGATCATAATCCCGCCGAATTCCAGGTAACTTCCTTTCGTCGCCTTTCCTGTAAGCCTGGCACCGAATACAATAACCGGAAGCATTGCCATTATAATGAGGTTCACTACGCGGAACCGGTAGACCTTCGTATGGCAGATAATCAGGCTGACAACCAGAAAGACACCTGACATCAGAATCACATCCACAACTCCGATGGATTTTAACATTGTAAAGAATGTCACCTTCTCCGGATTCTCTGCCAGCTTCCATGGATCTGACCAGGACGCGTAGTAGATACTCATTCCAAGATTCATAAGTACTCCAGCCATGATCATTCCCTGCCGGATCCTCTTATTTCCACAGAACAGGAACACATTTAATACCAAAAAGAAGATCAGCACAATTCCCAGCAGGCATCCTGCCACTGGAAACATCGTCTCATATTGCTTTGACCGGATCGTCCATAAATACAAAGCGGCACTAAAAACCGCATACACTGCCATACACATAACTGTCGCCACTCCTTTCTATCCTGTAATTTTCTCCTGTAATTTCTGAAACACAATCTCTACACCGTCCATCATCAGCACATCTGAGAATTCACTCAGACGGATTCTCTTCTTGCTGTCCGCTTCATAGCGTCTCCGGCCAAGCACAATGTGTCCCCGCATCACCGTCAAAATGATCTGATCCTTCTGGACATTCAAGTAGCAGCGTATCCTTCTTTTTCCGGAAGTCCGCACATATATGTCATCCCATAATCGATTACCTACAAAATATTTATCCCTCCCCAGCAACACTTCTGATATGCGTTCTCTATATCTTGTCCATACTCCCCCTCGTCCGGAAGACCCGCCTCCCTCTCCGGTACGGGCTTTCAGAAGCCAGAATTTTTCTTCTATATCCAGGCCATGTTCTCCCCATCCAAATGACTGGATCCACATGATAATAACCACTACAGCCATGGAGGCAATTGTGAGCAGTTCCATATTCCAGGATGATGTCAATGCTGTCAGTTGCTTCCATGGTATGAATGATGTCGATGCTGCCAGTAATGCCGTTTTCATGCGGCCGTCACCTCCTTTCTTTGTCTATCGTTTTTTATCTGCGATTTTCGCATCTGCAATTTCCTCATCTACAATTTTCTTATCTGCAGGCACAAAGCAGTCTGTCATTTCCGCCCATGAAGTGTCCGCGTGAACGCATCTGAGTCTCATCAAGTGCAAAATATTCGAAGTTTTTTTTTAAGTCAAATGTCAGGTCATAATAACGGCGTCCGAGCCTCGGAGTTTCTATGATATTCCATGAGTGGTTTCCGGACGCAACATTATGAATGTCCGTCTGAATACATTCTCCGGACACATAAGATGCGGGGATCTGCAATAAATTCCTGAGGATAAATACCATACTCAGACTGTAGCCGGAACAGACGCCTGCTGAGAGCAGACACTCAATGCTGTAGGTATTCTCCGGAAACTGTCCATTTTTTCTTGCTTCTTTTGTGTACTCATAATGTTTTGTCATGTAGCTGTAAACCGCTGCCACGATTTCATCATCAGACAAGGCCTTTCCATTGATGCAGGTTCTAATGATCTCGTCTGCCTTTTGTTCGATCTGTTGCAGTGGCCAACCACATTTATCCGGGTATGCAATGTTTTCAACCGTTACATATTTTCCATTCTGAATTTCCGTTGTTAAAGTTGTTTTCTTACTGCCGTACTGATAGTAAAAGCTGAAGCATGGGTAGTCCTTATGAATGGATTCGTAGACATCCAGATAGTCCTGTGCATTATAATTTTTAATGTAAAATTTCTCATCTTTCTGAGAGACTGCTCTTATCTTTCTCCAGTATTCCTCCTGGCGTTCCGGACTCAGTGCTTCGAGATGGGAAAGTGGAAGGGTACACTGTGCATAGACAAATTCGTCATAGAACACGCGCACTGGGTGTCTTTTTCCGTATTTTCTCAGGAAAAGACATCCTCCCAGAGTCAATGCGTGCGCGGGTTTATAAGAAAACACCTTGCAGTCTGTCAGTCTTTCTTCCATGTATTTCACACGGGTCATCTCACCCCAGAAGATTCCTGCAAGAACAACTTTCATAGCCGGGTGCAGGGCTGGATTGATGCCATTTTTATATTTGATACGGTTGACATTCATGGCTATGTGGTAGAGGAAGCGGTGTTCATTTTCCGGAACATGGGCACGCATCGGGATGCGCGCGGTGTCCTTGATGTAATAGGCTGATCCTTCTGCTTTTAACAGGCTGACTGCCGTGTATTCTTTGTAGACTTCTACCGTAACTACAAAAATGTCTTCTGTTCCGATCAATTTCTGTGACCGGTAGTACTCCACACAGCACTGTGCCCCGATCACAGCCTGTATTACCTTGAGATTTCTCTGTTCTGCTCTGTCTACGACCTGCTTCTGTTCCTCTGTTGTACTTCCGGTCGGATAGACTACGGATGCATCCATAGGTGTTTTTTCCGGGATTCCATGGTCGCTGATCACAAGCGGCTTCATGTATCCATCGTGATAAGCTGCCAGTACATCTTTTTTACTGTCTTCGTCTATCCAGGCAACCGGATCTGAGTATTTGTATCCCATTTGTCATTCCTCCAGACTTTTTAAATATGTTTTGATTTCTTCTTTTTGTTCTTCTGCCGATCTGTAACTGATTTCTTTCTCTGAACGAAATGCAGCATGAATGCTGCGGCCACTTGCGGGTTCCTGTCCGTGGACCTTTAAAACCCCATTTTTGTCTAATCTGAACTTCACCTCAATGGAAGAACCTTTCTTCAGATCAGGTGGGAGTAACAGTCTGCAGTCCCCAAGGAATTCGGCATCAAATCTCCCGTCAATTTCATCCATGTAGGTTTTGACAGAACTAGATTCATACACCTTCAAACGAACACTCTCCTGACAGTCGGCCTCGGTTTCGTATACTTTGGTCTTTTCAACCGGACAGCTGTCGGTTGCTGCGATGATATTGTT
>OCPR01001669.1_pt1 | contig 12273 bp, 10 predicted proteins | sample 1538611 | NCBI WGS metagenome assembly OCPR01 (sample SAMN04571711, study PRJEB22368) | human gut metagenome | biome: human gut; material: stool | host: Homo sapiens | place: Luxembourg | collected 2012-09-28
GCCCGGGATTCGATCCGGAGATCGTAGATTACTGTATCGGGAAAAATGTACCGGTATTTCCGGGATGTATCTCACCGTCGGAAGTGGCACAGGCAGTAAAGCGTGGTCTTAAAATCGTGAAATTCTTCCCGGCAGAACAGTCCGGCGGACTTGCCATGATCAAGGCAATGGCAGCACCGTACAATATGTTAAAATTCATGCCGACAGGTGGAATCAATACAAAGAACCTGAAAGAGTATCTGGCATGTGATAAGATCCTTTGCTGCGGCGGAAGCTGGATGGTAAAGGGAGATATGGTAGAAGCGGGAGAATTTGATAAGATTCAGAAGCTTACGGAAGAAGCAAGAGCTCTCGCAGAATAAGTAAAAATAAGTGATATTAAGTGAAAAAAAGCTGCCATCGGCAGCTTTTTTCATATGGATTTCATTAAAGTACAAAAGCATACATCACCACAAAGTGACAAGCACTTCCGGCCATCACAAACAGATGAAAGATCTCATGGCTTCCAAAATATTTGTGCTTACTGTTAAAAATCGGAAGCTTCAACGCATAGATCACACCGCCAACGGTGTAGATGATACCACCGGCCAGCAGCCATCCGAAAGCCGCCGGGCTTAAGGAATTCAGCAATTGTGTAAATGCCAGTACGCAGGTCCAGCCCATGCCGATATAAAGCACGGATGAAACCCATTTCGGACAGTATACCCAGAATGCTTTGATCAGGATTCCTGCGATGGCAAATGACCATACGATCGCAAGAAGGATGATCCCGGTCCTGCCGCCAAGTACTAACAGGCAGATCGGAGTGTAGCTTCCTGCGATGAGAACGCTGATCATCATGTGATCGATCTTTTTAAGAATGGTATTTACTTTTTTTGATTTATCGAATGTATGGTAAGTTGTGCTTGCTGCATACAGTAAGATCAGACTTGCCGCATACACAGTAATTGCGATAATGTAAACTTTACTTGGTTCGCGCGCTGCTTTTAAAAGCAAAGGAATTGCTGCGAATATTGCCATCAGCATTCCGATAAAATGTGTGATCGCACTTCCCGGATCTTTAATGTGTTCTTTTAACTGCTCTGCCATAGTCATGCACCTCCTAAATGTCGAAAATATGACATGTAGTTTTCGATACTACGTTTGCTATATGTGTATATTATACCCAGAAAAGAAAAAAATCAAGTAGAAAAGAAAAATAATTTTAAAATCAAAATAATTCTTTTCTGCTTGATTTTTTTACGTATCAGGTTCTAATTTGTTTTCATTGCGCCAGCTTCTGGGAGAAGTTCCATAGATATTCTTGAATGCTCTTGAAAAATGTAACTGATTCGGATAGCCGACGGCATTTCCAATATCCGCAATGGATAAAGAGGTCAGTTTCAGAAGTTCTGCAGCTTTCGTCATGCGGTAACTGATCAGGAATTCCTGAGGAGATTTTCCGATAGAGTCGTGAAAAATCTTTCCGAAATAACTCCGGTTCAGACCACAGAAAGAAGCAATGTCTTCAATGGTAATATTGTTTTGAAAATTTTGCTCAATATAAGATAATGCTTCTTTGATGTAAAAATCTCTGATTTTCCCGCTCTGGTTCATGCGCACGGTAGCAGCAGAACGCATGAAATAATCCAAAAAGAGATACAAATGTCCGATCATATGGAACGGTGATTCGGAGGAGGAAGCGGGATGTCTGGCAATATATAACATCTCGTTCATCATTTCATTGCGAAGATCCTTCGAACCGGCATGATAGACCGGATGATCCGGACTGAGTCCGGCAGTAGAGACAATCTCTTTGGCACGGAGCCCGTCAAATTCAATCCAGGTATATTCCCATGGGAGATCCTGATCTGCGATATAAGTATTGATCTGATTAGGGAATAGCATAAAGCCCTGTCCGCTTTTTACCTGATATTTTATTGTATTGCCAGAGGAATCGTCGGCCATTAAAGTTCCGGTTCCGGATATCACATAGTGAAAGATATAATGGTTTCTGGCGGCAGGCCCAAAAGAATGGGAAGGTTCACATTGTTCCCATCCATACTGATAAAGTCCGATATCGACAAAATTTTCATTTGGGAAAACAGAAAATAAAAGATCACTCATAGGAATCCTCCTTTTTGAAACAGTATATACCAAAATGCTAGATGACTTCAATATATAATGAAAAAAATCGCATTTTGCAATAAAACATATAATATAAGGATATTTATAGACGCATAATGGTATGTTACAATTCAGTTGTAAATAAGAAATGAAAAAAACCTGACGATGAAAACAAGAAAATATCCCGGGAAAGGTTCAAAATCAGGAAGGAACGGAGCAAAAGGAGTTTGAAAAACATGCATAGGAAGTACAGGAAACTGGTAAGTGCCGGACTGGTTCTTACGATGGCTGGGGCTATGACGCTGCAGGGATGCGGACAGAAAGAGAAGACAGGAAAGACAGAAATAGAACTTGTGCAGTATAAGCCGGAAGCAGTAAAAACATTTGAGAAAATAGAAGAAGAATTCAACCGTACACATGATGATATTCATCTTACAATTGAATCTCCGAATGATGCAATGACTGTTTTGAAGACGAGATTTATCCGGGAGGATAATCCGGATATTATTGGAATCGGAGGAGACGTGAACTATTCGAACTTTATCGATTCTGACATGTTGATGGATATTTCCGACTATAAAGGTCTGGAAGATATTAAAGAGGCATACAAAGAAATTGATAAAAATCTGGAATTTGTTCCGGAAAAAGGAACTTATGCGGTGCCATACGTTGCAAATGCAGCAGGAATTCTTTACAACAAGGAAATGTTCGAAGAACATGGATGGGAAATACCAACTACATGGGATGAACTTATGAGCCTGTGTCTGGAGATGCAGAATGCAGGAGTCCAGCCATTTTATTTTGGATTTAAAGATACATGGACTTGTCTTGCACCATGGAATGCGGTTGCAGTAGATCTTGCACCCGCAGATGTGTGTGCACAGGTGAACCGAGGAAAGACAACATTTTCGAAGGAATATAAAGAAGTGGCAGAACGTATGCTGGAGTTGCTTCCATATGGACCGGATGACCCGTTTGCATATGATTACAACGGAGCATGTACAGCATTTGCAAAAGGTGAATCCGCAATGTATACGATCGGAAGTTATGCAATTCCACAGATCCAGACGGTGAATCCGGATATGGAGATTGATTCATTTGTAATGCCGGCAAGTAATAACAAGGAAGAAAATAAGTTGAACTCAGGAATAGATCTTCAGTTCAGCGTAATGCAAGACTGCAAAAATAAAGAGGCTGCATATGAAGTGTTAGATTTTCTTCTGGAAGATGAGAATGTACAGGCATATCTGGATGCGCAGAAGGCGGTTCCTTGTAAAGAGGGAGATTTTGAACTGCCATCAACCCTTGAAGGAATGAAAGAATATATAAAAGAAGGAAAAATGTCTGACTATCAGGATCATTATTATCCATCGGAAATGGCGGTAGACGCACAGATTCAGACATTCCTGATGAAAAAAGACAGCAAGGCATTTCTTAAGAAATTTGATACAGACTGGGTAAGATATAATCGTGATATTATCCGTAAAGTGGAAGATTACGAGAAATCGCATAATGACTAAGACAGATAAGTTACTGGTAATACGGAAGTTCAAGGAGTTAGTACGATGAAAAAGAATAAATTAAATGATAGAAAGCGGACATTTCTTCTGATCACGATTCCGATTGTTGCATTATTTTTCTGCTTCAATACGCTGCCGCTGATCAAAGGTGTCATCTATAGTTTTACCAATTTTAAAGGATACGGAAGTTACGACTGGGTAGGCCTTCGTAATTATAAAGATCTGTTTACCGATTCCAGAGTCGGAGGCTCATATATCTTTACATTTAAGCTGGCAATTGCGGCGACAATTTTGACAAATGTATTGAGTCTTCTGATGGCACTCGGACTAAATAGTAAGATCAAGTTCAAAAGCGCACTCAGAGGTGCATATTTTATCCCGAATGTACTGGGAGCACTGGTGGTAGGATATATTTTCAACTACTTCTTTACGTATATCCTTCCTGTATTTGGAAAAATGATCGGAAGTAAGACATTTAGTTCCAGTATGCTTTCGAATACAAATCTTGCGTGGATCGCGATTGTGATCGTGTGTGCATGGCAGTCGATAGCAATGAACACAATCATTTATATTTCAGGACTTCAGACGGTTCCGGAGGATGTATATGAAGCAGGAGCCATTGACGGAGCCACAGGATGGAAGAAATTCAAGAACCTGACATTTCCACTGATCATTCCATTTTTCTCTATTAATATGGTTCTGAGTGTGAAAAACTTCCTGATGGTATTTGATCAGATCATGGCATTGACCAAAGGTGGTCCTGCCCAGAGTACGGAATCCATCTCATACCTGATCTATAATAACGGAATGAGTGGCGGACAGTTTGGATTCCAAAGTGCAAATGCAGTTATTTTCTTTATTGTGATTGTAGTGATTTCGGTAATGCAGTTGACTATCACCGGTAAGAAGGAGGAACAGTTGTAATGAAAAAAGTTGGGAAAGAAAGAATAAACTGGCCTGTAACGATTCTTTTGATCGCAGGGCTGATCACTGTAGTATTTCCATTATATATGACTGTTGTCATTGCGCTGAAGAAACCTTCGGAAATGACGAATGATGTCGCAGGAATCTTATCACTTCCAAAGCATTTCAGTCTTAGTAATTTTACAGAGGCGATGAAAGTGACAGATTTCTGGAATTCATTGGGAAACAGTCTGCTGATCACAGTTGTGACGGTAGTGCTTGCAATGCTGATCCATTCACTGCTTGGATATGCAATTGCAAGAAATAAGGCACATAGTAAATTTTATAAGTTTATTTATTTTTATGTTGTCAGTGGTATGTTCGTACCTTTTGCAATCCTGATGATGCCGGTAGTAAAACAGACGGCACAGATGGGACTTGCGAACAGAGCAGGAGTGATCATCTTATATCTGGTATTTTATATGCCGATGAATGTGCTGCTGTATTCCGGATATCTGACAAACATTCCCGGAGCGCTGGAAGAGGCAGCATGCGTGGATGGAGCAAGTACATGGACCACTTATTGGAAGATCATCTTTCCGATCATGAAACCAATGCATGCAACGGTTGCGGTTCTGACAGCACTTGGAACATGGAACGATGTTATGACACCGTTGGTCATTATGTCAGGCACAGGAAAGAACACACTGCCGCTGGCACAGCTTAATTTCCAGACACAGTTTGGAACGAACTATAATCTGGCATTTGCCTCTTACCTGTTGGCACTTTTGCCGATCCTGATCTTCTATCTGATCTGTCAGAAGCATATCTTGAACGGTGTGGTAAATGGAGCTGTAAAATAAAGAAAATACAAATCGGACCAAAGACATAAAAAGGAGACTGAAAGATGGGAATTGTTTACAGTAAATCAGACAGGACATTTACAATACAGACAAAGAGTACAACGTATCAGATGCAGGTGGACCCTTATGGGTTCCTCCTGCACCTGTATTATGGAAAGAAAACAGATGGAAGCTGTATGGATTATCTGCTGACGTATTATGACAGGGGATTCTCTGGAAATCCGTTTGATGCAGGGGATGACAGAACATATTCTATGGATGCACTTCCGCAGGAGTATCCTTCCTATGGAACCGGAGATTATAGAAGCACGGCACTGATCATCGAAAATGCAGACGGAAGTACAGCGTGTGATCTGCGTTACCGTTCGCATCATATTTTTAATGGAAAATACAAGATTCCGGGGCTTCCGGCAGTCTATGCGGCTGAGACGGAGAGCCAGACACTGGAGATCGTAATGGAAGATGCGGTTACAGGCGTAGAAGTTACATTGCAGTATGGTGTGCTTCCGGATTATGATGTGATCACAAGAAGTGAGAAGATCGTTTATCGTGGCGAAGGAAAGATATTTATCAGGAAAGCGCAGTCTGCATGTCTGGATTTTGTTCAGGGGAAATATGATCTTCTGACATTTTACGGAAGACATGCAATGGAGAGAACGATGCAGAGAGAACCGGTCGCACATGGAAGTCATGTGATTGGAAGTGTGAGAGGAACTTCAAGCCATCAGTATAATCCGATGATGATCCTTGCGGATGAGCATACGACGGATCAGTATGGAAATTGTTATGCGATGTCTTTCGTATATAGTGGAAATTTCAAAGGTGAGACATTGAAAGATCAGTTTGGACAGACACGTGCGCTTATGGGGCTGCAGGATGAGATGTTCTCGTATCCGCTGGCAGAAGGAGAAACATTCTATACACCGGAGGTGCTTCTTACTTTTTCCGGAAGTGGAATGAACCTTCTTTCACAGAATCTGCACAGATGTATCAGACAGCATATCTGCAGAGGAAAGTACAAAGAAAGTGTCCGTCCGGTTCTGGTGAACAGCTGGGAAGCTTCTTACTTTGATTTTGATGGTGATACCTTATATGAACTGGCAAAAGAGGCAAAGAATGCAGGCATTGATATGCTGGTGCTGGATGACGGATGGTTTGGAAAACGTGATGACGATAACAGCGGTCTCGGGGACTGGTTTGTCAATGAGAAAAAGCTTGGGGGGACACTGGGAGATCTGATAAAGAAGATCAATGACCTGGGTGTAAAATTCGGAATCTGGGTGGAGCCGGAGATGATCTCGGAAGACAGTAATCTGTACAGAGAACATCCGGACTGGGCACTTACTATTCCGGGAAGGAATCCGGTTCATGCAAGAAATCAACTGGTGTTGGATTTCTCAAGAAAAGAAGTTGTAGATCATATATTTGACCAGATCTGTAAAGTCCTGGATCAGGGAAATATTGAGTATGTAAAATGGGATATGAACCGGAGCCTGATGGATGTGTTCTCGAGAGGAACCGAAGATCAGGGAAGGGTCATGTATGATTACGTTCTTGGATTATATGATTTTCTGGAAAGGATTGTGACAAGATATCCGGATCTGCTGATCGAAGGGTGCAGTGGCGGCGGTGGAAGATTTGATGCCGGAATGATGTATTATACACCGCAGATCTGGTGCAGTGATAATACAGATGCATTGGACAGACTGCAGATCCAATATGGTACTTCATTCGGTTATCCGGTGTCCGCAGTGGGGTCACACGTATCAGCAGTGCCGAATCATCAGACAGGAAGGATCACATCTCTGCACACCAGAGGCGTAGTGGCAATGGCCGGAACATTTGGATATGAACTGAATCTCGGAAAGCTTTCGCAAGAAGAAAAAGAAGAAATCCGGTCGCAGGTAGAAGAATACCGGAAGTTCGCACCGTTGATCCAGACGGGACTTTATTACCGTTTGTCTGATCCGGTGAAGGAAGAATATGCAGCATGGGCATTCATATCAGAAGATCAGAAAGAAGTACTGTTGAATGTAGTGATGCAGGAAATCCATGGAAATATGACTGTGAATTATGTAAAACTTCAGGGACTGAAATGCAGTGTAGTTTATCGTGATACGGAAACAGGAAAGGTTTATAATGGTGCAGCACTTATGGAAGCAGGAATCCCGATGCCGGTAGAGATGGGAGAATTCAAGGCGTACCAGATGCATCTGGTGGCAGAAGCGTAGAATACAAGAACCTGTAAATGCAGGAGGAGTTGCTGACAAGCAGTTTCTTCTGCATTTTTTACAGGAAAATAATACATATGGAGATTCTTTAGAGGAAGGAACAAAAGAAAATGGAAAAAAGAGAAAAGAAAAACGACAATATCTTTCAACATAGATTAAAGAAACATCATGATGAACTCAGATGGCTTTACATGGAACTTTATCAGAATGATGATATGTTTGCAGAATTGTGTTCGCAGATGTATGAGTATTACAACTGCCGCAGTAAAAAATTAAAAGAACGAGATGTGAAAAGAGAGAAAGAGCCTGATTGGTATCATGGAAAAGATATGCTTGGAATGATGCTTTATACAGATAATTTCGCAGGGAATATGAAAGGTGTAAAAGAAGAAATTCCGTATCTGAAAGAATGCAACATTAATTGTCTTCATCTTATGCCTTTCCTGGATACGCCAAAAGGCAGATCTGACGGCGGTTATGCGGTGGCAGATTTCCGTAAGGTACGTCCGGATCTCGGTACGATGAAAGATCTTGCAGAACTGGCAGAAAAGTGTCATGAGGAAGATATCAATGTGTGTATGGATTTTGTCATGAATCATACGTCAGAAGATCATGAATGGGCGAAAAGGGCAAGAGATGGCGAAGGAGAGTATATGAGCCGGTATTTCTTCTATGATAATAATGAGGTGCCGGAGAAATACGAGGAGACAGTACCGCAGGTATTTCCGACAACAGCTCCTGGAAACTTTACATATCTTCCGGAAAACGGCCATTATGTAATGACAACATTTTATCCGTATCAGTGGGATCTGAATTACCGCAATCCGAGAGTGTTTAACGAGATGATGTATAACTTCCTGTATCTGACAAATCAGGGAATAGATATTGTAAGAATTGATGCAGTGCCATATATCTGGAAAGAAATAGGAAGCACCTGCAGAAATCTCAAACAGGTACATACAATCGTCCGTATGATGCGTATGATTGCAGAAATTGTATGTCCGAGCGTATTACTTCTTGGTGAGGTTGTAATGGAACCGGAAAAAGTAGTGCCGTATTTTGGGTCGGTAGAAAAACCGGAATGTCATATGCTTTATAATGTGACTACTATGGCAACGACCTGGAACAGTATAGCGACACAAGATATCCGATTGTTGAAAAAACAGATGGATATTCTGAATCACCTGCCGAAACAGTATGTATTTTTAAACTATCTGCGCTGTCATGATGATATCGGATGGGGATTGGATTATGAGACCCTGAAACAGTGGGGAATGGAAGAAATCCCACATAAGCGTTACCTGAATGATTATTTTACGGGAAAAATAGCGGGCAGCGTAAGCCGTGGAGAACTGTATAATGATGATCCGGTAACACAGGATGCACGTTTCTGCGGGACAACTGCATCTATGTGCGGAATTGAAAAAGCCGGATTTGAACAAAACAAAGAAGCAATGGAAACTGCGGTTAGGGAAGATCTTATGCTGCATGCATATATGTTGACACAGTCGGGTATTCCGATGTTATACAGCGGCGATGAACTGGGGCAGGTGAATGACTATAGCTATAAAGAAGATCCTGCAAAATGTGCAGATTCAAGATATATCCATCGTGGTAAGCTGCAGTGGGAGCTTGCAGAGAATAAGAAGGATTACACAACTGTTCAGGGAAGTATCTTCCAGACTCTTGACCGGCTGGAAAAGATCCGCGGACAGGAAATAACATTTGATAAAGATGCAGATGTGTATACATACGATGTGCATGATGACAGTATCCTTTGCGTATTACGTGAATATAAGGGAAGAAGATTTTTTGGAATATTCAACTTCAGTGATCAGGAGAAGACAGCGTGGATGCAGGAAGATGGAGTATATCGTAATCTGTTGACGAGTGAAAAGATGGAATTAAAAGATATAAGATTAAGAGGGTATGACTTCCTTTGGTGTGAAAAATAAACTGGCCTGAATGGAAATGTTGCAACTGGCTGTTTGGACATGTCCACTATCGTGCTAATATATTCAGCAGAATTTATTTTTCATTACATATTACAACAGGAAGGAAGAGTACAATGAGTACAAATACAGCAACAGGAAAGACAATGCATAATGATAAGGTGAAGAATCTGGTGATTACTGCATTCTTTACAGCAATTACATTTCTTGGGATTCAGTCTTTCAGGATTCCGCTTCCGGCGGCAGTCGGAACACCGTTTCTTCATTTCGGACATATATTTGTCGTGATGGGATTATTACTCCAGGGAGGAAAGAGAGGAGCCGTATCCGGAACACTGGGACTTACCATCTTTGATATGTTAAACGGATATATGCAGGATGCACCAAAGACTTTCGTTGAGACGGCACTGAAGTGTCTGATCGTCGGAGCGCTCTTTGTGATGCTGAAGAAAAAGACGGCCGGTGATAAAAAGAAAGAATACGGAGTAGCTGTGATCTGTGCCGTGGTTTACGGATGCATCAACGTGATCATGGAATTTATTATGGGAACCATATCTATGATGATCATGGGAAGTGGATTCGCAGCGGCTGCAGTGGGAGCATTTACATCACTCCCGGCTACGGTGATCAATGCAGTCTTTATGGTGATCGCAATTGCGGTTCTGTACCAGCCGGTGAAAAAGATCTATGTGCGCATGGCATAGAGCGGGATAGTGGATAAAAATAACGAGATGAATAAAAAAAGAGCGGATACGCCTTCGGTGGTGTATCCGCTCTTCTGATATCTAAATCTGTTATTCTTATCCGAAATATCTCTTAAGAAGTCCTTCGAAAGCTCTTCCGTGACGGGCTTCATCTTTAGCCATCTCGTGAACAGTGTCATGGATTGCATCCAGATCAGCAGCTTTTGCACGTTTTGCAAGGTCGAACTTACCGGCTGTAGCTCCATTCTCGGCATCTACACGCATCTCAAGATTCTTCTTTGTGCTGTCTGTAACAACTTCGCCAAGAAGCTCTGCGAATTTAGCAGCGTGCTCGGCTTCTTCCCATGCAGCTTTTTCGTAGTATAATCCTACTTCCGGATAACCTTCTCTGTGGGCAACTCTTGCCATTGCAAGATACATACCAACTTCTGAACATTCTCCTTCGAAGTTCGCTCTTAAATCAGCTAAGATATCTTCGCTAACACCTTTTGCAACACCTACAACGTGCTCAGCAGCCCATTCTCTTTCACCTGTCTGTTCTTTGAACTTATCAGCCGGTGCGTGGCAGATTGGACATTCAGCCGGTGCAGCATCTCCTTCGTAAACATATCCGCATACTGTACATACAAATTTTTTCATAATGTTGTTCTCCTTTTCTTTGAAATGATTTTTGATTTATTGAAATTAATATTAGTAATTGTTACTGATATTAATTTAGCACGATATTATCATTTTGTCAATTAGTTTTTGATAAATTTTATTATTTATTCTCGTTTTTTTTCTTTAGGCATTCGGCACAAAGACCATGGAAAAGTGTAGTGTGAGATTCGATGATTCCATCAAAACATGCGTTGGCATCTTCATTGATCTTCTGGATATAAGAATCATCCATTTCCAGATCGAATACTTTTCCGCAATTGGTACATACTACATGGTAATGAGGTTCGCAGCGTCCATCAAAACGGTCGCCGCCGGCAGGCTTCACCGATGTCGGCAAGCAGATTCAGGTTGCGGTAGACGGTTCCAAGGCTGATATTCGGAAATTCTTCTTTTATATGAAGATATACGGTATCAGCCGTAGGATGAGCGGTTGTGTGTAATAAATACTCTTTGATAGAGGCCCGCTGTTTACTGTATTTTAAAGCAGCCATAACATCCTCCTTTCGATAACGATAATAATTACTATAATTGATATCTTTAGTATAGTGCTGTTGATATCATTTGTCAATAAGAGAAAATAAATGTAACAAAATGTAATAAAATAAAGGAATAAAACGAATGGGAGATAGAAGAATATCAGATGAAATGCTTGAAAATAAAAGAAATACTTGACAAAGTGTATTCGGGTGATATAATAACAAACGTAACATATGTAACAATTCTGTAACAATTACAAAAGACGAGAAAACATAAAGGAGGGAGTTTATGGATTCGATTCTTAGAAAAGGATTGTTCCTGGTTACTATAACTGGAGCTATGACAGCATTTCCAATGGCGGTGCATGCTGCAGATATAGATAATACGCAGAATATGCCGATGGCGGGGATAGAGCAGGTACTGGGAGATTGTTACACATCAGATAAGGCGATATCGGTAAAAGATTATCTTGTACCGACACAAAAGGGTGAGTATTTAGATATGGCATTCGCAAATGTACAGTCATTTCTTTATATAAGAAGTGAACCGACGACAGACAGCGAATGGGTCGGAAAGTTATATCCGGATTATGCGGCGAAGATCATCGGTCCTGTGGGAGAGTGGACCGAGGTGGAGTCGGGGAATGTGACCGGATATGTTTATTCCAAATATATAACGGTAGGAAAGGATGCACAGAAGAAAGCAGAAGAATTAGTGCAGAATAATGATACGGAAAATGCAGAAGATGCATTTACGTACGCCGAGTCGAAAGAAGAAGAGACGGCAAGACTTCAGAAAGAAGCCGAAGAAAAAGCCGAACAGGAGCGGCAGGCTGCTGAAGAAGCGGCAAGACAGCA
>OCPR01001673.1_pt1 | contig 12259 bp, 8 predicted proteins | sample 1538611 | NCBI WGS metagenome assembly OCPR01 (sample SAMN04571711, study PRJEB22368) | human gut metagenome | biome: human gut; material: stool | host: Homo sapiens | place: Luxembourg | collected 2012-09-28
CCCTTTTCATTCTTATCTTCAAATGGGGCCTCTTAGGCGCCGGCCTCGCCACAGTGCTTTGCGAATACGCAGGCGGTCTTTTCCCTCTGATTTACTTTCTTAAAAGGAATACATCTTCTCTCCAGCTGGTGAAACCGGAATGGGATGGTTCCGCACTTTGGAAGGTCTGCACAAACGGCTCTTCGGAACTGCTCACAAATATTTCCATGTCCTTCGTTTCCATGCTCTACAATTACCAGCTGATCACCATCGCCGGAACGGACGGGGTCGCCGCCTTCGGCGTGATTATGTATGTGGCATTCTTCTTCGAAGCGATTTTCATCGGCTACTCCATGGGGACCGCGCCCATCGTAAGCTACAATTACGGCGCCCGCCGCGATGATGAACTGCAGAGCATTTTCCGAAAGAGCCTCACCGTCATCGCCGGTGCCGGCCTTTTCCTCACCACCTCCGCATACCTCGCCGCCCCCATGCTGGCAAATATTTTTGTCGGCTACGATGAAACTTTAGCCACGCTCACCGTCCGGGGGTTCCGATTCTTTTCCTTTTCTTTCCTCCTGAACGGCTTCTGCATGTACGGCTCGGCGTTCTTCACGGCGCTGAACAACGGTTTCATCTCTTCAGTAATCTCTCTCCTCCAGTCCGTTGTTTTTCAAATCATCGCCGTTATAGTACTTCCGCTGTGGCTCGGCACGGACGGTATCTGGCTTTCCGTTTCCATCGCCAAGCTGCTGGCATTTTTCGTGACAGTTTCCTTCTGGATCGCTTGCCGCAAAGAATATCATTACGCCTAAAGAAACAGAGTACAAAAAAGCATTTCTCCGAGATGGAAAGAGAAATGCTTTTTTGTACTCTGTATTTTCAATATTACCAAGTTTGACCTCTGGAATAAGTTGCAGCCACGGCATTGAGAAAAAACCGGATTTCTCCGGATAAAAAGAGCATCAGACAGTTCATCCGGTACCTTAATCTGAAACATAAAATTTTATGTAAAATTATTATTTTTATAATCTCAAACTATCTTCATCCAGCAAAAAATTTCGAAGGCCAATCGTAATAATCCCATTCTCATCACGACGAACTTTAATATTATCTCCTACAACGACAATTTTCCGAAATGAGTCCGGGATATGCAGAAGACTGCGTTGTTCCTGATCCACTTTATCTGCCGTCGGAAGTGTAAACGCAGATTGGATGTAATGTTTCTCGCTTCCTTTTGTAGCGACAAAATCCACCTCCAGCTGCTTCTTTCCGCGTTTCCCCTCCCCATTAACCCCGTAGTATTCCACAACACCGACATCTACATGATATCCACGAATCCGAAGTTCATTGTAGATAACGTTCTCCATAAGATGTGTTTGTTCCACCTGCCGGAACCCCAACCTCGCATTTCTCAGCCCCACATCCTCAAAATAATACTTAGACGGCGATCCGATGTACTTTTTACCTTTGATGTCATACCGCACAGCCTTGCTGATCAGGAATGAATCAATCAGATAATCAATATAATTCTTGATCGTCTTATCGCTGATTGTTTTTCCCTTTACGCTTTTGAACGTTCGCACAAGCTTACTTTGATTGGTATAGCTGCCAATCGCGGATGCAAGGATGTCCACCAGTTCATCCAATTCCACCTTATTCCGAACATCATGACGTTCAACAATATCCGAGATATAGACCTTTTGGAACAAGGAGTTCAGATACGCCGCTTTATCTTCCGGCTCTGCCATAGTTAGAATCAGCGGCATTCCTCCATAGATAAGATAATCGTCCCATGCCTCATCCACAGATCCCTGATATGCCGGCACATATTCGGAAAAACTCAACGGATACACATGAATTTCATCGCCGCGCCCGCGAAATTGGGTAATCACATCGGAAGAAAGAAATTTAGAGTTGCTTCCGGTCACATAAACATCCGCATTGTGGATATGAAGCAAACTATTCAAAACGTCCTCAAATTCGTTTAAATACTGCACTTCATCGAGAATAATATAATAATCTTCCTTATCCCGGATGTTTTCCTTAATAAATCGGAGCATGGCATCAGGGTCACGCAAAGCTTTATTGCTGCGATCATCTAAAGCTACTTCAATAATATGATTTTCCGGTACACCGCTATCCAGCAAGTGCTTATGGAACAAATAAAAGAGCAGATAAGACTTCCCGCACCTTCTCACACCTGTTATTACTTTTATCAGGCCGTTTTTCTTTTTACGAATCAATTTATCCAAATAAATGGCACGTCTGATTTCCATATACATCTCCTATTCCGAAATAAGGTGCATATACAACTTATTTCGGAATATATTGTACCCGGTTTTCATGGATATCGTCAAGATAAACTGCGGAGCATTTTCAGAAAGAGCTTTACGGTCATCGCCGGTGCCGGTCTTTTCCTCACCACCTCCGCATACCTCGCCGCCCCCGTACTGGCAAATATTTTTGTCGGCTACGATGAAACTTTAGCCACGCTCACCGTCCGGGGGTTCCGATTCTTTTCCTTTTCTTTCCTCCTGAACGGCTTCTGCATGTACGGCTCGGCGTTCTTCACGGCGCTGAACAACGGTTTCATCTCTTCAGTAATCTCTCTCCTCCAGTCCGTTGTTTTTCAAATCATCGCCGTTATAGTACTTCCGCTGTGGCTCGGCACGGACGGTATCTGGCTTTCCGTTTCCATCGCCAAGCTGCTGGCATTTTTCGTGACAATTTCCTTCTGGATCGCCTGCCGCAAAGAATATCATTACGCCTAAAGAAATATTTCCATCAAAAAAGCATTTCTCCGAGCGATAAAGAGAAATGCTTTTTCATTTTATCGGAAAGAGTTCCTTATTACTGCATAACCTTATTGAGCAGCTCAAAATTGATAGCCTTCTTCAGTTTCCCTCTGCCTGTCTATAGTCTCCGTGACGCAATTAGGGAAGAGCTTGCCGATCTTATCTATATTCCGTTCCACACTGTCAAAACTGTACATTTTCAGCTTGTCTATTCTGTATTAGTCCTCTTCTTTCACTTGTTTGATACGCATTTTCAGAACTTTCCGAATCTTCTCACATCCACTTGCATCATCAAAAAACTTTTCGTCTTCACTTGTGATATATTCGAGTTTTTGTAGGTGCTTTGCCAGAGCTCTATTTCTATCCGTTACAGGAAGATTAACATCATGTCTACGCGTACGATCTGCAAGTTCTACATATGGTTCTCCAAGTTCTCCAAAGTATCGTTCAAGCTCATCGGCATCAAATAGTGTGCAATTATCAAGCAACAGCCCCTCTCGCTTCTTTTCACCGATACAATTCCATGCAATATTGAAAATATCCTTTGTTACCGGCATATTTAGTTCCTTCATTTGCTCCGCAATCTTTTCGGTCATGTAGCTTTCGGCATATTCCGTAAATAATTGATTTTTATTTTTAACGGAGAAACACTTACTGAAAAGCAACCGTTCAAGCAGATTGCCAGACATAGGAATATTTTCCTTCAATTCCATGTATTCATTCTGATTTTTCAGAATAAATTTCGCAGCAATATCTGGTGATATTGAGGAAATAACCGAATATCGTTCGACTGTAAACTCAAAATAATTACAAGCAATCATAATCTGCAATGTAGATTCATCAAGTGAAGTAATATCAAGATCGAAATTATTCAATTTCAACACAGGCAGAAGTTTTTGCCTAACTTCTATTTTAAAATCCGCATTGATGAACGCTTTTATAAAGTCATCTTCGACAGAAACTGTATCCATTTCAGACAATTCTTCCGCATGATGTGAGATATATTTCTTCAGCTCATCACTTACCTGATATACCTTCCAGTAATCAAGAACATTTTCCCAGCTGACAGTTACTGCTCCTTTTTCTAACAACGCATTCCAAACAGTAATCCAATTATCTTTTTCTGCATGCACCTGTTCGCAAGCACATTCCTCGATACTGTCTAAGTGAAAACTCTCTTGCTTAATCAGCCTGGTCTGAAGATCTTGTTTTCCTTTAAGTCGAATCAGCATATCCACAATGTCTTCCGGTCTGTCCGAAAGATTGCTGTGTGTAAGAACAATCTTATCAACAAAAATCACAATATGGTCGTGAACATACTGCATCAAAGAAGTGTCAGCCAGTGTGATTAATGTCGAATACGGTTTCTCTTCCCAGTTACTGATCAGATTATCGCTCCTATAGGCCACCACCGTTTTAACCATAGTTTCGTTAAGCATATAGTGACAATTATCAAAAACACTATCCAGCACTTCATGAGAAACTCCTTTTACTTGAAGAGTCTTGAACCGAATATTTAGCTTATCTATAACGGATACAATTTTGCTTGCATCGCAAGATGCCAATTTTTGGAGGATGTCATCATGTTCTTCAAAATAACGGATTAAACAGTCTTCTATGTTCTGCGCCTCAATAGTTGTAATTTCAGATTCAGACAGCATTATTTGCAGATAGAACAACTGGTGATCATAGGTTAGTTTTTCATCTGTCGAAATATACGCCCACATTCCATGCCATTTTTCCGCCAGTAATCGAATAAACAGTGCCCGCTTTTCGGTTCTGCCGACAAATTCATCAATAAACTGCCAACTAACTTTATTGCCATCAGCCAGTTGACCAATAAAGGTTTTTAATTTTTCCGATATGTTATTTCCCAATAACAGCTGCTCCAAAAGATCAAAATTATATATTGCCTTTTGTTCAAACTCATACTCCTGCAATCTATTAATAACCATTGGCGTTTTCGTCAACTGGTAATCAAAATTCAATGGAGACTGACTCTTTACAGAAAGGATAAAATTCATATCGCCCTTCGTGAGGCTGGTTCCCTTAAAGTAGTTGATGTAATTTGCATACTTTTCGTCGATATAACCCCGCCGCAACAAAAACACAAGCAGCTTATTTTCTTGTACCTTTTCAGAGAATACTTCACCTGTAGAATATGTTTCTATAAGCTGCACAAGTGACATACCTGACAGTTTATGCTGCCTTTCACGACGCTCCTCTAAATCCTTCTGCAATTTTTGAAGACCCTTTTCTCCGACTTCTTTTATGTCTTCCCAACGTCCGATAAAAGCACTTAGCACTTCTTTATTAACCTCTTTATTAACTTCTATACAGTTGGAATAATAATTATTATAATTCCGGTAATAGATATTCTCATACTTATTTTGTATGATCTTGGTCATGTCGTAATCATCATGCATAAACTCAGAAGCTTGGACGTCTGAAAAATCACCATTACCAAAACGTTCAAATATATACAGACCATCCATCAGCCTTCCAAGCAAAGCATACTTAAGCTCTCTAATGGATTTGAGAACATCTTTCTGTGCGCGATCTATAACAGTCGAATAATTGTCTATTTTCTCTTGGATATCGCGCCTTTTCTTAGCAATGAAATCGCTTTTATCCGTAAATGCCATTTTCAGAATACCTTTTTCATTCTGAATATCAGCAAAATCACTTGGATAAAGATTTTTGAATACTATTATTGCAAGCATTTGTTCATCCGATAAGGAAAGCTCCTGTGATGTGCGCAATATCTCCTTATAGACTACAAACTCGTTGTAGATATTCTGAAGAATTCTCATATCAGAAATAAATGGAGCTATATCAAGCACAAATTCCTGAGAGATTTCGTGTTCAATTCCATTTTTCTTCGCTTCTTGAAGTCTTTGAAGCAGTATTTCGCCTGAATTTGTGGAATTTATTACCGGAATAACAGGAATGATGAAATCAAAGAATTTGGTTCTGTCTTCCTCTGAAAAAATATCATCTCTGACAGCATATACAAAGACAATGGGTTTCTTTTTGATAGCATCATCATTATTGAGCAAGTTATTCAATTCACGCAGATGAACAAATATCTTTGGATCATCCAATCGATCCAAATCCTCGAAAAACACTGTTCGATAATCGGTGGCCTCGAAGAAATATATAATTTCATCTAAATTTCTATTGAAAACTGAATCTGTTTCCTCAGTACTGTTCTGAATAGTAATGTTTGACAGAAATTTAATTTCCTTCATTTTAATTTTAGAAATCACCGTGCGGTATAAATAGGTAATAATTAATGAACACAATCCAAGCAGTATTACTGCCATCATCAGTGTATAAAACGGCCCTGAAAACACGGGAGAGATGAAATTTCTTATTGCATCAAAAAAATCCCCATATACTGAAGGCGCAAAAATCGCAACAAAAAAGCCTATGAGAACCAGTGCCATTATACTATGAAGAAAAACCCTGAAAGAACTTATCTTGTGAAGCTTCCTATAACGGCTTTGAGGAATCTGTTTCGGATCAACCTTATAAAAAAGCTGCTTCAGAATGCCTCTTTCAATCTCATCAGCATCAACCTTAATTTTTTCATTAGACGCACTTTCCTCCTTTCCATGGTCTCCTTTTCTAAATGTAGCCATGGATATTTTAAGCGCAGATCCTCTAATTGTATATTTATGCAAAAAGGTTTCAATAATACTGCTTTTCCCCGAACCATAAGGCCCTGTCAGCGCAATATTTCTCACCTTCTTGTTTTGGAATGCCCAATTTAGAGCCTTTATATATTCATCACCATTCTCAATGCTATCGATTGGCGTTAAATCCCTGTACTCAGAATAGGCCACTTTACTTCCCCTCTCCGTTCCTTTATCTTGGCTATTATCCAAAGCCTGCTTCAGCTTCTTCAACCCCACCTTTAACTCCCGACACGCATACATGGAGAAGCAGGCCGCCGCAACGGAAACCCTGCTCCCACGTTTTATCTCTATCCGCAAATCATCGCGGACGGTATTGTTCCCATTATCAAGTATCTTCACGTCATATACCTGCCTAATCGTTTTTCAGATCTTACTGCGCCTTTCCCATACCGTCTCAGTTTGAGTCCTCATGTATCAGAACTGCTGAATAACCGGCTCAAGAAAATACATATCATACAAAACCATCAAAGGAAATTTCTTTGACCGCTTACCACAGGTGTTAGCTTCTGATTTGACAATTCACTATATACAACCCACAAAAAGATTTCTACTTCACCGATGCCGCCGCGATGCGGTCGGCTGATTTTTTCATCATTTCATTGGCGGAGTCCGTGGTCAGGACGGAAAAGAGGCGGTACTTATCTCCGTACTTCATCACATAGCCTTTTCCGTAAACGGGAACGGCAAATCCGTCAATGAAGAAAACGACACGGACGGCATCTGGCTTTCCGTTTCCATCGCCAAGCTGCTGGCATTTTTCGTGACGGTTTCCTTCTGGATCGCCTGCCGCAAAGAATATCATTACGCCTAAAGAAATATTCTTTTTTCAGCCAGGGCATCCTTGAATACGTGATCCTGAATCGCTTTGCGTGGGAGATGCATCTTCCATTGTCAGATGAGAGCTAAGCCACCGGCTCCAACGCATGGTAAAGTGATTGGCATGATTTTCCTGCACATACTGATAGAACTTTGCAATCATAGCTGCTTTCTCATGATAATAAGCGGCTTTCCATTGATTCGGTTTCGGCTTATCCATTTCATAAGCAATGTAATTTCCGCCAAGAAGATATTGGCGCGAGAGAATATCCTCCAGTGATATATCAGGATTTTTCATCATATCATACATGGCCATATAAATCGTAGTACGTCCTTTGCCCGCCTGGCAGTGGAAGTGCAGCCATGCATGATCGGGCAGTGTGCGTATGAAGGCGATGAAGTCATCAATATTCTCAGGCGACGGCCAGATATGATCCGTTGCCGCAATGCGGTAGTAATACAGACCATTTTGTTCCACCATCTGCCTTTCACTCATGACCGAACTAATCTTCATAAGTTTGGGATCAATCGACTTCTTCCCTTCATCGAGCATCGTCACAATGAGGCTTTTCCCCTTGGCTGCACACAAACGCCTCATCTCATCTTTTAAAACATCATTTTTGTTCTTTCCGATGTTGCCCCAATCGCGCGCGCCGAACCAGCTGACGGCATTCCCATTAAATATACCATGCGTTTCTTGCCGTAGATCCACAATATAAATTGGCCCGTTCGCCTGCTTCTTGAGTACGGAAACCAGCTTCTCAAACTCTCCGACAGAGAACTCCGCACTGCCGGATATGTTCAGACGATCCAACCCCTTGCGCGAGGGGGTCATCGTAAATCCTTTGCCTGTTTTTTTGACATCCACATGAGAGCGGAACGCAGAATTCGCAGTACGAAATCTGCGCGGCAATTGATCCCTATCCTTTGCATCGAGACGCCAGATATAGCCATCGTACTTTGTACGACCGGCTGCAGAAACATCCGTCTGATCCGGTGCTTGCTGCAGAGAAACACCACTTATTTCAGGTTCCGCTTCCCAGGCATTCCCTGATAATGGCATGCCGCCAAGTATTATTGCAGCCGTTATTGAGAATAGTATTTTCTTTTTAAGATGCAGCATGAGTGATACACTTTCCCATGTAAGAAATAATTATAACCGGACAAATGAAAAAGCTACGGGGTCTACAGACGTATAAATCCATAGCTTTTTCTTATGAGCAAATTCCTCTGACACATTTTATCATCTACCGTTTTCCTTTCTCCTTTTTGAACACACTGCCGCCCGTGATTTTTGGGGAAAAAGTCTGTGATTTCCCCTGTATTCCCTGACGATGAAATCCGGTCACAGAAAAAACAGGATGATATCTACTTCACTGATGCCGCTGCGATACGGTCGGCCGCTTTTTTTACCATTTCATTGGCGGAGTCCGTTGTCAGAACGGAAAAAAGACGGTACTTATCGCCGTACTTCATCACATAGCCTTTTCCGTAAACGGGAACGGCAAATCCGTCAACGAAGAAAACGGCACGCACGCCGCTTGTATAAATACGGGGTCTGTCTTGTGCGCGGTGGATCTGCTCCACATTCAGGAAACTGACACCAAGCATGTTGAACGGAATCTTGGGATCCGTCTCAGGCTTTTCATTGATCCGCTTCGCCATTTCCAGAAACATACCATTCAATACGCTTTCCATGCCCAAAAGAGCCACGTTGCAGCCATACAGTTCGGAAACCGATTTCCCCGACAGACGGGATGCGTCAAAAGCATCTTTCATGGCTTCTTTACCGACCACAGGAGCAAATTCGCAGTTCATAACGAAAGCGGGCACGCTGTTTCCTTCTTCCGTCACAGTAAGCAGTCCGAATTTTCCATCCTTTCCAAGAGGAGTAAAATCGGTATTCTTTGGAAACTTCACTTTTTGAAAGAAAGATTTCGTGTCTTCCTGCACAATGCCGTTCCATACAGCGGAAACGATATTATCATCTTTGGGAATATTTATGCTTGAAATCGACGGAAAGCCTGCCATGTTTTCAATATTGTCTGTCATATCGGCAGTTCCCGCACACGTTGTCGTCATGGCACAAAGAATCGAAGCCGCCAGCATTATTTTTAATTTCATTATTTCATCCTCCCCGCCGCTTTTTCAATGCAAGGCGCAAAATAGCTCCCCGATTTCTGATCCCCAACAAAGAGAGTGTACGTCGTGGCAGTGCCGTCATCCACGATGAGGCCTTCCGCAAAAAGGGGGAAAAGGTACCCATCATAGGATAGCCCAATTTTTGCTTTTGCCAGGCGGTACGCTTTCCCGCCGGAAGACTTTTTTTCTTTCCAGCGGGTCTCACCGCTCACATACAGACGGATTCCCCTTTTTTCCAGAAATTGTTTATACGGCTCTCTAATTTCAGCTTCTTTCCACATTTTGCCTGCAAACGGTATGACAGCGTTCTTTTTGTCAGCTGCTTCCTGTTTCGCTGCAGTACTGCCCGCCGTGCCTGTCATTTCTTTCCCCATCAGTTTCACGAAGGGTGATAAACCGTTCTTCTCTTTCCCCGGATTCTTATGATCCACGGAAAAGGAGAGCACGAGGGATTCGTAAAAAGCTTCCGGCGTGTTTGCGCGAAGCTGGTATATTCGCAGTTCTTTCCATGCTTCCGCCGCCAGACGGGATACATCCGGTGCCAGTTTGGACGTCAGATAAACAGATGTCGGGCTGTCAACACCGCCGATAATGCCGATAGCAGCTGCCTGCGGTTTCGACTCCTTTTCAACTGCTTCGTGTTCCGCCCAATTTTTCATCTGCTTTCCGAAGTATGTCTGTCTCCCGTCAAGAATATCGACAGTATCTCCAAAATCCAGCACGTGTCCTTTCGGAAGGGTAAGTGTATCTGCTGAAGCGGAAAAAGTGAGTAAAGCGGCCATGCCGAGCGCTGCGCATATTGTTTTCATAGTGACCTCGTTCCTTTTATATTTCTTTAATTATAGCAGAAACGAGCGTCTGTTATTCTATTATTTTACTTTTCTTTATTGTGTCTTCTGCAATGAAATGTCTGGATGGGCGAAGCAAAAGATCTTGTATAGAATCCCTATCACCGGAGGTCTGCAGATAATCCCTGACTGACAGGCTTTTTAAATTCATTTTTGATGCGGCTTTCGGCATATGCTATTGTGTCGGATTTTTTGTATCCGCAATCAATTCCCTTATGATTCTACGCTTGTCTTTCGCAGCGCAAACATAGCATAAGAAGAAATACTTTACAATTTCCATACCGACCGCTTTGTCCTGAATCGTTTCACCGATTTATAACATACAAAAAGATCAGAACGCTGCACCTAAAGGTGAACACGTCTGACCCTTTTATCACTGCATAGTTTATGATCCTATGGAATAGGAATGAACAGATTCCCTATCCCACAGTCCGGGTTCTCTCCGTCCTAAAATTACAACCCCTGCTTGAAAAATTTCCTGAAAGCAGATACCTCCGCATGGGACTGCGTGACAGATACGGCATACTTGCTACCGCGTTTGATTCCCGGTTCATAAGTAATCGGTTCAAACTGGAACGTAACATCCGGCTTGGATGCGGTGCAGTACCCCACCAGGGTGGACTTAATCTGTCCGCCATTCTCTTTATTGAACACAACCGGCTCCTCATGCCCTTTCAGCTCCGCGTCCACAGGCACTACGACCACTTCTCCCGTTTTATATCCTACGATGAAATTACTGTGCGTCGTTACCTTAACGACGACTGCATCCGTAAAATCCTCCATATGGCAGTATATCAGCGTATACTGATCCCCCTCCGGCACACACTCGTTGAAAATCTCTCTCATCCTCGCCTTATTTCTTGCATTTTCCTCATCTGTCGCACCGGTCAGAAGCTTCTTAACGATATCCATCAATCCCATAATAATCTCCTCGTCTAAAACAATATAAATTTAATTACACTTCACAAGTATTATTTTACCATATATGACAATACCGGAAGAACAGTACGTAAATTTACTGATCTTATGTTCCAAAATAACACAAGATTATTAATACGAATCTTTGCAATAGTTTTTATCCAAATTCACTTGTTTTGTATAGAAGTCATTCGCTATCAGAGTACATCATGGCATAGCGGAGCGCATACTCCAATAAAATTTTTTCTCAAAATACCTTTTGTTCGCTGCCATGTATTTTCCCTGTCTTATGATATCCATTCGTCCATCATAATTTTTTTCGTCCAATTATAATTGATTTTGGACGAAACATCAAATAACCGGATGAAAAACACTGTCCTCATAAGTTAATGGGTAAATGCTTGAAACCCTTCTATTTCCGACATGTTTTCACGTTTCAGTCATTCCCCTGTGTCATCAAAGCTACCGTCTCCACCTGCTCATCATTATCTAAACCTAAATGAATTACTTTTGATACATTTTTCTTATAGCAAGTATCCTCTAACGATGTGGTTACATGTCCTTATAATTTGTTTTCCATTTTTACGTCTGTAATTTCCTGCATATATTTCGAAAATCACAATCCCCAGCGCAAACAATAAAAAGATACGGTAATCCATTCCATATTTTACAGTTGCCTTGAATTGAATTTCCCCGGAAACCGCCTTCATTTGTTTCTGAGCTATCATTTCTCTAATTCTGTCAGTGCTTGTTTTACTTGAAGCGGATGGTAGTTCACTCAACACATTTCTATCAGTGATTTCAAACATTGTATCATTTACAAGCTGAGTATCGCCTAAATCATCAAAATAATAATATTTTCCATCCGTATTTCTTATCAAAATAAACTACTTACGTATTCCTTGCATACAACACTTTGAATGATTTTTAGTGCACCTAAACTCTTGAAAAAGCTTAAAAAATACATGTTGTCTTCATCGTAAAACACATTATCAGTTAAACGCTCCGGTTTTTCTTTAAAGCAATTACTTCCTATTCTTTTCTGTTTATTAGTTTC